>CAJHYN010000642.1_pt1 | contig 11963 bp, 5 predicted proteins | sample 9198641 | NCBI WGS metagenome assembly CAJHYN01 (sample SAMEA7708370, study PRJEB35096) | sediment metagenome | biome: marine neritic benthic zone biome [ENVO:01000025]; feature: sediment [ENVO:00002007]; material: shallow marine sediment [ENVO:03000034] sea grass bed [ENVO_01000059] ... | reverse complement strand
TTGATAAGACTACAAGGATTGATTTTACCCTTAAATCAAAAGAGATTTATGTGGAAGGTGATGTTGTGGTTACTGCTTTTAGTATAGATAAAGCAGAGCGTGACCTAACTGCTACAAAAACTTCATATGATCTATCCAAAATTGAAGCTCTCCCCGGAGTAACTGATGTGGGAGATATTTTGTCTTTACAAGCCGATGTTTCTGGCAACAATTTTAGGGGAGGGAGAGCAGGAGAAGCATTATACCTAATTGGTGGAAGTTCGATTGTAAATCCTTTAGATAATAGCCGTGCATTTAATCCCATGACTATCGCTTTTGAACAAGTAGAAGTTTATACGAGCGGATTTAGCGCTGAATATGGTAATGTTCAGTCTGGTTTGATAAATATGATTACAAAGGAAGGTAATAGTAATAAATGGCGAACCAGGATAGATTTTGCTTCTACAAATTCTTACTATAAAACATGGGGAGGCAGTGTATATGATACAAGGAATTTAGTATTCTTCGATCTTATGAATAATCCTGACGAATGGGTTGACGGAATTGACCCGGCTTCCGGTAAAATACTATGGACTCATTTTGGAATAAATTTCCCTGAGAACTATCTTCCGGTTCCTCCTTTGACGTTTCCTCCAACTCGTTTAAGTAGAGAAGATTCTTTAAGGACTTCAGATCTGATTAGAGCATTATGGTTGCAATCTGCGAGAGATGCCGGACTTGAATATGATAAACCTGACAGAAGAGTTGATTTATCATTAAGCGGACCTTTGTCAAAGGATTTAGCATTATTCGTTGCGGGAAGATATGATGAAGTTAACCCTATATTACCATCATCGGAACCTGATATACAAAAACAAATTTTAAGTTCCCTAACATTTAAACCAACTCAAAGTGATAAGTTTAAATTATTAATTAATTATGATGAACGAATCCGTAACGAGTTTGATGGTAATTTTTTTAGGTATTTTGAGAGAGTCTTTAATGTAAATATAAATACTCTTCGTTCGTCACAATTTGGTTTGGAATGGAATCATGTATTTAATCAATCTACCTTTATGGATTTGAAGGTTGGATTCTTATCAACGAATGATAGAGATAGAATAAATCTGCTTGGAAGTGATGAATTTTCAAAGATATACAATGATAATAGTAACTGGAGATTTTATACAGATCCATCAGGTCATTCGGTAGGAAGACTAAGAACAACGACAGGTGTGAATAAGACAAAGTCATATAGCTTGTCCGGAAGTTTAACCAAACAGGTAGACAAATATAATTTGGTTAAAGCCGGCCTGCAATTGTTTTATTATGATATAGACGTTGACCAAAGGCTAGGTGCTTCAAATGAATCTTCGTTACGTCTAGAACAATATCATAAATTCCCAATCGAGGGAGCTGTGTACATTCAGGATAAAATGGAATTTGAAGGTATGGTTGCCAATGTTGGATTGAGATATGATTTTTATGATTTTAATACCGAATATTTTACAGACAAATTCTCGCCATTTAGAAATCCGAATTTTGACCCGGATACTCCCGGATCACCTTATTTCAGTAGCGAACTTGCGGGGAAAGAGGATACAAAAATAACAACAGTGCTGCAACCAAGGATAGGTATATCTTTCCCTGTGGATGATAGGACAGTGCTTCATTTAAATTATGGTGTTTTCACGCAGAGACCTGCGTTCCAATTTATTTATGTTGACAGGTTTAAACTAAGTCCGGATCCTAATTTTGTACGTTTAGGAAATCCTGAACTCAAACCTGAAAGAACTATTTCATATGACATTGGTGTTGTAAGAACTCTTCCTTTTGGTCTTAGCATAGATCTAAGTGCTTATTTAAATGATGTAAGCAACCTTGTCCAGCGTGCAATTTATATTGATGAAAGCGGCAACCAGTATGAAACATTTGATAACAGGGAATACGCAGATACTAAGGGATTTCATGTAAGTCTTGAGAAGAATGACGGTTTGATAAGAGGATTTTTGAAATATAACTGGCAGTCATCAACAGGGAAAAGCGGAAGTGTCTTTGGAGTTGGTGCACGTTCGGTTTTCTTTGAAGACAATCCATCCAACAACACTTTGCCTGAACCTGAAGATATTTTTCTGGATTATGATAGAAGACATAGAGTTCTTGCGAATATTACATTAAAAACAAGCCAAGACGGTTTCGGAATTGGTACTATTAAGCCATTTTCAAATATGTCAATTAGTTTTTCATATACTTTCCAGACAGGCCGACCATTTACTTATGATGCATCCGGGCAAGGTCTAAGATTTAATTTGAGAACACCTGATGAAAATGATTTGAGAATGAGAATAGATAAAACAATTACATTTGGCTTGACCAGTGTCAATGTTTATTTAGAAGGATTCAATTTATTGAATGAACAAGTGTTTGATTATAATAGAACGTTTAGTGAAAATCCTAATAATCGTTATAGAACAAAATATGTTGAAGATAACGAAAATATTTTAGTAGAAGATCAATTTGCACCTTATTCAACTAATATTGAAAGCTTTTTATTAGGCAACGAACCAAGGTATTTTAGGTTCGGATTTAGTCTTAATTTTTAAATGAATACATAGTTTAATTCTAGGGAGTTTTAGAACTCATGAAAGAAAAAATAAAAATGATCTTTTCGATTGTCGTTGTTCTCATGTTGCTTAGCTCAATGAATCTTTTTGCTCAATTAGTTGAGTCCAGAATTCATGATAGGGGAATGCTTCATGAAACAGTTTATAATGACGGTGTAATTGGTAGACCCTGGCAGTATGGTCCAGGAGGGGAAACACAAAATTCACCTTCGTTTGAATGGCCCCGGTATTCAAAAACTGTAATTAACGGTATTGAATATAGCGGGCATCACAACATAATTGGCGCGGGCATGTATGTTACGGCCAGTGAAAAAGGTGTTCCCGGCCGGGAAAACAGGTTCTTTTCTTTCTGCGGTGGCATTGGAACGGGAGCCGGGACAGAACTTCCCGCTGGTAGATGGAGTTTCCCGATCTCTATGGAAGAGATCGAAAATTTTCCTTTATTGCCTAACGGGGATCTTAACCCTGCTTATAATCCCGATGAGGCTGAAGAAATTATTATTGCCAAATGGGCAACTTCTACCGGGATAACAGTAACAAGAACATCAAGAGCTTGGAGTTACCCGGATTATGACGATATGATTATATATGAATTCGAGCTCGAATATACCGGTGATACTGATGGCATTCCATCGACACAAGAAAGAAGCTTCCCTTTGCAGGATGTTTTATTCCATGTCAATTACGGGTTTTCACCGTCTATGCTGGGTTATCAGAGGAATTACGGTGAATGGAGATACAATGCAGGGATGTACAGGCAGGATCAACGAAGTTCTTTTGATCCTGACTACTGGCTAACATTTATGCAGACAATTCAAACCGGGGCATCTGATATTAATGAATTATTAATGGCAAAACCTGAACCTGATAAAGAGTTATTTAAGCTGTTTTCTGAGACAGGATTAAATGGCGGTGGGTTACTAAGTCCCCAAGCACCCGGGTATTGCTGGCTCTATTGGGATATTGACCATTTGGCTATTGTTGATAAAAATAATCCGGACAGGAATGAGTCAGATTATGTAAACTTTATACTCAGGGATGCAGGTGGTGAGATTTTTGAAACAGATGCGAATGGATATATTAAACAGCCGTTTAATATGAAAACCGGTAGCGGTAATACGAGAATCGATAAAATGGAAGACAGGGCCACTACTATGGATGAAAGGTGGTGGACAGTTTATGGTGAAATTGGAACCCCGAACGGAGTTCCTTCCGACGGTAATAGGTTTGTTTTACCTGACGGTAGCTCGTGGAAAGGCAGAGCAAGATATGAGTGGGATGAAAGTTACAATGGAGTGCAAGTGATTAATGGCTTTGGTCCTTACAATATGGAAATTGGTGATAAGCTTGAATTTGCTTATGCCGAGGTTGTTGGATATGGAGGAACTCCCGGTAAGGTTGTAGCCGGTGGGCAAACCGCTAATCAATTCAGTAGAACCAGAAGTTTGGATAGAAGAATTGTTCTTGATGGAGAAGTAATGACTGAAAATTACTTAACAGATTATGGATATCCGGACTACATAAATTCAGATGTTATTTCGGTTAACCAGGTGGCTCACAATGCATGGGAAGCCTATGTTGGCGAAGAAATTCCTTATGATGAAAATAGGGGAGGGCCTTCAGGTGGGATGTTATTTCCTGAATTAAATACAAAACCTTCTCTAAATGCTAAGAAATATAGAAATATTCCCGTGCCGTTTCCTGCGCCGGTAATTGTAGTTGAGAATACATCTCAAGCTACTGTAAGCATTTCTTGGAAGAGAGCTGTTGAAAATTTTTCACATCCTAGGTTAATAGGACAGCTTGAAAAATTTAGGGTATATAGGAGTACTTCAAGCTCAGGCCCGTGGACCGCAATTGGAGACGTTAATATTGGAGAAGTAAATGATGAAAATATATATGAATATATAGATTCTGATGAATCTTTTAAGTTGGGAGAAACTAAATCATATGCTGTTACTTCTGTTGATGATCAAGGAAATGAAAGCGGGTTGACCAATATTACAGCGCATCAGAAGAACGTAAGAAACGTTGAACAAATGACTGAGGTATTTGCTGTTCCAAATCCTTTCATTGTAAAGTCAGGTTTTGAAGGAGCAAATGACGAAGGTAGAATTGGATTTTACGGTTTACCCAAGGAGTGTACAATAAGGATATTTTCATATGCGGGTCAGCTAGTTGAAACGATTGAGCATAATTCTCCAACTTTTTCAACTGCCTGGTTCCAGGTAACAAGAAATAACCAGGACATTGCTTCGGGAATATATTTTTACGTAGTTACTACTCCTGATGGAGATTCTGCAAACGGTAAATTAATAATTGTTAAATAGAGTTTTAGAATAAGGTAAGGTATCATGAGATTGAAAAAATATCTAATAGCTATAATGGTCGTATTTTTTTATTCCGAGACTTTATCTCAAAGTACAGGGATTGATAAAGTCGGAACGACATCGTTTCAATTTTTAAAAGTTATGCCCGACGCTAGATCAACAGGTATGGGTGAGGCTTTCATATCTGTTGTAAATACAGCCGATGCTGTTTTTTGGAATCCTGCCGCCTTGACTAGAGTAAATAATTTTGATATTTCTAGTTCATATGTAAGATGGTTTTTTGATGTAGCTCAGCTATCATTTTCTGCGGCATATAATTGGGAAGGAATTGGGCAAATAGGATTCCAAGCGATGGCTAATGACCTAGGGGATATACAAGTAACAAGGGTTGACCGCCTATTTCGAGATGAATCAGGCGCTTATAATCCCGGAACTACAGGTGAGACAATTTCTCCAGGGTCAAAAGTATTTGGTTTATCTTACGCCAGGGAATTAACAAATAAATTTTCATTTGGATTAACAGTTAAGTATGCTGTTGAAGATTTAGTTGTTGAAGAAGCTTCTGCAGTAGTCTTTGATGGAGGGTTACTCTATAAGACCGGATATCGATCAATTGAAATTGCCGCAGTACTTAGGCACTTTGGATCTGAAATTAAATTTGTTGATAAAGGCTATCCATTGCCGCAAACTTTTTCAATCGGTATTTCCGGAGAGCTATTCTCCGAGATTGATCCATTATTGACAAAAATTGAAAATCAAAAACTATTATTTGCTTACAATTTATCACAACCAAGGGATTTTAGCCAACAGCATCATTTTGGGCTTGAATACTCTTTCAATGACTTATTCTTTTTAAGAGCAGGTTACAAACTGAACTTTGACGAGGAAGGTTTATCATTTGGTGCAGGGGTAGCAAAATCAAACATCCGGATAGACTATTCATTTAATGATTTTGGCGAGTTCTTGGATTCCGTTCATAGATTTACAATTGGTTTTGGCCTAACTGGTAGTTCGTTTTAATTCAAGGAGCGAAATAAATGTTAAATTCAAGAAAAATTTATCAATCAATAGTATTAGTTACTTCTTTATTTTTAATAACAAACTTTGGGATACAAGCCCAACGCAGAGGAGATAAGTTGTTATTCCAAGGATTAGATCATGTCAACGGAATCGGTGTTAAAGCTGCTGCAATGGGTGGAGTAGATGTTGCGAATATTGGTGATTTAAGTTCTATATTCGGCAACACAGCCGGATTAGCCGGAATTAAAAGTTTCCAAATATCTCTAAGTGCAAATAGTTTTGAAAACAAATGGCGGGAAAATCAAGACTACCGTCCGAATCGCCAATTTGCTAATCTATCTTTTTATTTAGATGGCTTATATGTTCCCAATCCGGAAAATAATGGCAAGTGGGATTACGATGCCTTTTTTGAGGATTCAACATACATTATTGGTGATCCTGCTTTAGGATTAGATCCATACAGTGAAGAAGCAGCCCTTTGGGAAAAAACAGAAAATGATTTCGTATTTAATAACATAGCTTTAGCCTTGCCAATTAACATTTCAGATTTCTCTTTTGTTTTATCCGCTGCCTTTAGTAGGCAAAATAATATATTGGATTTTGATCGTAATACTACCTATTTGGATCCACATATTGGTTCTAATGGTTATGGTCAAATCGAAGAAAGAGTAACAAGTGCTGAAGATACAGTTACAGTTAATTGGTATGATCATACTCGTGCTAAAAATGGTGATTTGAAACAGATAGCTTTTGCCATTTCTTCTCAGGTTTCGGATTATTTAAACCTAGGTTTAGGGGTAAATGTTTTATCCGGAGAATCTGATGATTTTTACTCGCTTAACAAAGTTGGATACTTCGATTTAATTGGTGGCGCCAATAGTTTTAGATTTTCGTATGACACACTGAATACATCCACAAAAGGTGTCTCGAAATACAGTGGATTCAATTTAAACCTGGGAGCAATTGTTAAGCTGAACAGAATAAATATAGGTGTTAGAGTGAATGCTCCCTATACTCTTGAAAGGGAATGGAATTATCAAACAGTCACTGCCGATACCGATACATCATCTTTAACCAATTTACAGGGAACCGATGAATTAGAAGTACCTATGACTTATGCTTTTGGAATTTCTTTTAATCCGATTGATGAGTTCCGAGTAGGGTTTGAATTGGAAAAAACCAACTATTCAAAAGCTGAATTTAACCTGGCAAATGCGGATTCATCATCAAATGATTGGGCTGATCAAACTATAATTAAATTGGGTGCTGAATATAATATTTATGACTTCATAACTTTATTGGCAGGGTATAGAAATAAGACTGAGCTTTTTGTCCCTGATGGAGCAGCCATCAAAGATAGAGGTCCTAATGCAATATCATACACTTTTGGAGTAAGTCTGGATTTTGATTTCGGAAGATTTGATTTTGCATACGAAACAAGAACTATGAAATATTTTGATTCATATTTTAGTAATACAAACTACAACACCCAAACATATACTAATTTCTTATTTGGATACACCATCACTTTATAATAGCACGCAAGTTTCACACAAATAGGCGTAAAATTAAATAATCACTAAAAGGAGAGCTATATGAAAATTTCTAAGTTTTTATTGATTTTGACATTTTTTGTTTTTTCAGTCACTAGCATTCTTGCCCAGGTTGTAGAACAAGAAGTAACAGCGGATCAAAGCTTGAATGGTGCCATAGACTTTGTCCATCAAGGAGGAGCTAATGTATTAGTTTTAGCAACAGACGGTGGAGTTTATGAAACAAATCCGTTTGATGTAGATGTTCCATTTACAATAAAAGCAAAAGAAGGTTTATCGGTAAAGCCAACGATTCTAATAAAAGGAGCAGGAGGCGAGCGATTCATAAATCTAAGACATCATCTTACATTGGATGGACTAAAGATAGACGGATTGGATGCAACAACTAGCGTTTATGATTCAGTAAGATATGTAGTACAGGTAAGATTCATAGATGGAGCAGATGCAGTAAAACAAGATTTGGTAATTAGGAATTGTGACATCACAAACGTATACAGATATGGCGATCCTGAATTTAGTACGGATGGAACAATCTTAGATTTTGAAAGAACAGCAAGAGCCGGAACAGTATTGTTAGAAAACAATACATTCTCCAATACCGGTGATGAAGCGTTAAGATCAATAAATACGCATAAAGATCCGGAACCGGCGGACGGCAGATATTGTAATTCATTTACAGTAAAAAACTGTACATTCAGTAATATAAGAGGAACCGGAATTAAGATAGAAGGTGACTCAGATTCAACAAATACAGATCCACAAATAGTAATGGAGAACTTAACATTTGACGGATGTCAAAGAAGAGTTATCTGGCATAGGCAAATGTTTGGATCCATAATCAGAAACATTCTTATTACAAATAGTATAAGAGGAAATGATAATTTTAGTGGATCACAAGCATTGATTACATACCAAGGATTTGGCACAACAGTAGCCCATGTTGATACATTTAATATTCAAGGTGTAAAGGCGAATGGAGATACGGTAACATTAGAATATGGAAGTTTTGTAGCGGAAGCAGGATCACATGATGGATCGCAAAGACTTCCAGAATTGGTGGATGAAACAACAATATTCAATCATGATCCTCAATATGCAGATGCAGCAAATGGAAATTACACATTAGCAGATGGTTCACCGATATTAACCTTAGGTCATGATGGTGGTGCTATTGGTGATAGAAACTGGGCTACCGGAGGTACTGTAACAGATGTTAATGATGTGTTAGAATTGCCAAAAGATTATTCGCTCCATCAAAATTATCCTAATCCTTTTAACCCTTCTACAAAAATTGAGTTTAGCATACCAGCTTCCGGAAAATTCACTTTGAAGATATATAACATTCTTGGACAGGAAGTAACAACATTATTGAATTCCGAATTAAATGCCGGACGACATGTTGTTAACTTTAATGCCGCTCATTTATCTTCTGGTGTTTACATATATAGTTTAGTTGGTAATAATGTGAATCTTAATAAAAAGATGATTTTGCTAAAATAATTTATTAATCAAAAAAATAAATACAGGGTAAGTCTTTACTTACCCTGTATTTCCCTTCTTATTAATACCTTATAAAATGTTTTTGTTCATTCTTTTATTTATACTTGTTTCAAATTGCTTAACTGCACAACTGTGGGAATCAAGCATAGTTTATTATAATGATCAAAATAGACTTGAATATAAAAGAGATGGTGAAGGTAATAAGGTACCGGACTTCAGTTACGCTGGATATAAAAACGGGAATGAGAATATACCCGATATTAAAGTTTTGAAAACAATATCACCAATTGAAGGTGATAATACAAATCATATTAATAGTGCAATTTTAGAAGTATCCCTGTTCAATCAATTTGATCAAAATGGATTTAAAGGGGCTGTGTTATTGGAAGCAGGGCAGTATGATATTCACGGAACAATAAATCTAAAGTCGAGTGGAGTAATATTGAGGGGAGTTGGTGATGGTGCAGATAGAGAATCAAACTCAGTATTATTTGCTAAAGGGAATACTCCTAATCAAAGATCTGTAATGATAATAGGTGGAGGTGACTTAACAGCTTGGAAGAGAGAAGTTGCTAATTCAAGGTCACTTATTATATCAGATACTATTCATGTGGGAGAATTTTCTTTCGAGGTAGATAAACCCGAACTTTATAATGTTGGAGATAATATAATTATATACCATCCCTGTACGGAAGAATGGCTGGAAACAATTGATTATGGGGGAACCTACAGTGATAGCCCTGCCGCCGAGCCGGGGGTTGACGTCCCTTGGGAAGTTGGTTCTCAACCAATAGTTTTCAACAGGAATATTACAAAAATTCAAGATAATACAATAACGATTGATGTCCCGGTTTTTAATCACTTGATAAGAGAACTTTCTCAATCTTACATATATAAATACAATTCAAGCAGAATCAAAAAAAATATTGGCATTGAAAATTTGAGATTAGAAATTGAAAACACTGGAAATGCTGGAAATGAAAACCATGCATGGAATGCTTTTGATTTTAAACAAATTGAAGATGCTTGGGCAAAAAATTGTACTGCATCTGGTTTTGGCCTTTCCGGATTTAGAACCAGCACAGCTACAAGAATTACTATTGAAGACTGTGAGGCAATAGATCCTGTCTCTTCAATTGATGGCGGTAGAAGATATAACTTTAATGTATACACAGCTTCTCAACAAATTCTTTTTAAGAATTGCATTGCTACTCAAGGTCGTCATAGTTATGTATCAAATGGTACATCATGGACATCTGGAATAGTATTCTATAACTGCACATCTGAAGATGCTTATGCAGCTAGCGAAGGCCATCGGAGATGGAGTATGGGAATTTTGTGGGATAACCATAGAGAAATTGATGAACCATGGCTTGGTTATAATCCTCGGAGATTGGGATTATACAACAGAGGATATTACGGTACAAGTCACGGCTGGTCAATCGCTCATTCGGTTGTATGGAATTGTGATGTTAAGGGAGGACAGATAATAGTACAGAAACCTCCTACAGCTCAAAATTATTCCATTGGATCTTTCGGCAGTTTGGTTGCAGGTTACGGAGATTCGTCCTTTGATGAACCGGAAGGGCATATTGAAGGTAGCAATCAAACAGGATTATTCCCTGCATCACTTTATTTAGCTCAGCTTGAAGAACGTTCAGTTATAACTGACGTTCAAGATGATTTTGCGAAAAACCAAATCAATGAAATCACATTAAAACAGAATTATCCCAATCCCTTTAATCCTAAGACGAAAATCGATTTTTCGATTGTTGAAAAGGGAATTTATACAATGAAGGTTTATGATATTCTTGGTAGAGAGATAGAAGAATTGTTGAATTCCGAGCTTAGTGCTGGTCGGCATGTAGTTTCTTTTGATGCTTCCGATTTATCATCCGGGGTTTATATATATAGCTTAGCAGGCCAAAGTTTTGTGCTAAACAAAAAAATGATACTCCTTAAATAGTAGACTTAGTTACTCCTTCTCCTTTGTTGGTTAGGGCGGGTGGGCACCCGCCCTTCATAAAAAAACGGAATAGAGAAATGAAAAAATGTTTTATCTTATTGCTACTTTTGACGCTACAGGTTAGTGCTACGACTTTCAAAGTTAAAGACGCTAGTGAAATAAGTGACCTTACCAATAATAATTCGGTTATGCCTGGTGATACAATTATCATGAGCAATGGTATTTGGCACGATCAAATTGTGAAACTAACTGCTAATGGTGCAGAAGGTGATACTGTTGTTTTAAAAGCCGAAACACCAGGTCGTGTTATACTTACAGGAAGGTCAACCGTTAATATTGCAGGGAAATATATAAAGGTAGACGGGTTGAGATTTGAAGGAAGTAAAACAACCGGCGGTGCGGTTTTTGAATTCCGGATAAGTTCTTCAAAAGCATATAATAGTAGATTAACTAATTCATCAATAGTAGACTATAACCCGGCAAGTAAGGGAATTGAATACAAATGGGTATCAATTTATGGTAAAAACAACAGGGTAGACCATTGCTATTTTAAGGGCAAAACTCATGATGGTGCTACTTTAGTAGTTTGGATGCCGGATTCTAGGGAACAGGTTTTCCATAGAATTGATCATAATTATTTTGGTGAAAGACCTCCTTTAGGGAAAAACGGCGGCGAAACAATAAGAATAGGGACTAGTAAATTTTCAATGTCGGATGCCAGTTGTACAGTGGAATATAATTACTTTGAAAGATGTGACGGAGAAATTGAAATTATTTCAAATAAAACCGGTGATAATTTATTTAGAAGAAATACTTTTTTTGAATGCCAGGGAACATTAACCTTCCGACATGGAAATGGAAGCACGGTTAAAGAAAATTTCTTTTTGGGAAATAGAAGAGCATCAACCGGTGGTATTAGAATAATTGGAGAAGATCATAAGGTATATAACAACTATTTGGAAGGGCTTTACGGGGAGGGATTTCGCGGGGC
>CAJHYN010000080.1_pt1 | contig 12043 bp, 19 predicted proteins | sample 9198641 | NCBI WGS metagenome assembly CAJHYN01 (sample SAMEA7708370, study PRJEB35096) | sediment metagenome | biome: marine neritic benthic zone biome [ENVO:01000025]; feature: sediment [ENVO:00002007]; material: shallow marine sediment [ENVO:03000034] sea grass bed [ENVO_01000059] ... | reverse complement strand
GTTTTTAATTTTTTGAATTCCCTCGTTATATCACTTAATAGATTTTTCGACTTCATTTTCGCCAACTTTTTGTTTGTATAGATGAATTTAATTGATCGGGAAATCAATTCCTATTAATTATTGCAATTAGAGAAAAAAATGAGGCATAACTCTATTTTAATAAAATTATAGCGTTTTGATGTTATAGCGTTTATAATTAACTTAATATTAAAAAGGGAGTATAAATGTCTTCATTAACCAAAAGAGCAACGATTTATTTTGATCCGGAATTGCATCGATTATTAAAAGTAAAAGCAGCCGAAACCAACACAAGTATTTCAGTATTAATTGATTCAATAATACGCAGGGAAGTTGAAGAAGATGTAGAAGATTTAAAAGCATTCAATGAGAGAATAAACGAACCAACAGTTACTTACGAAAGTCTATTAACAGACTTAAAGAAAGATGGCAAAATATAGAATCGAGATTAAAAAGTCTGCAGCCAAAGAAATCTCTAATTTGCCTGCAAAATATCTGAAGAAAGTTCTTAACAGAATAGACAAACTTTCTACAAATCCTCGTCCAATTGGAAGTGTCAAATTATCTGGTAAAGAAAAGTATAGAATAAGAGTTGGAATTTATAGAATTTTATACCAAATCTTTGAAGAAAAGTTGGTTGTGATTGTTGTAAAGGTCGCTCACAGAAAGGACGTTTATAAAAGATAATAACAATGTAATTGCCAAATTATTATACTATTAATTATTCAAAAACTAGTGTTTACTCTTTTCCCGCCGACATACCTTTCTTTGTAATAGGAACTTTGAAGTGAAGAAACTACAACTCCTTTTGACATGCTCGCATGTACAAAAAGATCATCACCCAAAAATATTCCAACATGCCCGGGGTATGATCTTGAAGTTGTGTTGAAAAAAACCAAGTCACCAAATTCTAATTCAGATTTTGATGAAATGCTTTCTCCTTCTTGAAATTGCTGGCTTGCAGTTCTTGGCAAAACAAAATTAAGTGAATTGCTGAAAATATTTTGGGTGAATCCGGAACAGTCAATGCCCTGTTTAGAATTACCGCCGTATTGATAAGGAGTATCCAGATAATTTACAACCTCAAAAAGAACTTTTTCACGCGGAGTGAGAGCAATATTGTATTCTTTTAACTTTGCATATTTATTTACGAATTCTTTTGTATTGATTTTGTATTCTTCAACCGGCTCTTCATCAAATTCTTTTTCATAATCTTTAAAGACAATTTTCTCATTTTCTTTTTTTGTTGAAGAAGTTTCATCATCCGCCGAAGTGAAACGGACTGATTCCTTTTTCTCTTCTTTGTCTTTCTCTTTTGGTTTGTTGTAACGGCTGCCGTAGGAAGAAGAGGAACAACCGCCGAAAACGATTGCCCCAATTAAAATTATAATCAACAGATTTGATTTGAGGATTAGCAAAATTACCCCAAATAAGTTCGAAGATTTTTACTTCTTGAAGCGTGACGTAATCTTCTAATTGCTTTTTCCTTTATTTGTCTAACTCTTTCTCTTGTTAAATTAAATTTTTCACCAATCTCTTCAAGTGTCAAAGAATGCTCTTTATTTAAACCAAAATAAAGTTTAATAACTTCAGCTTCTCTTTCTGTCAATGTTGAAAGCGCTCTTTCGATTTCATTTTTTAATGATTCGCTCATCAAAGTGAAATCCGGTGATGGTTGTTCGTTATTGGAAAGAACGTCGAGTAATCTATTATCTTCGCCTTGTGCAAAAGGCGCATCCATTGAAACATGTCTGCCCGAAATTTTCAATGTGTCTGCAACTTCATTAATATCCATTTCTAATTCTTTTGCTAACTCGGTTGCACTTGGCTCTCTTTCAAATTCCTGCTCAAGATTACTATATGCCTTACCTATTTTATTTAATGCTCCAACCCTATTGAGAGGAAGCCTTACAATTCTTGACTGTTCTGCAAGAGCCTGTAGTATCGATTGTCTAATCCACCAAACTGCATAAGAAATAAATTTGAAACCCCTGGTTTCATCGAATCTTTTTGCGGCTTTGATAAGCCCCAAATTACCCTCATTTATGAGGTCACCTAATGATAAGCCTTGATTTTGATACTGCTTAGCAACACTAACAACAAACCTTAAATTTGCCTTAACCAAACGTTCCAACGCGTTTTGGTCATCTTTTTTAATCTTTATGGCTAAATCAATTTCTTGATCCGGAGTAAGCAAATCAACTTTACCTATCTCTTGCAAATACTTGTCCAACGATTGGCTTTCGCGGTTTGTGTATTGCTTAGTTATTTTCAATTGTAACTCCTTTAATTAATTACAGAATTTATTGAATCTACGATGCCCACTATTGAGGCATCAACCGGAGCCATTTCAACATCTAACGGAATTACGGCTTCGCTCGCTGTTATATAATAAATAATTTCACCCGGCCCCGCTCCGATTGTATCAACGGCAATAATCGGATCACCGAGTTTTAGTTTTTCACCATTTAAAGGCTGAACAAATTGGAGTTTATAGCCTTTAATTGTTTCATACTTTCTTGTTGCCCAAATTGTTCCTATTACCTGACCGAGGTTCATTACTGCTCTACCAACTCTTCAAGTTTTTCATTAACAGAAATATCCAGTTTATCAACTATTGCCATAATTACGGCATCAATAGGTTTATTTCTGGTTAGAACTGTCTGCCTTGCTGAGCTGCCTTGCGCACAAAGAACAACTTCGCCAACACCCGCACCAACAGAATCCATTGCAACAATAAAATTTTCTTTAGGAGTATAGTCGAGATTAAGCTGCCTGACTATTAGAAATTTTGCTCCTACCAAATTTTCATCTTTTCTGGTAGACCAAATAGTTCCGATAACTTTACCTAAAATCAATTTTTACTCCGCAAACTTTCAGGGTGAATTACTTCTAATCCAGTATTTTCGTATTTGCCCCTTATAGTCGTAATAATTTTTAATTTATTTATCTTTGCGACCGTACAAAATAATGCATCCCTAATATTTACAGTACTTTCAGCAAACTCACCAACGCTTAAACTGTAACGAGAATTTAAACCAAGCACTTTTAATGCAGATAAAAGCTTTAAAGCTTCTTTTTTTTCAATTTCACTTTCAGCGTTGTATAAAATTTCAGATGCATTCAAAACAGTAGTGAAACACATACCGTTTTGCATTAACACTTCTAACTCAGAATTCAAAGAACAATCTTCATGGATTAGATGATTAATCAATACATCCGTTTCAATTAAGTAATCTTCTTTATTCAATTTTTAGTTTTTTCTCGAAATTTGATTTACTCAATTTGCCCTTACAATTAAGAAAATCATAAACTGCTTCCGGAGGTAAGGATTGCTTTTCTCTTATTTTTGCAAATAATCCGGAATTAATTCCCGTAATGCTACTTAATTTATTTGACGACGCTGATATGCTAATAGTTACTTCATCAATCCCGGAATCATAAATTTTCCGTAATTCTTCCACCGGAATCTCAAAACTACCATTTCCCGACAATTTAGCCTTATAATTTAATAAATTTATTTGTTTTTCTTCAATCATTTAAAAAACTTGTTCCCTTTAATCCGTTATTTACTTTAAAGAAATGGGCAATTGTTTGAGCTGCATCCGAAAATGTTTTTCTCGTTCCTAAATCTCTCCCAGGTTTATCTTTCATGTAAAATAAAATGGGCACATATTCCCTGCTGTGGTCAGTGCTTGTAACAGTTGGATCGTTACCGTGATCTGCAGTCATAAGTAACGCATCTGTTTCGTCTAAAGTTTCCAAAATTTCAGGAAGCCTTTTATCAAACTCTACCAATGCATTTGCAAAACCTTCTGGATCTAATCTGTGCCCGAAATAAACATCAAAATCAACTAAGTTTGCAAAAAGAAAGCTGTTCGATTCTGATTTTGAATGTTCAATAATTTTCTCTATGCCTACACTATTTGATTTTGTTTTTACCACCTGCTTAACAATTCCTTTATAATTGAAAAGATCATTCACCTTTCCAATTGCAACAGTGTTTATTCCGTCATCTTTTAACACATCCAAAATTGTATCGCTCGGCGGATCAATGGAAAAATCCTTCCTATTTGTTGTTCTTTGATAATTTCCCGGTTCACCAACAAATGGTCTTGCTATAACTCTACCAACTGAATTTTTGCCAACACAAACTTGTTTTCTTGTTATTTCGCAAATCTCATAGAGTCTATCTATCGGAATAACTTCTTCGTGGGCAGCTATTTGAAAAACAGAATCTGCAGATGTGTAAATAATTGGGTGTCCGGTTCTCAAATGTTCATCACCGAGTTCTTTGATTATTTCAGTACCAGATGCCGGTTTGTTTCCCAGTATCCCTTTAACGCCTGTACTTTCTATAAACAAATTAACCAACTCTTCAGGAAACCCTTCAGGATAATACGGGAATTCGACCTCAACTTTAATTCCACCTATTTCCCAATGGCCTGTTGTTGAGTCTTTGCCGTTCGATGCCTCTACCATTTTTCCGTATGATGCCAAAGGATTATTTGTTTTATTTACTCCAACAATATGATCAATATTACCCAGGCCAAGCTTTTCTAAATTCGGTAAAGAAAAGTTTTTAACTCTTTTAGAAATATTAACCAAGGTATTTGATCCTACATCTCCGTATTTATCTGCATCAGGTAAAGCACCGATCCCAACCCCATCCAATATTATTAAAATGAAGTTATTCATATTTAGCTCACACTTTTAACCGTGTTACCGCCTTTTTCAATAGCTTTATTCAATGCGAGTTTTGCATCTCTAATCACTTCGTCGACGTCAGTTTTTTTGTTTGTTGATGCCACGCCAACCGAAATAGTAAAGGTTGTTTGCTTTGTTATCACAGCAATAGGCTTTCTTGCAATTTTTATTCTCAATTTCTCAGCCCATAAAAAAACATCTTTTGAATTAATATTAAAAAAGTATAGCCCGAAAATTCTTTCGTTGAATCTTCCAAACAATATTTGAGACGCATCAATTTCTTCTTTTATTGCATCAACTATTGATTTAAGTACTTTTGGGAAGGGATCATTTTCGAAAAGATTTTCCTGATCCAAGAAATCATCTATGCAAATAAGGGCAATCGAGCCGGGTAAAGATAACTCAAACGATTTCTCAAGTTCAGAGCCAAGTCTGCTTAGAAATGTTTCATAATTTAATACTCTCGTTTCAATGTCAACAGAAAGCAAACTTCTCAATAGTTTTTGATTGGAATAAGTATAAACAATGAAAGAAAATATTTTAACGGCATCCTTTATGAAACGGACATCTGCATTTGTATAATTGTTTTTCTTTAGGCTTTCAAAGCAGAATACACCGTAGTTTTGTTCTTCATAAACCAACGGTACTGCAAGGAAGGAACCTTCAAAATTAACGTCCTCCGAACTTGAAAATCTTTTGTAGCTCTCTTCGGCTGTATCATCAATCTTGACAGGAGTTCCGTTTATAATTGCCTTGCCGACTATGGTCCCTTTTAATTCGATATCAAGATTTTCACCAATATATTTTAAAGAAGTTTTGTTAATTATTTTAGCTGTATTGAAGTTGTTCGTCTTCGAATCATAATAAACAAATGCAAATGCATCCCATTGAATTAAATCTTTTACCGACTCTTCAATTGATTTATATAGGTCTTCATTATCAACAAATTTCCTTTCAATTCTTAATGAATTCAATAATGCCTGCAGCCTTTTTTCCGCTATACTTTCTTCAAACTTTTTATCAAACAATGAAATAATTAAAGATATTACACGAACAAATCTCCCAAGAGAATATATAGTTTCTATTCCAAATGCATCTCCTTCTTTAGAATCCAAGGCAAGCACCCCGGCTAGCACATTTCCGTAATAAAGCGGTACACCGATGAAACTTTTAATCCCCTGTGAACTGCTGTAATACCTTATAACATCGCGTTCAGCGGTCATTGTAATGTCTGTAAGTAATTCCGGTTCTTCTTTTTCGACTATATTACTTAAAACATCGTCTTCCAAATCAAATTTTTTGTTTGATAAATCAGTAGAATTGGAAACGAATTTTTCGAGTGTTAACTTTTGCTTATTTTTATTATACCAAAAGAATAGCGAAGAATGGGCAAGATAAACTTCTTTGGCGACTGTCAAAATTTTTTCAAGCACAAATGCAAATTCTTCATCTTCACTCACATCTTCGGGAATCTTTTCCGTGGCTATCTTTACAAAGTTTTGCTTTAAGTCTGGCGGTTTAAAGAAATTCCTTTGCCCAACTTTATCGCTCACGCTGCTGTAGTTATCAGATGTAATTACTTCAATTTTTTTGTTAGGCGATACTATTGTAAAATCTTCACCTGAATCCGTTTCAAAGCCTTCAGCTTGTTTTAAATCGATTTTATCCTCTGCTTCAATTTCATCGTCAATATAATCTAACTCACTTTTGTCATTATCCTGTCTCGAAGAATCACGAAGAAATATGATGAAGCCGACGTAAATAACACCTAAACTTACAGATATGATTTTCAGAATTAAATCATCTGTAAAGAAAGGGATAGAATTAAGAATGGGAACAATTAAAAAAATCAATAACCGTTTTTTTATTTTGTTGGATTTATCCATTTATGATTCTAATTATTATAAATCTGATTGATAATTATAATAAAAACTGTAATAATAATTTATCTAAAGTAAAGAGCACTAAGATTTTTAATGACTTCTTTTTTGCCAATGCCTTTTGATGATGAATAAAAAATTAAATTCTCTCCAAGTAATAATTCCGGGAAATATTCAGTTACGTTTTTAATCGCCAAAGATTTTTCTTTCTGATTTAACTTATCAACCTTGCTTAAAATAATGTAGTAAGGAATTTCAAGTTCCCTTAAGTAAGTATTCAAAGCAACATCCAAATCAAAAGGTTTATGCCTGCTATCTATAAAATGGAATGCCAATGATAAATCACGGTCTGATTTAAGGTAGTTGTTTATTAGCTTTTTCCAGTTTCTCCTTTCGTTTTCAGAGACTTTAGCATAACCAAATCCAGGCAAATCGACAAAAAAAATTTTGTCGTCTACTGAATAGTAATTTAACGATCTTGTTTTACCTGGTGATGAACTTGTTTTCGCTAGATCTTTAGAATTAAAAAGTGAATTAAGAAATGAAGATTTACCAACATTAGACCGTCCGCACAAAATGACTTCCGGAAGTTTTAGTTTAGGCAAGTCCTTTATGTGAAAAACTGATTTTAAAAAGCGGGCATTTTTCATAGTAAATAAAAAAAGAGCAACCGTTTAAGGCTGCTCTTCATTAAATTATTTTTGACTAACTTCTATTTACTTTCTTTTTCTGAGCTTTTCGTATCTTTCTTTTTCTCATCAGTTGCTTCTTCAGACTGTTCTTCTGCTGCTTCAGCTTTAACTTCTTCTTTAGTTTTTTCTTCCTCGGCAACTTCTTCTATCTCAGTTTCTTCAATTACTTGAGCATCTTCCACTTGAGTATCTTCAGTCTTTTCTTTCGAAGCCTTCTTAGTTGCAGTTTTGGGAGCAGCTTCTTTATCTCCTAATTCAAAGAAGTCAACCAATTCTAAAATTGCCATTTCGGAAGCATCGCCCAATCTTTGGCCTAACTTAACTATTCTTGTGTACCCACCCGGACGATCACCGATCTTTTCAACTATGTCGGTAAATAATTCTTTAATTATATCTTTATCATTGATATGCTGTGCAATTAATCTTCTTGAGTGGACATTATCGTTTTTGGCTTTTGTAATTAATGGCTCAACAAATTCTCTTGCAGCTCTTGCTTTTGCAACTGTAGTTTTTATTCTTTTATGCTTGAATAAAGCAGTTGCCAAAGCTCTTAAAGTAGCTTTACGATGACTTGCTGTTCTTCCTATTTTTCCGCCTTTTTCTCTGTGTCTCATGTTATTACCTTAACAAAATTAGTTTACTTCATTATTTTCTTTGATATATTTATCTACATCCATTCCAAATTCCAAACCATAATTTTCAACTATTTCAACCAACTCAGCCAAAGATTTACGACCAAAGTTTCTAAATTTTAACATCTCGTTTTCATCTTTACCAACAAGGTCACCAAGTGTTTTAATGTTCGCAGCTTTCAAGCAGTTATGCGAACGTACACTTAATTCAAGATCATCTACATTTGTCAATAAGATCTTTTTGATTCTTTCAGATTCAGCATCTTTTTCACTTTCAACTTTATCAACTTCAGGCTCAGCATCAAAATTGATGAACAGCTTTAAATGATCTTTCAAAATATTAGCTGAATTTGAAAGTGCTTCTTCAGGGCTAATGGAACCATCTGTTTTAATTTCCATAATTAACTTTTCATAATCATTTCTCTCACCAATTCTAACGTTTACAACATTATAGTTAACTGAAGTGATTGGTGAAAAAATAGAATCTATAGGAATAATACCTATTGTTTGGTCTGCAATAATTTGCTCATTACCAGGAACGTATCCTTTACCGAATCCGAATCTGACTTCCATATTTAATTTATGTCCGTCATTTAAAGTTGCCAAGTATTGGTCAGGGTTAAGTATTTCAATATCTGGACAGACTTTTTGCAATTCTTCAGCTTTGATTTCAAGCGGACCTGTTAATGACAGATCAAGTTTGCTTGTCTTTTTGTTGATTACTTTTAATCTAATTTTTTTCATGTTAAGAACAAGTTGGGTTACATCTTCAACAATTCCGGGAATTGTCGTAAATTCGTGCAGCACGCCATCAACTTTAATAGCAGTAATAGCAGCACCTGTTAAAGATGATAATAAAACTCTTCTTAATGAATTACCAAGAGTAACACCAAAACCTCTTTCAAGAGGCTGTACTTCGAATCTACCGTACTTAGCAGTAGCTGTTGATTCATCTAATACAATATTCTCCGGCATCTTTATGAACGAATAGCTCATACAGATTTCCTCGCAATTAAATTATAAAATTATTTTGAATATAACTCAACGATTAGCTGTTCATTTGTGTTTACCGGTATTTCTTCTCTTTCAGGAATATTTAGAAACGTACCCGATAAACTAGCTTTATCAACTTGAAGCCATCCATAAATATTATCTTTTGTTCTTCTCAATGAATTATGAATAGTATCAAGCTGTTTGCTTTTGTCTTTTATTTGAACAACATCGCCCGGTTTTAGAATATAAGAAGGAATATTAACAATTCTTCCATTAACCAAAACATGTCTATGTAAAACCAATTGTCTGGCACTTTTTCTAGACGGTGAAAATCCAAATCTAAATACAACATTATCTAATCTTCTTTCCAATAGCTTCAATAAGTTCTCACCGGTAACACCTTTCTGACGGTTAGCTTCTTCATAATATGAATGAAACTGTGATTCAAGAAGACCGTAAATTCTTTTCACTTTCTGTTTCTCTCTTAACTGAACACCATACTCAGAAAATTTAGTTCTTCTATTTAAACCGTGCTGTCCGGGAGCATAAGCTTTCTTTTCCAAAGGACATTTTTCAGAATGACATTTTGATCCTTTAAGAAATAGTTTTTGTTTTTCTCTTCTACAAAGTTTACAACTTGGCCCTGTATATCTTGCCATCTAATATCTCTCCTTAAACTCTTCTTCTTTTTGGTGGTCTGCAGCCGTTATGAGGAATAGGTGTAATGTCTTTAATAGACATAATCTGCAAACCGGCTGTATTTAATGCTCTAATAGCAGCCTCTCTGCCTGCACCAGGTCCTTTTACAAATACATCAACTTTTCTCAAACCTAAATCATAAGCTTCTTTCGCTGCTGCTTCAGCACTAACTTGAGCGGCAAACGGTGTATTCTTACGCGATCCTCTGAATCCATTTTTCCCGGCAGAAGACCAAGATATAGTATTGCCGTATATATCGGTCAATGTAACAAGTACATTATTAAAAGACGCTTTAATATGCGCGACACCTATAGAATCAACGTGAACTTTCTTTTTTGTTTTTCTTTGTGGTTTAGCCAAAACTCTTTCTCTCCGATTTAATTAACTTCTATTATTTAGTCGGCGCTTTCTTTTTACCGGCGACTGTTTTACGTCTACCTTTGCGTGTACGTGAATTAGTTTTTGTTCTTTGTCCTCTTGCAGGAAGACCTCTTCTGTGTCTTAAGCCGCGGTAACAGCCAATATCCATAAGTCTTTTAATATTCTGCTGAACTTCACTTCTTAATGCACCTTCAACTTTATAATCTGCTGTCATTATAGAACGTATTTGAGCAACTTCCTGTTCGGTTAAATCTGTAACTTTCTTATCAGGGTTTACATTTGCTTTAGTTAATATTTCCTTAGCGGCATGTTGACCGATGCCAAAAATATAAGTCAACCCGATATAAGCTTTCTTGTTTTTAGGTAAATCGACACCTGCTATACGAGCCAAAATTTCCTCCTAAAGATTAACCTTGTCTTTGTTTGTGTTTAGGATTTTTGCAAATAACCCTTACAACACCTTTTCTTTTAATTATTTTGCAATTTTCACAAATCTTTTTTACTGATGCACGAACCTTCATAACATCCTCAACTATTTATACCTATATGTGATTCTGCCTTTGTTTAAATCATAAGGTGATAACTCAATGGCAACTTTATCACCAACCAAAATTTTAATAAAATGCATTCTCATTTTGCCGGAAATATGTGCTAAAATTTCGTGTCCATTATCCAGCTTCACTTTAAAGTGCGCATTTGGTAATGTCTCTGTTACAACTCCGTCTACTTTTATTGCTTCTTGTTTAGCCATATCAACATTTAGTTAAAATTTCCGGTTTCCCGTTTACAATTGCTATTGTATGTTCAAAATGCGCCGAAGGTTTTCTATCTACTGCATAAACTGTCCAACCGTCTGGCGCTACATTTACTTTATAGTTGCCCATGTTCACCATTGGTTCGATTGCAAAAGTCATCCCGTTTTTTAGTAAAGGTCCGCTGCCTTTTCTGCCGAAGTTAGGAATTTGCGGATCCTCGTGCAGATATTTGCCAACTCCATGTCCGCACAGCTCTCTTACTACCGAAAAACCATTTGATTCAACATAATCTTGAATAGCGTTAGACATATCACCAACTCTATTACCCGATTGAGCTTCATCAATTCCAATGTAAAGGGCTTTTTCGGTAACTTCCATTAACTTCTGTACTTGAGGGTCAATTTCCCCTACTGCAACTGTTAATGCAGCGTCACCGTAAAAATTATTTTTAAGAACTCCCACATCTATTGAAAGAATATCTCCTTCTTTTAACGTGGTTGTACTAGGTATTCCATGAACCACTTCTTCATTTAAGGATGTACACAAAGCTCCGGGAAAATCAAACGACCCAGCCTGCGAATATCCTTTGAATGCAGGAATACCATCATTTATTCTGATATAATCTTCAGCTATCTTATCTAATTCTAAAGTACTTACTCCCGATTTTATTCTGCTTTTAACAAGCTGTAAAGTTTCGGCAACGATTTGACTGCTTTCTCTAATACCGTCAATCTCGTTCTTGTTCTTAATAATAATCACAATGTTCGCCGTTTAAGCTCTTCTGCCTTTTAACTTACCGGATTTCATAAAGCCGTCGTAATGTCTCATCAATAGATGAGATTCAATTTGCTGCAAAGTATCTAAAGCAACACCAACCATAATCAAAAGACTGGTACCGCCAAAGAAAGACGCAAAACTCTGCGAAACACCAAATTGAGCAACAAACGCCGGAAGGATTGCAACAATAGCCAGAAATATTGATCCAGGCAAAGTAATTTTTGTTAAAATATTATCAATAAATTCCGATGTTTGTTTTCCAGGCCTTATTCCGGGAATAAAACCTCCTTGCTTTTTCATGTTCTCAGCAACTTCCTGAGGATTAAAAGCAATAGCTGTATAAAAATAAGTAAAGAACACAATCATTATCGCAAGTATAAATGAATAAGTAAAACTGCCGTAAGCGAAATAACCTGCAACAGTACCTACAAATTCATTATCCGGGAAGAACGACAATACCGTACTTGGGATAAACATGATCGATTGGGCAAATATAATCGGCATTACCC
>CAJHYN010000052.1_pt1 | contig 12128 bp, 7 predicted proteins | sample 9198641 | NCBI WGS metagenome assembly CAJHYN01 (sample SAMEA7708370, study PRJEB35096) | sediment metagenome | biome: marine neritic benthic zone biome [ENVO:01000025]; feature: sediment [ENVO:00002007]; material: shallow marine sediment [ENVO:03000034] sea grass bed [ENVO_01000059] ... | reverse complement strand
TTGAATTTTTAAAGTAATTTCACCTACACTATACTTTTGAGCAGGTGCTGCATTTATACCCTCTCCTGCTTCATTAACCCATTTTTTGACTACACCATCAACACTCACTTTTACAGTATCTGAAGAATAATTGTGAAGAGCGATTTCAAAATTCAGTAAATTTTTACTTACAAAAGGCTGAACAAAAACATCATCAATTGAAATTTCATTAACAGCATAGAGATAAACGTCATGCCAAATACCAGCTATTTTTTTCCCCCAAAAAGAACCGGCAACATACTTTCTTCTTCCATATTTACCGGGATCATTAGTTAAACTAGCACGGGCTACACCAACTAGTAATTCGTTTGTACCCTTTTTTAGGAAGTCCGTAACATCAACTATAGTAGGAAGAAATATGTCTAGATTTTCCTTAACTAATTTGCCGTTTACATAAATCTTGGCATATCCAGCAATTGCTTCAAAGTGTAAAACTTTTCTTTTAGCATTCCAGCTTTTAGGTATCTCAAATTCTTTTTTCATCCATCCTATTGAAGCATCTTCCCAATCTTTTGGATAACTTGGGTAAGCCAAAAAATCTCCGCCTTCTCTTTGATTATTGCCGTTATCCATATCTGTAGGCACACCCTGAGGAAATCCATTTACGTTCCATGGCGATGGAATTTTAATAGGTGTTTTATCCCAAACAAAATTTTTCGGCTTAACAAAATTATCGATACTGTTTTTGTAAACCGGCATAAACTGCCATCTTCCATTCAGGCAAATTTCATCGCGATATTCTTTTTCTACATCGTATACTTTCCCTTTAATAGGATTAAAGCGTTGCTCAAAAACTTGCTGAGCATTTGAGGTGATACTTAATAAAATAGTTACAAGTAAAATCTTTTTTAACATCTTAATCCTGTTGTAATTTCTTATTATATAATTTAATTTCCTCAAGTCCATTTTGATTACAAATTCTATTCATCAATCTTTTTAGCAGAAGGCGGTGTGGTATTTTCATCAGAGCCCCACGCTTTATTTGCTTTGCTACCCATTACTAATTCCAACGTTCCGCCGTCTTTTATATCGTTATGACTAAACCAGGGTTTATTCCATTCTTTACCATTCAGCTTTGCAGATTGGATGTACTTGTTTTCCGCCGAGGTTTTGTGCGCTTTAATTACAAAGTATTTCCCGTCCCCTAAATTAATTTTAGATTCTTCAAAAACCGGACTACCGATATTGTATGAATTTGAGCCAGGTGTAACAGGGTAAAACCCCATCTGGCTGAAAGCAACAAAAGCTGACATTCCACCGCCGTCTTCATCACCCGGCACACCCATAAGATCATTCCTAAACCATTGTTTAAGTAATGTGCGTATTCTTTTTTGAGTTTTCCATGGCTGACCAGCATAATTATATAGATATGGAATATGCAGCGACGGCTCATTCGCCATTGAGAACTGACCTACGTTCCCAGTATGGTCAGGAAGTTGAGCATAAAAAGAAAATTTACTTCGACCAAGTGGTTCATTGAAAGTTGCTTCAAGGTTGTCGATAAATTTTTCCTTTCCACCCATTAGATTAATTAAATCAGCTACATTATGGGGGACATCCCATCGATAGACCCAGCCATTATTTTCGCCATAGAATTTTCTTGCACCCATTCCTCCCGAAAATCTATAATCAAACGGCATAATAAAATTTCCTTCAGCATCTCTTGGGTGGAAAAACCCGGTTTCTGGGTTGAATAATTTTCTATAATTATATGAACGCTCTAGAAAGTATTTATAATCATCTTCTTTGCCTAATACTTTAGCTATTTGTGAAAGACACCATTCATCGTAAGCTGTACCCAAAGTAACGGCAACAGGCTGACGGCTTTCAAAAGGATGAACTTCCGGTACTGTTTCCGCCTCGCTCTCTCTTAATGCCGGAAAGTATCCGTTTTCCTTATAGAATTTATCAAGTTCTCCAGCCTTTTTTCCAGACCATGGCGCGAGGGTTTTTTCTGTAATAGCACCTTTTGCAGCTTCATAAGCCTTTTCCAAATTAAAGCCAGTTAAACCTTTTGCATAAGCATCTAAAATTGTTGCAACTCCGTGATTGGAGTTCATTCGACGGCTATCGCCTGTTATTTCCGGAAATGTTGGCATCCAAAAATTTTCCATCTGTTCGGACATACGAATAAATGAACGAAGTATATCCAACTCCATTTCTTTTTCTGTTAAAACTCTTAAAGGATGTGTTGCCCTGTAGGTATCCCAAATCCAGTCATCGGTATAAAATGGAATTGAATCTACATGAACTTGTCCATCAAATGCACTGAAGTATCTTTCATCTTCAGTTATACAAACCGGGCGTTCATAAGTACGATAGATAGATGTATAAAAAACAACTCTATCGTCTTCACTTCCTCCTTCAACGATTGTCTTGCTTAAAGCTTCATTCCAAATTTTACGTCCTTTCTGTATAACTTTTTCTTTATCGTATCCCTTTATTTCCCGGTCTAAATTTTTCTTTGCCTGTTCTTCACTTATAAATGAAATTCCATATCTAATTTTGATGGTTGACGATTCATCGGGAAATTTCATAACAGCACATTTATCTTTTCCTTCCTCTTCAGTTTTATCTCCAATATTGCCATCATCAAGAATACCAAATTGTAAAGGTTTGATATCCGTTTCAAGGTAGAGATAAATTTTTGTTGCATCCTTTGTTACCACATTTGATATTATTTGGTAACCGGATACGTAGTCTGCGGTAACTTTTATTTTACCATTTTTATTATTTATCAATAATGTTTTATTAATCTTATTTTCAAACTCTAACTCGTAAATACCAGATTGATTAGAAACGCCGTATGAAACTTGAATGAGGTGATCATCAAGATATACATCGTACGAATAAGGTGTTACGATTTCTTGATCATAACTATACTCATAAACCGGTTGCATAGGCTCACTATTGTAATTATAAGGGCTAATCATAAAAGCAGATCTTCCCCTGTGACTTGTTGTTACAACAGGCAAACCATAAATTCTATCGGAAGTGAAATCCTTGCGACTAGGAATTACTCGAAGCATACTGTTTGGCAAGTGAACTGTTGGAAATGTTGGTACCAGCAAATGACTTATATTCCCGATATAAGGATTTACATAATCCACAAGAGCTTTATCTTGTTTATTAACCTGGCAGGAAATTAGTCATGTAAAAGCAATAACAATTATTAGGGCACTGATTTTTATTTTGCGTTCGGTGTTAATATTTTTCAACATATATTTCATCCTTCTCTTTTTACTTTTTGCTCAGTGCATATTGTAAACCTTTTGCATGAAGTCGTTTGAAAATCAAGTTTTATATACTTATTAACTGGCTTCGCCAAATACCCGGATATACTTTAAATTGATTTTAGCAATTCAGGTTTTTCATGATAAAGCTTCACGATCAATTCTCCGAATAATGTATTAGCCCACGCAAACCATAAGCGTGAAAATTTAGAAGCATCATCTTTATGAAAAGTCTCGTGCATAAAACCGGTGTCGGAATGAGTATTCATTAATTGTTTTAGGCACCATACAATTTCTTTATTATCGTTGCTTGTCATAGCCCTTAAAATTATTCCCATTGGCCAAATGGTATTTAATCCGGCGTGCGGACCACCCTGCCCTTCGCCAGCTTTGCCTTTAAAGTAATATGGATTATCACTGCTTAATAAATAACGGCGAGTATTCATATATACTTCTTTATCATAATATTTTTCTTTGAGCAGATAAGGAATAGAAATTAAAGAAGGAATGTTTGGATCATCAGTGAATAATTTATTACCAAAACCATCAACTTCGTAGGCATAAACTTTACCATAATCTAAGTGGTCTGATATGGCGTATTCATTTACAGCATTCAAAACTTCCTCAGAAAAACTTGAACATTCCTTAGCAAATGCTTCATCTCTTAGAACATCTGAGTATATTTCACTTAACTGCTCCAAAGATTCGACTGCAAACAAATTTGAAGGAATAAGAAACGGATACATTGTTCCGTCATCGGAAGGACGGAAAATAGAACAAATTAATCCAACCGGTTTAATTGGTCTACCCTTCCCTTTAAATGAAGCTATTACATTTTTATTTTCTTTTTTCCTAATAAAATAATATGGCGATTCCCCATCCTTTCTCTGTTCTGTTCTAAACGTTTTCACCACAAGACGCATAGCTTTATCCCATTCCTCATCAAAAACAGAAGTATCCCTTGTTTCTTTATAGTATCCGTAAGCCAAGCGAACAGCATAACAAAGAGAATCAATTTCCCATTTTCGTTCGTGGACTCCTGGAATCGGTGTTGGTTTGTCGTCTTTCCAATGTGTTCCCTTATTTACATCCTTATAAAACGCGTTTGCGTAGGGATCTAATAAAATACATTTAGTCTGTCGGTTAATTAATCCTTTAAAAAGGTTTTTCAACTTTTCGTCTCTTTTCACAATAGGCAAGTAAGGCCAAATTTGTGCTGTGGAATCTCTCAACCACATTGCATCAATATCACCGGTAATAATGAAAGCATCCGGTTTACCATCAATTACTTTGTAATCCACTGTAGTATCTAATGTATTTGGGAAACAATTTTCGAACATCCATGCCAGTTCCAGATTAGTGATTTCTTTTTTAATTTTTCCAATGAATTCATCAACAGCCTTGCTGGTGAATGTTCTTTCACCGGGCAAAGGTCTATTTGATTTAAACTCCTCAGATTTTATCATAGGAAAAACGGATGAATTACTTAAAATTGAAACACCAACAGTTGCCAACAAACTTTTTTTTATAAACTCTCTTCTAGATTCATTTGAATTCATAGCCAAAATCTCTTTTCTTTTATAAAACCGTTTTCAGCAAAACTTTATTAGTTGTAATCAAGTTTGAAATTTGGAATTAGGCTAATTCTTTTCCAGTATTAAATCGGTTACTTTTTGATCTAGGTTTGCCTCTTTGACATCCTTAAAAATAATCTGATGCTTTTTGGTATCGCCATCTATATCAATCCCGGAAAGACTAACTTTGCTTACGTCATCGAAAACAAACGCTGGACGATAGTCTACTGCTTCCACTTTTACAATAACGTTTTTCATAGTCAGCCCTTTTACATGCCGTACATAAAACGCCCACGCCGGTAACTCGCCAAACATATGGAACTCAGGATAATCGTGTTCATTTTCTGGGACGTCATGTAGTCTATCTAAGGGAATTATTGCTAATCCCTTGTTCCCTCTGCCTGGATAAACTATTTCTATATTTTCAAGTACAATATTCTCTGCAAGATGCCCTGGTATCCCGGTAATTGACGCCGGGAAGGGATTATGGAAAAAGGGAAGTTCCGGACCGCGTATGTCATATTCTTTATCGGGGACATCAAAAGGAACATGTACTTTGAGGTTACGTATACTTACATTTTTAAGTTGTCCAACCTGCCCTCCTTTATTTCTATGTCCAAGTCTAATAAATATTCCATTACCGGTATTTACGGCAAAAATATTATTGACTTCAATATTTTCCAAAATTCCACCGTCAACCAATTCCAACGCTATAGCTGAACGAAAGGTATCATATACTCTTATGTTATCAATCTTAACATTTTTAAAACCCCCTTTAGAGGAAGTACCAAATTTTATTGCACTTGCACTAGACCGTATCGTACAATTGGAAATATAAATGCTATCATTAAAGGTGTCGGCAAATTCCGATTTCAGACAGATACCGTCATCGGTAGAATTGACAAATGAATTTGTTATCGAAACATTTTTACAATCAATAATATCAATTCCATCATTATTCCAGTATGCGTCACTGTCAACTCTTATTTTATCAATAACCAGGTTTTCGCAAAGTTCATAACTTTGCACCCAGCATGAGGCGTCTTTTATCGTAACTTCAATGATTTTAATATTAGTACAATTAACGAATTCAATAATTTGTGGTCGCATAAATTCGCCAGGTCGTTTTCTGCGCTTATTATAATGTTTTGGATCCAGTTTGCCCACATAATAGAGGCTATCAACATTTAAAGCCAATTCACGTCCTTGCCCGTCTATAGTACCACCGCCCGTAATTGAAATATTATTGTGTCCGTCCGCAAGTATTAATGCCTTCCAACGATTAATACCTTTATATGCATACGGATCAGTACTTCCCAAGAGTACAGCCCCTTCTTCCAGGTGCAGTCCCACATTAGATTTCAACACTATACTTCCCGATAGAAATTTACCTTCTGGGATTATTACCTTGCCGCCGCCAGTGCTGCTTGCTTTATCAATTGCTTTTTGAATGCTTTCAGTGTTGAGTGTTTCCCCATCTGCAACAGCCCCGTAATCAACTATATTAATGGTGCTCTTATCATTACTAAAAATTTTGTTTGATAAAATCGTTTGAAATAAAAAAACTATAAGCAAAAGAATAAAAGTGAAAATTGATTTTGGAAACTTCATTATTCCTCTCGTTTTATTAGTGCTTTCACTTGCCCATCTAAATCTATTTATCTGTAATCCTGTTTTTGTTAGGCTCGGCTTTGGTATTAATTATTAATTTACCACCTTTTAGCAGATCATTGTGGTCTATAAAACTCTTATCATAAGGTTTCCCATTAAGAGTAGCGCTATCAATATAAAAGCTAGTATCTGATAAACTATTTGTTTCTATAATGAATTTATTTCCGTTGTCAAGATTGATAGTTACTTTATTAAAAATCGGTGTACTCATTTGAAAGATTGGCTCACCAACTACTACCGGATATAATCCCATTGATGCAAGAACATACCATCCCGACATAGTTCCTTCATCATCATCCATCTCCGGGATGTAGCCGTCCGGAGTATCCTTATAAATTCTACCAACGTACGGCTTTTCCCATTTATCGTGTGTGCCATAAAATTGATACATTTCTTTGGTTAATATTTTGTTTACCCATTTCTGCGTTAACCAAGGTTTGCTTCCAAAGTTAAACATGAATGGGGCATGTATATCCGGTTGATTACCATGATTGTACAGATGATTATCAAAAAAATATTCGAGCTGTTCAGTATATTTTTCTTTACCACCTATCATCTCAATCATACCATCCACATCATAATGTGCATGCCAGCGGTACTGCCACAATGTGCCTTCGTATAAACCATCACCGTGCATAATATCAGATTTATCTGTAATCGGGAGGAAATATTTTTTCCATACCTTCTTATATTCGAGCATCTTTTGCATGTATAGTTCGTAATCATTTTGCTTATCAAGAATTTTTGCAAACTGTGCCAGAGCCCAATAATCATAGCTATGTTCAAGTTTTGTATCGGGAGTTTTGTTGTAAATATTAGTTATCTCAGCGCTCAGCTTTTGATAAAGCGGCATAATATCAAAATCCGTAATTCCCCGCCTATATAAATCCAGCAGGGTGATGACAGTATGTTCTGTCCGCACAGTTGGTACGGGCTCGTTAAACCCACTCCAATAAGGCTTTCCATATTTGTACAAATCGATAAGCGATTTTGCGATATCAGAACTAACATTAGGAATAAGCAAAGTATAAAGGCTGAACTTATTCCTGAAGTTATCCCACATTGACCAGCAATCATAGTGAACATAATTATCAGACTTATAAATATTCCCATCCGTTGCCCGGAATTCTTTAGTTCTATTTTCCGATCTAACAGGATTCAAAAAGATGTGGTACAGATGTGTATAAAAAATCGTTTTGTATTCTTCTCTACCTTCTACTATAATTTTCGAAAGAAGGTTTTCCCATTTTTTCGAACCGTTTTGTTTTACTTCTTCAAATGATAAAAACTTCGTTTCATTTTCCCATTCAGCTTTAGCATCTTCAGAACTTATTGATGATGCTGTAACATTAATCATTACCTCTTCTTTCTCTTCAGTAGAAAAGTCAAACACAATCTTATCATCAGAATCAATAATATCTTCGGGCGTTTTACTGCACCACACATGATAATAAACCGTATACCTTCCAACACCACATACATTCTTTGCGGATACTTTTACTGAAAATTCATTCTCGTTTAATACTTTTGCATCGGCTGAAATTGTACCACCAAAAGAACTTCTTATATCAAATGATATGTATCCGCTATCTGTTTTAGGGAAAGTATATCTATGAAATCCGGTTTGATTTGTTGCTGTTAACTCGACTGATACACCATTTGAAAAATTGACGGAATAATATCCGGGTTCAGCTTTTTCATTTTTTTTGTCAAAGAGAATACTTTGTTTGCCTGCTTTTCCAATACCGGGTTGAACCCTTAAATTTCCACCGGCTCCGCGGCAACCCACTCCTCCAATTCTATTGTGAGAGAATCCGACGATTTTATTAGCTTCGTAATTATAACCGCTATGGTTGCCCGGATCCGTATCAGGACCAAGTTTTATCATTCCGAATGGGACTGTTGCTGACGGATCAAGCTGCCCATGATCTCCGGCAGTACAGATGAATAAATCAACATAATCGGTAAGAGATTGAGAATGTGTGAAACTGGTTACAATAAAAAGAAATAAAATTATTCTTAATAAACTTTTCATCTAATGTATTCTTTTAACGAGTTCGTTATTTTGAGAATTGAACTTAAAATTTGATACGTTTTTCAGGATTATTTGATCAGTGATTTTATTGTCAGGCAAATCTATTTCATCTAAACTCAAATCAATTACATCATCAAAAACGAATGCAGGCCTGAAATCTTCCTCCTCAAGTTTGAGAACAACATTTTTCATAGTTATTCCTTTTGCGTGACGCACATAAAATCCCCAAGAAGGTAATTCGCCGAACATGTGAAATTCAGGGTAATTTTTAATTTTTTCAGGCACGTCGTCCAATCGCCAAAGCGGTAAATAGGCATATCCTTTACTTGCACGACCGGGATATATTATTTCAATATTTTCCAATTTAATATCTTCAACATACCAGCCAGGAATACCCGTAATCGAAGCCGGGAAAGGATTATGAAAATCGCTAACCGCTGGGCCACGTATGTCATAATTTATATCAGGTATACCAAACGGTATTTCCACTTTGATATTTTTGATCGTAACATTTTTGATACTGCCGGGGCTATCTCCGCTTCTATGCCCTAATCTTATGAAGATTGCATTGCCTGTATTCTTTGCAACAATATTAGAGACATTAACATTTTCAATTTCGCAACCGTCAACTGATTCAATTGCTATAGCAGAACGGAAGGTATCAAACACTTTTATGTTTTCAATTGTTATATTTTTGAATCCCCCGATTGACGCAGTTCCAAACTTTACTCCGCTTGCACTTGAGCGAACAGTACAGTTGGCAATGTAAAGGCTATCATTGCAATAACCTTCATAATATGATTTCAATGTAATTCCGTCATCGGCACTATTTACATCACAATTGGTTACTCTAACATTTTGGCAATCAGTAATATCCATTCCGTCATTGTTCCAATAGGCGCGGTTGAATATTGTTAAACTGTCTAGAGTTAAATTTCTACATAGCTCAAAGGACAATCCCCAGCAAGCACTATTCCGGAGTTCAACATTTTTTATTAAGATATTTTTACAAGTTGAAAACCGGAAAAGCTTTGGACGAGCAGTTTCGTTTGGACGGTTTCTTCTTTTGTTATACTTAGGGTCAATTTTAATTCCGGCGTGATGAAGGCTGTCTATGTTTAACGCTAACGCTCTTCCCTGTCCGTCAATTGTACCTTTACCGGTTATCGAAATATTATCAGCTTTGTATGCAACAATCAGAGCCATTTGAGAATTATCGTCAGTTTTAGATGTAGCCGGACGGCCTTTCATTTCCAATTCGTTATAATCATAAGGATTTATGCTTCCCAAAATAACAGCATCCTTTTCGAGATGTAGATTAACACCGCTCTTTAAAATCAAACTGCCTGTCAGATATTTCCCTTTGGGGAAAATAATTTTTCCTCCGCCTGAATTTGAAACAGAGTCAATCGCCGTTTGAATTTCTGTTGTACATAAACTAGCACCGTCACCGACAGCACCAAAATCATTTATGTCTATTAGTTTTGATTGATTCTGACTGTAAGCTTGTGAAAAGAAAACGGAATTAACGAAGAATATTAAAATGAATAAGTTGTTTTTATTGCTTCTCATAAGTAAGCCAAATTTTACTATTAAAAAAGAGTAAATAAGAGAATTTTTTACAAAAGTGTTTTGAAAAATAAAAAAAGCTCCTCCAATTTTCACAGGAGGAACTTTCCATCATTTATACATTATCAAAGGAGCAACGTAATTTTCTATTTATAGTTTAGGTCAAATGACCATAGGAGAGTATATTTAATTAATAAATTGGAGTATCTCCTATGGAAAAAATTAATAATTCCGATTCTTACGGACTCAAACGACTTGAGTCTAAAAACGCTAAAAATGCTATTATTCAAAAACTTGCTCACGATTTTAACCTTACTCCTATTATAGCTGAAGCTTTTTACAAACAAGTTTCCATTTACTTTCAAGAACATTCCAACATCACTCTTTCAAGCGGGGAAGTTTCCTACGAAGCTGTTTGTTCAACCGAACCGGCCGGTAAGCATATTAGTCTTACTCGTAAAGTTACCGCCAGATTAAAGCTAATCGATATTAACTCTGACTTTGATGTACTTGCAAACTACGGGCTGGCAGGCATGAGACGACACCGTATCGAACGCCTTACCCGTCAAGCTTATGACCAGGGTGCTCTGCTTTCTTACGAAGACCTTGCTGTTATGCTTACTTCTTCTCCAGCTACTGTAAAGCGGGATATTTTCTTTCTGCGTAAAGAAGGTAAATTCATTATCACCAGAGGTTCTAAGCTTGATATGGGTCCCGGGCTTTCTCATAAATCCATTATTCTCGATCTCTACTTCAAAGGATACACTTTTACAGAGATTGAACTTAAAACAAACCACTCCGAGAGTTCCGTTAAACGATATCTGGCCGACTTCACTCAAATTGCTACCCTTCACAAACAAAAATTCTCCCATCAACAAATCAGATTGATTGCTCAAAAATCTGATCGTATCGTTAGAGAGTATATCCAGCTTTATGATATCTACTACAAGCTCGATAATAAACGTCTTATCGATATTATCTCTCCCGAAGCGCTTGATGAGAACTCTAAAAAAAAATCCGCTAACAAAGGAGGTAAAAACAATGAGTAAGCCTCTTACTAAAGAACAAATACAGCTTAAAAAATTCAGACGCCTTAACGATAAGTCTCTTCAGCAACATCTTCTCCATAGATTTCTTAACAACTATGGATATGATAGAGGCGAGATTACTGCTAAAGCTATTATTAGTGATATTCTTCAACTAATTGATGACTATTTTCTTGTCTGCTCTATCAACGATGATCTCCATCATGTTAATTATGGTCAGTTCGTCTGGATGGCTGTGCCAACAGATGAATATCCCGGTAGAGCTAAACCTATTGCTAATACCAAGCTTAAACCTGTTGTGCTTACATTCATTAACGATCACGATATCTCGCACATTGCTCACGGCTTTGATTCGAGAGCTCTTCGCAAAAACAGAGTTAAACGCTGGACTGATGAAGCTTTCAATCAAGGTGCTTTACTTACTCAACTCGATCTTGCGATTCTGCTCGGAGTTACTGATGCTGTGGTTAGTCAATATGTACAGGAAATACAGAAAGACGGACATCTTCTCCCTACAAGAGGCAATATCCACGATCTTTCTGGAGCCATTACTCATAAAAGAGAAATTATTACTCTTTACTTAAAAGGTTTTCTTACTCCCGATATTGCTATGAAAACTAATCACTCTAAAGAAGCAGTGGATCGATACGTTAAAGACTACCATCGGGTTGAGTTGCTTTGGAAGCATAATATTACCGACCCCGATCAAATTGCTCATTTAGCTCGTTTATCCAAAAGAGTTGTTCAGCAGTATATCGATTTACTTCCTGATAAGTTGCGCCAGAGCCATTTAGTAGAAAAAAACAGCTTGTCAAAGAACAATGTTTAACTTTTTTTTATATTTGTGCTGAAGCGCCCGTTTGGGTTGCTTCTAATTTATTCTTATTACTTAATTTTTATCTGTTCTTAACTTGTTTTTATATATTATCTTAGAACCTCATCTGGTCATTTGATACTATTT
>CAJHYN010000068.1_pt1 | contig 12161 bp, 9 predicted proteins | sample 9198641 | NCBI WGS metagenome assembly CAJHYN01 (sample SAMEA7708370, study PRJEB35096) | sediment metagenome | biome: marine neritic benthic zone biome [ENVO:01000025]; feature: sediment [ENVO:00002007]; material: shallow marine sediment [ENVO:03000034] sea grass bed [ENVO_01000059] ... | reverse complement strand
GTGGTCCATGACTTCTGTGCTTTTTTTTACTACTCACAAAATTCGTTGTACAAATTTTTCAATCAAATATTTATTATAAAGTTCAAATGGTTATATTGTTATTTAATTTTCCACAGAGTTAAAAAACAAAAGGATTTTAAATGGGTAGAGATTCGATTTTTATTGGCTCACAAGATAATTTATTTCAAAATGTGGATCAGCCGAAATTTGAATTCCATATTGCAAAAGAAATCAGAAAAAAATATGACTTTGAAGATGAGATGTTTTCGATTACAGGCAATGTAATTTTCAGAGATAATGTTGCTGTTAGGAATTTTACTCATAAAATCAACGGCAAAAGAGCAGAAGATAAAAAAGTAAAAATCAGCTTAGTTAATGCTGTTGGTTTACTTGATGAAATTTATCACTATGTTTTAAGAGTTTACGAAGAAAATGAAAATCCGGGTGTATTTGCTAGGAGCGTTGATTATTTAAAGAATTCACTTGGTGAAGTTTCATTAAATAAAATCCTTTTTGATTTTGTTACTCTTTTCCCACCGATGGATGTTGTAAAAGGACAAGTAAGTACTTTCAATTATTTGAATAGCTATACAGGCAGTAAACCGAATTCTGAAATAGTTATTGAAGAACTTATTCTACTTTACTTTTGCAATCTTAACCCTGCAGGGGAAAGTTTAAAAGAACTTTTTGACGAAAATTATTTTTCAAACAAAAATCTTTATGAATCAGCCGTAAATAAACTGGATGGTTTTTTCCAAAACGAAAAACCGTTTGGCCCTGATAACCAGGATGTATTTAATTTACTTAAAGCACCCATACTGAACAGCCCTGATAATATTGAAGCACAATTTGATTTTATCAAAGACAGATGGAAATCAATAATTGGTGAAGAGTTTCTGAAAAGAATTGTGCTGGGTAAAGATTTAATAAGGGAAGATATTGCTTTCGATACTTTCGGGGGAGGAGGTGGAGCCCCGACCGTAACTCCGAAGTACAAAGGTGATGTTGATTCGGGCGATGCTTTGATGATCGGTAAGTCAATGTATAAGTATGCAAAAGATTCTGTTGCAGATTATGATGAACCTGAAGCATTTACGCAGGACATCGAATGGATGCCTAATATAGTATTGTTAGCTAAGAATACGTATGTATGGCTTGATCAGCTTTCAAAGCAGTATGAAAGACACATACACAGATTAGATCAAATTCCGGATGAAGAACTTGACAGGCTTGCAAAAAGTAATTTTAACGGACTTTGGTTAATCGGGCTTTGGGAAAGAAGCAAGGCATCCAAAAAAATTAAACACGTAATGGGAAATATTGATGCTGTTGCATCAGCATATTCATTATTTGATTACGAAATTGCTTATGATCTCGGGGGAGAAGAAGCTTATAATAACCTGAACGAAAGGGCAAAAGCAAGAGGAATAAGGCTTGCAAGTGACATGGTTCCCAATCATACGGGAATCTATTCCAGGTGGGTAATAGAGCATCCTGAATATTTTATTCAAAGTGATCAATCACCATTTCCGTCTTACACTTTCACCGGTGAAAACTTGTCGGAGGATCCAAGCTATCAAATTAGAATTGAAGATGGATATTATAGAAAAAGTGATGCGGCGGTAGTCTTCCAAAGAATTGACAACAGGACTGGTGAAGTTAAATATTTCTATCACGGAAATGACGGCACAAACATGCCGTGGAACGACACAGCCCAACTTGACCTTTTGAAAAAGGAAGTACGCGAAGCAGTTATCCACAAAATATTTGATGTTGCAAGTAAATTTTCCATCATCCGCTTTGATGCGGCAATGACTTTAACCAAGCGCCACTTCTCAAGATTGTGGTATCCCCAGCCGGGAATGGGTGGCGATATTCCATCCCGTTCGGATTATGCATTAGCTAAGGATGAATTTGATTCAAAGTTTCCCGAAGAATTTTGGCGTGAAGTCGTTGATAGAATTAATTCTGAAATGCCGGAAACACTTTTACTTGCTGAGGCTTTCTGGTTAATGGAAGGCTATTTTGTCCGTTCACTTGGTATGCACAGAGTTTACAATAGTGCATTTATGAACATGATGATGAAAGAGGAAAACAAAAAGTACAGGGAGTTGATCACTAATACTTTAGAATTCGAACCGGAAATTTTAAAACGTTACGTGAATTTTATGAGTAATCCTGATGAAGAAACGGCAGTTCGACAATTCGGATCTGATGACAAATATTTTGGAGTATGCATTTTGATGGTTACTTTGCCTGGGCTTCCGATGTTTGCTCATGGGCAAGTTGAAGGCTATCATGAAAAATATGGTATGGAATATAAAAGAGCTTATTATAACGAAGAGCAAAATCAATGGCTGATTGAAAAGCATCAAAGAGAGATTTTCCCGTTAATGCATAAGCGTTTTATGTTCAGCCAGGTAAGAAATTTCCACTTTTATGGTTTTATTGATGATTACGGGAATTTGAATGAAAACGTTTTTGCGTATTCAAATCTGGAATACGGTGAAAGGTCTTTAGTTTTTTATAATAATAAGTATGACAAAACATCTGGTAAAATCAATATTTCTACACCTAAATTGGATCAAGATAAAAATCAAAAAGAGATATCTTTAGCAGATGCTTTGGAAATAAAGAATGATCCGAATTATTTTTACATCTTTAAAAATCATATTACTCAATTAGAATACATTAAACGAGGGTCAGACTTTCATAAAGATGGATTTGAAATAGAACTGGATGGGTTTAAATATGCTGTCTTCCTAAACTTTGCTGAAGTTTATGATTCTTATGGTGATTATTCGAAACTTGAAGGTCATTTAGGTGGCAACGGTACGTTTGATATTCACAGAGCTTTGGATGAATTAAGATTGCAACCGATTCACGATGCCTTTGAGAATATTTTCATCGAAGAAGAAATCAATAAGCTTATTGACGATACAATAACCCACGTTGAAGAAGAGAAAATAATTGACTATGATCTTGAAATAATTTCGGCAAACTTTGGCAAACTTGTCGATCTTATAAAGGACAAATACGATTATGATGATAAATACTCAACTTGTATTCAAGATTTCAGAAAAGAAATTGAAGCTGTAAGAGATATAAATAAATTACTACTAGAAGAATTCCCCGCTAAAGGGAATATTAAATACTCAAATATTCATGAAGATTTTGAGCTTTCCGTTAAGCATAACTATAAAGAAAATATTCTTCTCTATTTGATCAACAATGTGATAACTTTAATTGAAGAAATGTTTGAACCAATTAAAGAAAGAGAAGAAGAAAGCTTTATTCAAAGACTTTTATTTGATAAGCCAGTAAAACACATACTTGAAAGACATGGTAGAGGTGAAGAAAGCAGATTTAGAAAATTAACTTTGCTCAATGTTTTACTGAAATTCAACGGCAGCTTATTTAATGTTGCTGATAAGAAAGTCGAATTTGAAGAGTTAAGAAATGCTGATAAACTCAAGAAATACCTCAAAAAGAATAAATTAGATTTGATTGAAGAACTATTTAACAGCGAGTTGGTGCATGTATTTCTTGGCGTAAACGAATATAAAGGAATAAAATATTACAGTAAAGAAAATTTTGATGACTTGTTGAACTGGATATTTACATTAACTGTAATTGACTACGACTTGAAATGGAAGTCTGAAGATATTGCTGAGCTGATCAAAAAGTCGTACATAATTTGTGAAGATCTAAAAACTCTCTCGGTTAAGTCAGGTTATAAATTGGAAGAATTAAAGAACTTCCTTTTGTAAAAAGAATTTTAATCTTTGCTGATATTAATTAATGTATATATTCGTAGTGTATACATTGGAGAAGAAAATCAATACAGCAAAAATTTTTAGAAGTGGAAATAGTCAGACCATAAGATTGCCTAAAGAATACCGATTCAACCAGGATGAGGTATATATCACAAAAGTTGGTGATTCTATTTTATTGATCTCTCAAAACGAAAAGCGGCTAAATCTTATGGCAAGTTTAGAACATTTTACAGATGATTTTATGACAGAAAGGAAACAACCTAAATTTGAAGATAGGGAAAAGTTATGAGATGAAATATCTTCTCGATACCAATATTTGTATTTATATCATCAAGAAAAAACCAATCAAAACAATCAACTAGTTTTTATCGATATCACCCAATGAAATAGGAATTTCTTCGATAACACTCTCTGAATTATGATACGGGGTTTTTAAGAGTTCTATTCCTGAGAAAAATTCAGTAGCGTTGAATCAGTTTATTTCTGATTTACAAGTAATTGCTCATGATTATTCAGCCTGCCAAGTGTATGGAAAATTGAGAAATAATCTTGAAAGAAAAAGAAAAATTATTGGCTCGATAGATTTGCTTATTGCCGCAATTGCTATTGCAAATGATCTTACATTAGTCACTAATAACACAAAAGAATTTAAAAGGATTAAAGAATTAAAAGTTGAAAACTGGGTTTGATTTGTGAGAAAGATGACATCTTTTGAAAAGATGTCATCTTTAGATTAACATTTAGTTGTTTTTAGCTTCTTCAGTTAATTCATTTGCAAGTTGTTCGTTTATTGCTTTAGCAGCACGCCTGCCTTCACCCATTGCCAAAATCACTGTCGCAGCACCAAGTACGATATCGCCACCGGCGTAAATTTTATCAATGCTTGATTTCTGTGTTGCATCAACAACAATGTTGCCCCATTTGTTAACTTCCATTTCCGGGGTTGTTTGACTTATCAATGGATTACTTCCGTTGCCGATTGAAACTAGAACGGTATCAACTTCCATAATATATTCACTACCTTCAATTGCAATCGGTCTTCTTCTGCCGGATGAATCCGGTTCACCCAATTCGTACTTAAGAACTTCCATTGCTTGTACTCTGCCGTCTTCGGTTCCAAGTATTCTTTTAGGGTTACGCAAGAAATTAAATTGAATACCTTCTTCTTTAGCATGTTCAATTTCTTCGTTACGAGCAGGCATTTCTTTTTCTGTTCTTCTGTAAACAACATAAACGTTTTCAGCACCAAGTCTCAAAGCCATTCTTGCCGCATCCATTGCGACGTTGCCACCGCCTAAAACAGCAACATTTTTGGATTCATAAATCGGTGTGTTTGATTCTTTTTTATCGTAAGCTTTCATCAAGTTAGCACGTGTCAAATACTCGTTCGCAGAGAAAACACCAACTAAGTTTTCACCTTCGATTCCCATGAAATATGGAAGTCCTGCGCCTGTACCTACAAACACTGCGTCAAAGCCATCTTTGTTAATTAAGTCGGTTAACTTTCTTGTTCTGCCAACAACAAAGTTAGTTTTAATTTCAACACCCATTTTCTTTAGTGTATTAATTTCTTGATCAATAATATCATTTGGCAGACGAAACTCAGGAATACCGTAACGCATAACACCGCCTAATTTATGGAATGCTTCAAATACAGTAACCTGGTGACCTTCACGTCGAACATCAGCAGCAACAACTAAGCCTGCCGGGCCTGAACCTACAATTGCAACTTTTTTGCCTGTTTCAGGTTTTACCTCGGGAACTTTAATATTACCGGTTGCTCTTTCCCAATCTGCAACAAATCTTTCAAGCCTTCCTATTGCTACACCTTTATCAACATCTTTCATTGCCAATCCTACTTTACAGTGCTCCTGGCATTGAGTTTCTTGTGGGCAAACTCTTCCGCAAATTGAAGGAAGCAAACTAGTTTGCTTGATTACGTCAGCTGCAGCCTGGAATTCGCCATCAGCTATATGTTTTACAAATCCGGGAACATCAATAGCAACAGGGCAATCATCAACACATGTGCTTTTCTTACACTGCAAGCATCTCATTGCTTCAAGTCTTGCTTGCTCCATTGTAAAACCAAGAGCAACTTCGTCAAGATTTTTGCCTCTTTCAATCGGGTCCTGTGCAGGCATTTCCTGTGAAGGAATTTTCATTCTATCTTTTGGTTTTAATTCGTCTTTTTTAACAACATATTCTGCCAACCATTCTCTGGCTTTTTCTGCAATTACTTCAGGATTTTCGTGGCTCATTTTGCTTCCTCCAATTTAGCTTCGAATTCTTTGTCTAAGTTGCATTCGTGGTCTTTTTGTTTCTCAAATTCACGGTATGAATTCATTCTCGACATCATGTTTTCAAAGTCAACTTTGTGTCCGTCGAACTCAGGACCGTCAACGCAAACAAATTTTGGTTCGCCGGCAATGCTAACACGGCATCCACCGCACATCCCGGTACCATCAACCATTACCGTGTTTAGCGAAACTAATGTTTCAACTTCGTAAGGTTCTGTTGTTTTTGCACAGAATTTCATCATCACGGGAGGGCCAATAGCAACAGCTAAATTTGGTTTTGGATCTCTTTCACATAATTCTTTTAGAGGTTCGGTAACTAAAGCTTTTCTTCCGTAAGAGCCGTCGTCTGTACAAACAATAAATTCATCAGCTATAGCTCTCATTTCATCTTCAAGAATTAATAAATCTTTTGTTCTTGCACCGATAATTGTTATTACTTTGTTTCCTGCTTTTTTCATTGCTTCAGCAATTGGGTGAAGTGGTGCAACGCCAATACCGCCGCCAACACAGACTACTGTGCCGAAGTTATCAACATGTGTAGGTTTGCCTAACGGACCAACCAATACCGGTATATCATCACCTTCGTTAAATGCAGCAAGTACTTTTGTACTTTTTCCAACTACTTGAAAAATAATTGTGATTGAACCTTCGTTTATATCTGCGTCAGCAATAGTAAGTGGAATTCTTTCGCCGAGATCTTCGTCGGTTTGAAGCATAATAAATTGGCCCGCTTGCCTTTCTTCAGCTATTAACGGAGCCTCAAGTCGCATTAAAAAAACGTTTTCTGCGAGTTTCTTTTTGTAAAGTATTTTTGCCATAATTTGTTTCCTCAATAAAATAGATTGTACAATCGAGTCTCTGTTGTATTATCGCATTTTTATGTGCAATAATTAAGATAATGTTATCTTAAAAATTATCAAAAATTTTTAATCTGACAAAATCATTTCATTATATTGTAAAATTTTTTTAATTATTTCTTATACATTTGTATAACTAATAGTGATTTGATGCGTCATAAACCGTAACATGAGAAAAATGAGACAAAATATCGGAGAATTAGAAGAGCTAATTCTACTTATTGTTGGAGTTCTTGAAAACAATGCTTATGGAATTTCTGTCCAGGAAGAAATACTAAAACAGACTGAAAGAAACTTAACCATTGGCGCAGTACATTCAGTCTTGTTGAGACTTGAAAAAAAAGGGTTGTTAAAAAGCTATTTCGGTGGAGAATCAAATGAGCGAGGTGGAAGAAGAAAAAGATTTTTTATAATGACCGGATCGGGCAAAGATATGATACAAGATATTAAAACTACTCGGGATAAACTGTGGGATTTGATTCCGGGAATTAATTCATGAAAAATCAAAAAAACAAAAATGGACCTCTATCATCTGCTGTTAAATTACTCAATTGGTTTTGCAAAGATTCACTTATTGAAGAAATCGAAGGGGATTTGTTTGAGAAATATTCGCAAAGGGTTAACAAGTTTTCAAAGTTCAAAAATGATTTACTTTTCTTGTTTGAAGTACTCAGCTTTTTTAGGCCAATAATTATTCGAAATGATTTATTCAATATAAATTTCTTGAGGGTGAATATGTTAACGATCAATATAAAATTCGCTTTACGAAACCTGTACAAAAACTTTTTCTTCTCTACTATAAATATATCAGGATTAGCAGCAGGTATTGCATGTGTTCTGTTTATCTTTTTTTATGTGCAAAACGAATTAAGTTATGATTCGTTTAATGAAAATGTAGACAGAATTTATCGTGCAGGTATAGATGCCAGTTTTAACGGCCATGAAACAAAATCAGTAGAAACAGGTGGAAGAGTTGGCCCTCTTTCAATGGAAATATTCCCGGAAGTGGAATCATTTACTAGAATTGATTATTGGGGAATGGGTTTTATCAGGTATGAAGATAAAACTTTCAAAGAAAATAATATTATTTCTGCTGATTCAAATTTTTTCGAAATTTTTTCAATCCCGGTTTTAGTGGGTAATTCTGGAAATGTATTAAATCAGCCCGATTATGTTGTGATAAGTAAAAAAGCAGCAAATAAATATTTCGGTAGTAAAAATCCGGTTGGTAAAAAACTAATTTTCAATGAAGAAGATATTTATAATGTTTCCGGTGTGTTCGAAAATTTTCCAAATAATTTTCATATTAAATCCGATTTCATCTTTTCGCATTCTTTTAGGGAGGACATAAATCAAGAACTATATTCAATCGAGAAGAATTATTTCACATATTTATTGCTAAAGAGAAATGCAAATGCAGACGAATTACTAAGTAAGTTTACACCGACGATGGAAACTAAGTTTGAAGAGGAAGTTCAAGCAAAGGGATGGGGTGATTCAAGAGAGAAAAATCCGAATTCATATTGGCGATATATTCTCCATAAATTATCTGACGTACATTTCAAATCTGAGTATTGGAGCAGATTAAACAAAGCCAATTCAATGGAATATATTTATATTTTTTCGGCAATAGCTATTTTTATTTTGCTGATCGCTTCAATTAATTTTATTAATCTCTCAACAGCGAAATCGTCAAGCCGTTCAAAAGAAATAGGAATAAAAAAAGTTTTAGGTTCATTTAAATCAAATCTTATTGCCCAATTTTTAACAGAATCTGTAATAATTAGTCTTATATCGTTGGTGCTCGCATTTTTATTAGTAGAGTTAGCAAAACCAATTTTCTTCGATGTAATTGGCAAAGAGTTCGAGTTGTCATATTTGAATAATGTTGGATTTGGTGTTGCAATTTTGGGAATCGTTTTTCTCGTGGGTTTGGTGGCAGGTAGCTTTCCGGCTTTTGTACTTTCGAGTTTCTCCCCGATATCGGTTCTCAAAGGCAACTTAACAAACATCATGAAGAAAAGTTGGTTCAGAAGTACGCTAGTCGTATTTCAATTTTCTGCATCTATTATTTTGATCATCGGAACAGTTGTGATCTTTAAACAACTGGACTTTATGCAGAATAAAAATTTGGGATTCGATAAAGAACAAATTTTAATTATTGATGATGCCAAATTCCTGGGTGACAAATCTGAGATATTTAAAGAATCAATGCTGAATCATCCAAATGTTTTAAAAGGAACTATTTCAGGGTTTTTACCTGTCGAATCACATCGCAAAATGAACGGCGGATTTAGAGATGCTAATAAGGAAGATCCGAATGTTGGTCCTGTTCAATGGTGGACGGTAGACTATGATTATTTTGAAACTCTTGGCATAAAGCTTTTAAAAGGTCGAAATTTCTCAAAAGATCACTCAACTGATACTGAAGCTTTAATTATTACAAAGGCTGCTTTAGAATATGCTGGTTGGGAAGATGATGCTTTGAATCACAGCTTAGGACATTTGGTGGATAATTTTACAATCAAAGAATATAAAATTATCGGTGTTGTAGATAATTTCCATTTCTACACTCCTAAGTACAAAATCAATCCGGTCGTATTTGTTCTGGGAAATCATAGCGGGAATATATCATTTAAGGTAACAGGCAATATACCTGAAGTTTTAGAATTTGCAGAAGAGTTGTGGAAAGAGCTATTACCAAAACAGCCGTTTGCATACCGGTTTATGGATGAAGCATTTAATAAAGAATTTAGGTCTGAGTTAAATTTACTTTCCCTATTTAGATATTTTGCTATTATTGCAGTCTTAATCGCATGTTTAGGTTTATTTGGATTATCTGCATATACTGCAGAAAGAAAAACAAAAGAGATTGGAATAAGAAAAATTCATGGCGCTCGGGTTTACGGTTTAATAATACTTCTCTCAAAAGAATTTACCAAACTGGTATTCATTGCAATATTAATTTCTTCACCTATAGGATATTATTTGATGAATAAATGGCTGAATGATTATGCGCTAAGGATTAACATTGGTGCAGATACTTTCATTTTAACTGCATTAGTCTCTTTAGCAATTGCACTTTTAACAGTTGGTTTTCATGCTGTGAAAGTGTCATTAGCAAATCCGATTAATACACTTCGAAATGAATAAAATAAACTGTCTCCTGAAAAACTATTTTGGGAGACTATTAAATTACTTCTATTTACTTTAGACTCTAAATTGATTTCCCAAAACAGACGTTTCTTAGCTTTACTTTTACGACAAAACTTGTTAGAATGATATATCAAATCTTTTATAATTTTCTCACTAAAAACACAACATAATGAGGGAGAAAAAATAGTGGTAATAGGAATTCCAAAAGAAATTTTTCCCGGTGAAAACCGTGTTGCATGCGTTCCAGATGTGGCTTCAAAATTAATCAAGAAGGGATTTGAAGTTCATGTGGAAAAGGATGCAGGATTATCAGCCGGATTTATTGATGAAGCTTACTCAAATGCCGGTGTGAAAGTTATTGATTCTGTAGAGGAATTGTATAACAACTCAGATGTAATATTAAAAGTACAAAGACCGGTAGAGCATCCCCAGTTAAATAAAAATGAAATTGATTTAATGAAAGAGGGTACTTTGCTAATAACATTTATGCATTCGCTTCACTATCCTGAAGTAGCAAAAGCATGTGCGGATAAAAAAATAAATGTTATTGCTATGGAAGCTGTACCGAGAACGACACTTGCTCAGAAAATGGATGCGCTTAGTTCACAGGCCAATATTGCCGGATATAAAAGTGTAATTTTGGCTGGAAACTATCTGGGTAAAATCTTTCCGTTGATGATGACCGCAGCAGGTACTATCCAGCCAGCCCGTGTGGTAATTATGGGTGCCGGCGTTGCCGGACTGCAGGCTCTTGGTACTGCAAAACGGTTGGGGGCTATTGTTGAGGTATCGGATATTCGTCCGGCAGTAAAAGAAGAAGTAGAAAGCTTGGGCGGAAGATTTATCGAAGTTGAAACTACCGAAGACATGCAGGATGAAGGCGGTTACGCTAAAGAAGCTTCCGAAGAGTTTTTAAAGAAGCAAAAAGAATTAATTTTTAAACACGTTACTAATGCAGATATTGTAATTACAACAGCACTTGTCCCAGGTAAAAAAGCTCCGATACTTGTAACGGAAGAAATGGTCAAAGAAATGAGACCGGGATCAGTTGTACTTGATATGGCTGTTGAATTTGGCGGAAACTGTGAAATCAGTGAAAAAGGACAAACCGTTAAAAAGCATGATGTGACTATAATTGGTGAACCAAACCTTCCAAGTTTGGTTGCTGTAAATTCAAGCGAAGTTTACGCAAAGAATTTACTTGCACTGCTTGAACACATAAGCAAAGAGGGCAATGTTGAACTTGATTTAGAAGAAGAAATTGTAAAGGGCAGTTTAATTGTAAACAATGGTGAAGTTATAAACGAACGAACTAAAGCTTTACTACAGTAAAAATTAAAAGAGGGATTATAAATGGAATTAAATTTATTAATGCAGATTTACGTTTTTGTGCTGGCAGTATTTGTGGGCTTTGAATTGATTACAAAAGTTCCACCAACGCTGCACACACCTTTGATGTCCGGCTCAAATGCTATTTCGGGAATTACGATTGTTGGGGCTTTGTTGAGCGCTGGATTAAAGGAATTTACAATAAGTACAATACTAGGATTAGCAGCAATAATTTTTGCAACTATAAATGTTGCCGGCGGATTTTTAGTTACCGACCGTATGTTAAAAATGTTCAAAAAGAAGTGAGTGAAATATGCAAATAATATCCTATGTAATTTATCTCGTTTCATCTGTTTTATTCATCTTCGGAATAAAAAAACTAAGTTCGCCGAAAACTGCTCGGCAGGGAAATGCACTTGCTTCAATAGGTATGTTGCTTGCTATCATCGTTACTCTTCTTGATCAAAAAGTATTAACCTACGAATATATAATTATAGGTCTCGTTGTTGGTGGTTTGGTCGGTACTTTGATGGCAACCAAAGTGCAGATGACAGGAATGCCCCAGATGGTTGGATTGCTTAATGGTTTTGGCGGCGGTGCTTCTACGCTTGTAGCTCTGTCAGAATACTACCGTGTAGTAAATACTGGCGGATTATTTACAGTTGATACATTGATAACAATAGTACTTTCTATTTTAATCGGATCGGTTACATTTACTGGTTCACTAATTGCCTTTGGTAAACTTC
>CAJHYN010000406.1_pt1 | contig 12188 bp, 9 predicted proteins | sample 9198641 | NCBI WGS metagenome assembly CAJHYN01 (sample SAMEA7708370, study PRJEB35096) | sediment metagenome | biome: marine neritic benthic zone biome [ENVO:01000025]; feature: sediment [ENVO:00002007]; material: shallow marine sediment [ENVO:03000034] sea grass bed [ENVO_01000059] ... | reverse complement strand
CTGGAATCTTTGAGTCTAAGAATGAGTTGTAAAAGTTAATGGAAACCGCCTTGGTACGTCGCACGTATGCCGGGTGGTGTGGGAGGACAGCGGGTAATTCCGCTTCCTACCCGATTCATTATGTTGATGCTTATTCGTGGGACGGGACCAGCAAAAAAAAATTGGACTTTTTAATTAGCAACGAAGATTAATGAATAATATAACCGAAGTTTTCAACAAAAGCGTAGCAAAGCATGAGTATTATTAATAAACTTGTGCAGACTATAATCAAATTGGCGGGTTTAGGAACCAATTTAATTTTGCTGATAAAGTAATCGGAATTCTTAGATAGCTCAATTTTTAAGATTGAAAAAAGATTAATTAAAAATGCCACGGTCAATCCACCCAAAAACATAACCGGAGAAATATTGTTAAAAAGGAAGAATAGTTTTGTATTGCTTTTAAAACTCTCCCAGGTCATCGGCAGGAAATGAATACTCAAATTATACTTTAAAGCGTTAGTCAGTGCAAAATAGAAAGCGGACAGAATCAAAATTATCCCGATAATTGATATTGACCGGAATGAAATATTTCTGAATAGATCAAACGAAATTGATTTTTCCGATTTCTTTAGAAAGAGAGTAAAATGTTCAACATCAATATCAAAAGCAGAAGCGATAGCAAGTAGTGATTCGTGAGAGCACTTGCCCGAATTTTCTGCTCGTTGAATAGTACGTAAACTTAAGCCTGTTATTTCTGTAAGCTGTGCCTGCGACCAGGATTTGGATAATCTATAATTTTTTATTTCGTTTGATAAATCTAAGTTTCCCATTTCAGAACTTTCTGTGATTTGTCAATAACTGCAAATGTATTAACAAACTAACAAAATTAAAACGACACTTTTATGACAGTCTCAACCAATCCTTAATAATTCAATATTGCCTTAATGAATCCTCTATGAGGATTTTGATATAAAGGTCATTATAAAATCTATAGCTATTAAGCATCTATGATGCTTGATGCAATGGTAAAAAGTCAAACTTAGTTGAAATAAAAAGACTCCATTTTCTTTAAGCTGCCTTCTTTTTTTCTATTTCAAGGTCGTTTTTTAATGCCTTCCTAAGTAAATGTAGTTTTTTATAATTATTTATTTTTCTCATTCTTGATTCTATTTCAATCATTGCCATTGCTACCCAACGTGCCAGCATATCTGGAGTTTTCCAATATTTTATCTTTCTTAAATAACTACCCAACCTAGAGTTGAGGTTCTCTATACAGTTTGTAGTCGATAATGATTTTCCTAATTGAACTGATAATTCTAGCCTGTGAAGTGTTAAAGTTTCTTCTAGACCTTCTTGCAATGAGTTTGCTGCACTGCGATTTATTTTATTGAGATCGTTTTTGATTTCGATTAACCTTGCTTTTGCTCTTTGATAATCCGGCTGACTATAAGCTGATTGTAATCTTGATCTATAGATCGGTGCCTCCTTATTACTGAGATAACCAACCACATTTTCCCTCTTGTGCCATTGACATCTCTGGATCAAACAGTGATCTCCAAATGTCTCTTTTACTGCTTTTGCTAATCCTTTTGAACCGTCTACAACACATAGGAGTCCTTCATCAAATCTTAAATTTCGATCAAGTAAGTTCTTCAACAAGTCTTTTACTGCCTTAGTATTCTCGCTGGTTGTCTGGATAAAGCCCAACAACAGTTTGTCTCCGCCTATCGTTATTCCCATACATATTACTATCTGCTGTTTTGCTAAATGCTTGCCATCCAACATTAAGCCTACTAAATCATATTTCTCTAAATCTCGATTCTCATATTTTTTTAATGCTGCACTGCTTTCTTCCACAAACTTTCGACTAATTGTTGATTGACTTAAACCAAAACTATCGCTTACTGTTTTTACAACCTCTCCATAGTCCTTCTGACTTAGGCCTAACAATACGCTTCGTATCATTGCTTCTGTTGGGGCTTGATTCTCTTTTATTTTTTTATAGCTATCCACATTTTGGTTTACATTGTTTCTTTTATCATAAAATCGTGGAACTTCTATTGGGAGTTTTTCTTCCCCTACTTTTATGCTTCCCGGATTTGATCCCCACCGACTATATCGCTGATCTCTTTGGTATTTCTTTCCGCACTTTTCTTCTATCTCTTCTGACATCAATTCGTTGGCTAGAATCTTTAGCATCTCTGTATATTCTCCAAATAGGCTTATTTGATATTCCCGAGGTTGATTCAACAACCAGTTCAAATTTTTTGTATCTTTCATTTGAGACTCCTTTTTGTTTTTTTTGTTAATGGCTATAACAAATTAATATTTTTCTTGGAGTCTCTTTATTTTTTTCAACTAAGTTTGAATATACACCGGACAATGTGTACGATATCTATTCAGACGTTACTATAATATAATAGGTTTTATTTCTAAAATCATCATGACCAGTAGCCACAAAATAAAAGGTAACCCAAATTATAAACGTTTCCTCAAAATAGAGGTAACTTTAGAATTAGTGAAAAAAGAACATATCTAATAATTTCTAAAATAACAAAACGGTCATTCAAGTAAAAAATTAGTGCAACCGAAGGAGCGCTTAGCCCGACTGGAGTAACCCTAATTTCTTATATTTCCTTCTACTTGCTTGAAATATCCTATCTATAGTTGCAGCTGATATCTCCAAAAGCAAAGCTTTAGTATTTTCTGATATTTTCTTCTCATAGTATGGAAGCCATAATGGTATAATTGATTTTAACCTCTTTGAGTATATCAAATTTGTAGCTTGCCACAATTGTTTCAAGAAGTTTTTTATCTCATCTTTGTAATACTTTTTCTTTCTCCCAGCTCTTTTTTTCTTCTTCTTTCTTGGTGAGTTTGAATTTAGTAGTCTTATAGCGCATTTGCGATTGTATGAACAATTGCTGCAAAACTCATCCAATATTCTTGTTTTTTGGTCTTTCTCAGCATTTTTGTACCTATTTTTAATTGCTTCGAAATACTCTTTTTTCAATCGTTGCTCATAATTTATCCTATGTTTTAGGTTGCTTTTATTTGACTTTTAACAGAACAGTAGTGATTTACAATAGTGAAATTAAGTGAGTGATGAAGGCTTTCAAAACTGAATACGATGAATTACAGCATTTTTTATTTCCTTGAAAACTGTAATATTTTGAGTGTCACTTAAAAAACATCACCTTCTATTTGTGAGAGCGTTGATTCGAATTTAACAATATGCAGTCTTCCGAAGGAAGGAAGCAACTCCATTCTTTTCCCTTTTATTATTAAAGTAAACAGCCATTTCTCAGACGCCGGAATATGTTATCAGAAATAGAGTTTTGTTCATTTTACAATCATGCATCATGTCGATTTATAATGATTATTTACTTATATAAAAAAGCTGCAAAAAATAAAATTACGATATATGTCAATTAAATAAGTATCTTATTTAAAAAAGTAACTTTAAATTGTATTATAATTTTTGTATATTTACTAAATCCGGTGATGGATATGATAAAAATCCTCCTATAATTCTACAGGGTTCTGATAGGTGAGCCCGATACTAATGCTTCATCACTAAGTTCAAAAGTTTCTGAATATCATTCTCGAATTCAAAGTGGATGATGTTTCCCAATCTAATTATAGAATGCTTTACCATATTAATTAAAACAAGTTAAACTAATTAAAGGAGGCTTATATGGCTTCATTAAAAGACTTTTTGTCGGAACTTGCGGTAGACCCCAAGAAGTTGGGTGGATTCATTCATAATCCCGAAGAAGCAATGAAAGATGCTGAATTAAGTGATGAGGATCAAGCTGCTCTTAAGAGCGGATTTGCCGGAATTATTTATTCAAGGCTTAGCGGGCTTCCAACTGAGGAGGCATTTAAAATTCCACTGCAGATACTTCCACAGATATTGCCACAGATATTGCCACAGATATTGCCGCAGATACTTCCGCAGATACTTCCACAGATATTGCCACAGATACTACCTCAAGTAGCACAGCAATTTCAATTACAGAAGGAGCAAGTGCCGCAATATCAACTGGCGCCTCAGTTCCAATTGCCCCCTCAATTCCAGTTACCTCCTCAATTCCAGTTGCCACCACAATTCCAGTTGCCGCCGCAGTATCAACTTCCGCCACAAATTCAACCACCCCACGTAGCAGCGCAACCGGCATTGGCAGCGACACCGCCGGCTCAAGCACAATTTCAGTTAATGCCGATCCAGTTACCTCCTCAATTCCAGTTACCTCCTCAATTCCAGTTGCCGCCACAATTCCAGTTGCCGCCACAATTCCAGTTGCCGCCACAATTCCAGTTGCCACCACAATTCCAGTTGCCGCCACAATTCCAGTTGCCGCCACAGATCGTACTATGGAGATAAGAATTCATAGGACTATTGTGAGAGACTTTTTTATAAAATCTCACAATAGTCTCCAAATTATTAAATAAATAGGGAGAAGCTAAAAGTGCCCACTCAAAATCCACGTAAATCAAGAAATGTTAAGAAAACTACATTCAAAACTGATTCAGATTTAGAGGACCAAAATATGGAAACAAAAGATAACAAAAAGGGATCGCTGGTTGTTATTGGTACCGGCATTAAAACGGTAGGTCAGCTCACTACAGAAGCGATTGCATGGATGCAGGAAGCGGAATCGCTCCTCTATGTAGTAGGTGACCCAATTGCAGAGGCTGTTATGCAGCGCCTTAATCCTGATGCTGCAGTTTCAATGGCAAATTATTATGAAGAAGGTAAACAACGGATAAATGCCTATAATGCGATGATTGACCATATACTTAAATGCGTGCGTGCAGGCGACAAAACGGTTGCGGCATTCTATGGACATCCCGGTGTATTCGCATATCCTTCACATGAGTCTATCAGGAGGGCAAGAGCAGAAGGATTTTACGCAAGAATGCTTCCAAGCGTATCATCGGAAGATTGTCTTTTTGCGGATCTTGGTGTAGACCCAGCGGTAAGCGGATGTCAATCTTATGAGGCTACTGATTTTTTAATAACTACTCCTAATATTGATCCATCCAGCCAATTAATTCTTTGGCAAATAGGGACTTTGGGGGACTGGACTTATAAAAGGCATAAATACAATACAAGTGCAATCCCCTATCTTGTTAATAGACTTTCGCAGTTTTATCCCGCTTCACACGTTATAACGGTTTACGAAGCTCCAATGTTTCCCGGGATTGAGCCAATGATTGCACAAATACCATTGTATACCCTTTCTGAGTTCCCGATATCGGCAGCAATGACTCTCTATATTCCTCCGGTGAGAGGCAGAGCTCCTGACCCAACTTTGTTAAATTTATTCAATGTTGAAAGTACGTGAGAGGAAATTATGAATGAATAGTCATTGCATTCGTGTAAGTGATGAGTTATGACGAATTAAAGATTATTACAAATTACAGTTTGTAAAATATTTAAGCTAACTAGCAAAATTGTTTAAAAAAAAGGAGGAAATCATGGCATCATGCAGCCCTTTTAAGGTTGATTTTACAGGAAGTGCTCAGGAGCTTTTTAATAAGATATCAACGTTGATTCATCAACATGGAGGCAGTATTTCAGGAGGTCCTTCCGGCGGTTCGTTTTCTGTTCCGGTTCCAGTGTTTGGCACAGTTGCAGGAACATTTTCAGTTTCCGGGCAAACTTGTACAATTCATATTACTCAGCGATCGTTCTTTCTATCTTGAGGTACAATTGAATCATTCATTAAGTCTAATATCCCTGATGTAGAAAAAGCTGCCATCACTGATTTTTAGCTTAACAAAAACTTCAATCCGGACTGCCCAGGGTCAAATTGCGCTACCATGCAACTTTGGGCAGCCAACTATATTCATTAAAACCAAATATACTAAAATACAGTTAAATTCTTTCCCCAAAAAATCACTTGACAAAATTGAAATAAGATATTATGTTTGAATATAAAAATGACCGATAGTCAGAAAATGAACTTTATTTTACATTAGGAGTCTAAAGATGGGAATTGCAGAAAGAAAAGAAAGAGAGAAGGAAAGAAGAAGATTGGATATCATTGACGCAGCTGAAGAAGTTTTCTTTTCAAAAGGGTTTGAAAAATCTACTATGGATGATGTTGCAACAGAAGCAGAATTGAGTAAAGGTACATTGTATTTGTATTTCAACAGTAAAGATGAGCTGTTTTTGGAAATAATTTACAGAGGTAATAATATTTTGCACAATTTATTTCAAAAAGCCGCAGACAGTGATGGCGACGGATTGTGCAAGGTAAGAGCAATTGGAGAAGCATTTATTGAATTTAGTAATAAGTACCCAAATTACTATAATGCTTTTCTTCATAATCAAACTCAAGAAATCTGCTTAGATAAAGCATTAGAAGCCGAAGAGAAAATTTTTTCGCTAAAAGAAAGGAATATGGGATTGTTTATTGACGTCATTAAAGGTGGAATTGAAGACGGCTCACTAAGTTCTGATTTGGATCCTGTAAAAACAGCTCTTACCCTATGGGCAGAGACAACAGGAGTACTGCTTTTAAGTAAATTAAAAGGTAAACTTATATCTCGAGGTTTTAACATTAGCGAAGAAGAATTCATCAATCATTTTTTTGAATTCACGTGGAGAGCGTTGAAAGCATAAAAATTTTTGAACAATAATGACTAAGAGTCATATAATTAACTTTAGTAAAGGAGATGGAAATGCGTATAATTTTAGTTGTTATGTTACTATTCATAACATCAATTTTCACACAAGCCCAAGAACAAATTCTGGAGCAGTACATAAATGAAGGGTTGCAGAATAATCTCGCATTAAAGCAGAGAGAATTTTCATTTGAGAGAAGTATTTCTGCCTTGGATGAAGCACGTGGGTTATTTATGCCCTCTATAGGGATTAATGCCCGCTACACAAGAGCAGGTGGAGGAAGAACATTCGAAATCCCCGTCGGCGATTTGGTCAATCCTATTTATACGGGATTAAATCAAATTATCGGCTCGAATGTTTACCCAACCAACATTCCAAACGAAGAGATTCTTTTTTTGAGGAAAAAGGAACATGACACGAAGCTTACTTTAATTCAGCCGATTTTTCAGCCGAAGATCCTTTTTAATTACAGAATTAAAGACAATATGAAAGATATCCGAAAAGCTGAAAGAAATGTTTATGCTCGTGAATTGATAGCTGAAATTAAGTCGGCTTATTTCAATTATTTAAAGACAATAAAAGTTGTTGAACTTTTCCATAAGACTGAAGAACTGCTGAAAGAAAATTTGAGAGTAAGCGAAAGCTTGTATAAAAATCATAAATCAACTGTTGATGTAGTTTACAGAGCACAAGCTGAATTAAGTGATATTAAACAGCAGCTTGCCGACGCCGAAAATAATGAAAAGCTCGCAAAAGCATATTTCAATTTTCTACTCAATAAAGATTTGGAAACTGGTGTGAAGGTTGACGAAAATATCACTTCTTTTCAAGCTGAGAATTTTGATTTCGATGAGTCAATAAATTTAGCTGTTGCAAAAAGAGAAGAACTCAGACAACTCGAATCAGCAATTGATGCTTCATCAAATAATATCAGCCTTTCAAAATCAAATTACCTGCCGGGAGTTTCATTAGCAGTTGATTACGGTTTTCAAGGTGAAGAGTATAAATTTACAAGTGACGACGACTACTGGATGGCTTCGGTTGTTCTTAATTGGAATATTTTTAACGGTTTCCGGGACAAGGCTAAAGTTGAGCAGGCAGAGTGGGATAAAAAAGAAAGCGAAGCAAAATTGAATGAAGTAATAAAGCAAATCAAACTTCAGGTTCGTACAGCTTATTACAATCTTGACGTCGCTCAAAAAACAATAACCACTGCAAACGATAGGTTAATCACTTCTGAAAAGTCTTTTGAGATAGTTTCAAAAAAATACAAAGAAGGAATGGCGGCACAAATAGAATTCCTCGATGCAAGAACAAGTTTAACCCAGGCGGAAATAAATCAAATAGTAACTGAGTATGATTACTTAATTAAACGCGCAGAATTCGAGAAAGTTACTGCTGCTTATCCGCTAAAAAGAAAATTTAATAATTAAAAAAAAAGAGGGGAAGAAATGAACTTAACTAAAATAATAAAAGGTGTGTCGGTGATAATACTTTCCACTACACTGTTTGTAAGCTGTGGCGATAACACAGCCCAGGAAGTAAATAAAAAAATTACTTATGTGAAAACACAAAAGGTAAATAAGGAAGTAATTTCAATTCCGGTTAAAACAAGCGGCAAAATATCATCAACGGCTGAGACTAAGCTTTCTTTTAAGACCGGCGGAATAATTGATAATATAGAAGTTAGGGAAGGACAATCCGTGAAGAAAGGACAGACTCTTGCTGTACTTGATTTGAAAGAAATTCAAGCTAGGTATAATCAAGCTAAAGATGGGCTTGATAAAGCAAAACGAGATTATGAAAGAGTTAAAAATCTATATAATGATGAAGTTGCTACTCTGGAACAATTCCAGGATGCAGAAACAGGCTACAATGTAGCATTATCAAATTTTGAAATTGCAGAATTCAATTTGAAACACTCAAAAATAATTGCTCCGGCTAACGGGAAAATATTAGCCAAGTTTGTTGAAGAGAATGAATTGGTTGGCCCGGGTAATCCAATATTCTTATTTGGCATTAAAGGCAAAGGCTGGAAAACAAAAGTTGGTGTTACTGATAAAGATATCATCAAGTTAAAACTTGGCGATGTTGCAAAAGCAACTTTTGATGCTTATCCCGGTGTTGAGTTTGAAGCTGTTATAAATGAAGTTGGCGAATTTGCTAATCCATATAATGGCACTTATGAAGTCGAATTAGTAATAAGTCCGAACGAGCGCAAATTAGTTTCCGGTTTTGTAGCAAAAATCGAAATATATCCCTCGGATAAAAATGCTTATTTGATGGTGCCTTACGATGCATTAGTTGAAGCGAATAATATTGATGCGTTTATTTATACTGTTGAAGAAAGCAGGGCTAAGAGATTGCCGGTTAAAATAAAACACATCACCCAGGAATTTGCTGCGGTAGATTCGGAAGATAAAAACATAAGCGAAGTTGTGATTGACGGTTCGGCATATTTGTCAAATAATGCATTAGTCCAAGTAGTGAATTAAAGGGGAAAGAATAAAATGAAATTACCAAAATATGCTATTGAAAATCACCAGTTTACAATTGTGGCTGTTGCGTTGCTTGTTTTGACAGGGATTGTATCGTTTTTTACTATGCCAAGATCTGAAGATCCCCAGGTATCACCTGCAGGCACTAGTGTAATAGTTGTATTCCCGGGTGCTAATCCTGTTGATCTTGAAGAGCTGGTTGTTGACCCAATTGAAGAAGTAATTAATGAATTGGAAGATATAAAAGAAATAAAAACAACGGCAGAGGATGGTCTTGCTGTTATTGCTGTTGAGTTTTTGTCTGGGAGTGACCCTGATGATAAATATTCTGATGTTGTTCAAAAGGTAAACAGCGTGAGAAATGAATTACCTACCGAGGTTGCCAGACTTGAGCTTGTCAAGTGGTCTATATCCGATGTTAACATTTTGCAGGTTGGGATTGTATCTGAAAAAGCAAGCTACAGAGAACTTGAAAAAGAAGCAGATAGATTAGAGAAAAAATTTGAACGTGTTAGCGGTATTAAAAAGATTAGAACTTGGGCTTTCCCTGAACAGGAATTAAGAATATCACTTGATCTTGAAAGAATAGCTCAGCTTAACATTCCCTTAAATCAGGTGATAGGCATGATACAATCAAATAATGCAAATATTCCCGGTGGTCATATTGATTTGAACACAAAAAGATATAATGTGAAAACAAGCGGCTCGTATTCATCGTTGGAAGAAATAAAAAACACAATCATCGATGCGAAGAGCGGTAACATCATTTATCTGAGGGATATTGCTGATGTTCATTTGGATTATGAAGAGAAACAGTATCTTGGAAGAGTAAACGGTAAACGTGCTGTTTTTGTAACTGCAAACCAAAAAGAAGGTACAAATATTTATAATGTTGCAAATGGACTTAAAAAGGAGTTGAGCGAGTTTGAATCAACACTTCCTGAAAGTATGAAAATAGAAGTAGTGTTCGATCAGACAAATTCTGTTTCGTACCGCTTAAATAACTTCTTCAGCAATATGCTGCAAGGTTTAATTTTAGTAGGCATAGTTGTTTTATTGGCTGTAGGATTCAGGGCATCTGTAATTGTAATGCTTGCGATACCCTTTTCAATTTTTATAGGAATTGGTGCTCTAGATTTTAGCAACTACGGTTTACAGCAGATGTCTATAGTTGGACTTGTAATTGCTTTAGGTCTTTTAGTTGATAACGCGATTGTAGTAACAGAAAATATTACAAGATATATGAGGATGGGTTATAGTGCATTTGAGTCGGCAGTAAAAGGAACTTCACAAATAGCATGGGCAGTAGTGAGCTCAACTGTGACAACACTCCTGGCATTTGTCCCGATAATAATGATGAAAAATATTACTGGAGATTTTATCAGGAGTATGCCGTTAACAGTTGTATTCACGTTAACTGCTTCATTATTGATTTCTTTGACATTGACACCTTACTTATCGAGTAAGTTTATAAAAATTAAAGCAGAAGATAACGGAAAAGAAAGCTGGTTCAGAAGAACATTAAACAAATTTGTTGCAACAAAATACCGTAAAACATTAAATTCAGCTTTATCCAGGCCTAAAACTGTAGCTGCTATTGCGGTGTTAGTTTTCTTTGCTTGTTTAACCTTATTTCCTATTGTTGGTGTTAGTTTTTTCCCTAAAGCTGAAAAAGAAATTTTCATTATTAATGTTCAAACACCCGAAGGGACAAGCTTAGACTTTACGGATAAAGTAGTTCGTGATATTGAAAAATCCTTAGTTGAAAATGAAAACGTAAACTTATATGCTACTAATGTTGGACACGGTAACCCTCGTATTTATTATAACATGTTTCAGCAGTATGAAAAACAAAACTATGCAATGCTTTTTGTTGAGCTTAGTACACGGGATCTGGATGTTTTCAACAATGTTATAAATGACTTAAGAACTGAGTTTGATAATTATGCGGGAACTAAAATTGAAGTTAAAGAATTTGAGCAGGGACCGCCGGTTGATGCCCCGATTGAAATAAGAATAATAGGTGAAAACCTTGATGAACTAAAGAAGATCTCAAAAGATGTTGAGGAAATGTTTGAATCAACCGAGGGTACTGTTAATATAAACAACCCTCTCAGCACATCAAAAACTGATTTGAGAGTCAACATCAATAGAGCAAAAGCCGGCATGCTTGGTGTTCAAATTGCTGAAATAGACAAAACAGTTAGAGCAGCAGTAGCCGGATTAAATATCTCCAATTATAGAGATAAAGAAGGTAAAGAGTACAATATAGTTCTACGCCTGCCAGTAAAAAAAAAAACCGTTTTGGAAGATTTCGACAAAGTTTATGTTTCCTCGGTTACAGGGGCGCAAGTACCGCTAAAGCAAGTTGCGACATTACGGTTTGAAAGCAGCCCGATGAAAATAAATCACTATAACTTAGAAAGAAATGTTACTATTACTTCTGATGTAATAAGCGGTTTCTCCGTTGATGCATCAACTACAGAAATATTGGAAAAACTTGAAGCCTATGATTGGCCTAGAGGCTATAATTACTATGCAGCAGGCGAATTGGAAAGCCGCGAAGAATCTTTCGGTGGAATGCTGCAGGCAATCATTATTGCAATGGTCGGAATTTTTGGGGTACTTGTTCTTCAATTCAAATCTTATTCGCAGCCTTTAATTGTTTTCTCTGCAATACCTCTTGCGATTGTTGGTTCAATATTGGCACTACTATTAACCGGTTATTCATTTTCGTTCACGGCCTTTGTCGGAATTACAAGTTTGGTCGGAATTGTTGTAAACAATTCGATCCTGTTGGTTGATTATACTAATCAACTACGCCGCGAAGGGAAAGAATTATTGGAGGCAATTAAGATTGCCGGTGAAACTCGGTTTATTCCCATTGTACTTACTACCGCTACTACTGTTGGAGGATTGCTTCCGTTAACGCTTGGGGGTGGAACGCTTTGGGCACCTATGGGTTGGACTATTATCGGCGGTTTATTGGTCTCAACGGTTTTAACATTAGTTGTAGTGCCTGTACTTTATAGAATTTACACACTAAAAAATCTGTCATGAATTATTATTAGG
>CAJHYN010000200.1_pt1 | contig 12261 bp, 7 predicted proteins | sample 9198641 | NCBI WGS metagenome assembly CAJHYN01 (sample SAMEA7708370, study PRJEB35096) | sediment metagenome | biome: marine neritic benthic zone biome [ENVO:01000025]; feature: sediment [ENVO:00002007]; material: shallow marine sediment [ENVO:03000034] sea grass bed [ENVO_01000059] ... | reverse complement strand
TTCTTTATCTGAGATACTTTCTTCAGATCCTGAGATAGAAGTGATCGGAACAGCATTAGATCCGATAATTGCGGTTCAAAAAATTAAAAAGGAAATTCCGGATGTCATAACTCTTGATATAGAGATGCCGAGAATGGATGGCTTAACATTTCTAAAAAAATTAATGTCCCAAAAACCCATCCCGGTAGTAATCTGTTCTAGCTTAACCCATGAAGGATCTGACACTGCAATTAAGGCTCTGGAATTAGGTGCTGTTGAAATATTAACCAAACCGCAGCTTGGCAAAAAAAGATTTTTTGAAGAATCGAAAATTAAAATTTGTGATGTGGTTAAATCTGCTTCAATGGTCAAGGTGAAGCAAAAGCAGAAATTTATTGATGTCAAACCTAAGTTGACTGCAGACGCAATGCTAGCAAGGCCAAAAAAAAGCAATGTAATACAGAAGACTGAAAAGGTAATTTTAATTGGTTCCTCAACAGGAGGTACTGAGGCATTGAGAGATTTGTTAATAAACTTTCCCGGGGATAGCCCAGGTACAATAATTGTCCAGCACATGCCGGAATTTTTTACTAATTCTTTTGCAAATAGGCTTAATGAATTCTGTGAAGTTGACGTAAAAGAAGCAGAGCATGGGGATCATGTTCGAAACGGTTTGGTTCTTATTGCCCCGGGCAATAAACATACTTTGGTTAAAAGAAACAGCGAAAGCTATTTTGTTGAAGTCAAAGAAGGGCCTTTAGTTTCAAGACATAGACCGTCGGTTGATGTGCTTTTTAGATCTGCAGCAAGATATGCCGGTCCAAATGCAGTTGGAATAATATTGACAGGCATGGGTGACGATGGTGCTAAAGGTATGCTTGAACTAAAAGAAACCGGGGCTTATACAATTGCACAAGATGAAAAGTCTTGTATTATATATGGAATGCCAAAAGAAGCTGTGAAGCTTGGTGGTGTTGTTGATATAACCCCTTTAACACAAATTCACAATAAACTAAAAGTAAAAAAGATTTTTTAATTTTGAAAGAATATATTATCATATCAAAATTTCATTTGAGATTGATAAATAATTAAATAGAAATTGTAAGACTAATTCCTGTGGAATTAAGCGTTAAAGTTAGATGAAAACTAAACTTCTGCTGTTAACTATTATTTTTTCAACTATTCACAGCCAGAATTTTTTTCCTCTAAAAGAAGGAAATAAGTGGATATTCCATTCTGGATCATGCGATGGCTCTCCCATGTTCAGTACGAATTGTAAGTATGATACGATTCAAACTAATGTTCTAAAAGATTCGTTGTTAGATAACGGAATAAAATATTATAAAATATCCGGTTTAAATTTCGGTTTGTACGAATGGTTAAGAAGCGATTCAAATTGGGTTTATGTTTATGACCCTTTTGAAGAATTCGGAAAAGAAGATTTGCCTTTTCTTAAATTAAATTCGGAACCGGATGAAGAGCACGTTTTTAACGAGGATGGTTATCCTTATTCACAATTCATTAGAAAAGATACAGTGGAAATTTTTAACGAAGATACCGAGGTTTACAGATTTCTTTACGATACAGGATTTGATTTTGCTCAAGAATATACTTTATCAAAAAAACTTGGCTTCGTGTACATCTCAGATACTTATTATGGTGCATGGGGGTTTGATAGACTGATAGGTTGTGTAATAAATGGAAAAACTTACGGCTACGTTACAGGGATAGAAAGCTATCAAATTTTACATCAACAATTCAGATTACACCAAAACTATCCGAACCCTTTTAATCCTTTAACTAAAATATCATTTGATATTCCAAAAGGTGAGAAAATCTCACTGAAAATTTTTGATATTACGGGAAGGAAAATAATAACTCTTGTTGACGAGTATTTAAATCCTGGAAATCATGAGGTTGATTTTGATGCCGCAAATTTTAGCGGCGGGGTTTATTTTTATAAACTGACTGGTGAAAGATTCAGCCAAACAAAAAAGTTAGTAGTTTTGAAGTAATCTACAAATCAGCATCCGTTGAATAATCTTTTTTCTTTTTTGAACCAAAAATATTTATTGAGCTCAAAATATTTTTACCCTTCTCAAAGCCTTTATAAATATTATCTTTAGAGTCTTTTACTTTTTCAAAACTCTCCTTTAAAACATAGTTAACCGGATTTGAGACTTTCCCAATAAGCTGTTCAACTTTATCTTTACTCATATTTTGCAAAGTGAATTTTATTTTATCGAAGAAGTCTTCAGTAATTAATTTTGTTGTCTTTAAAATCAAATCAATGCTCGGATATAATTCTTTGTCAGACTTAATATAAATCATTTTACAGTAGTTTTCGGTTATGATTGAAATCCGGGTAAGCAGCGCTGCGTTTACGAAACCGTCAGCAAGAGAGCCCGTTACTTTTGAAATAAAAGGAATGTTGTTTATTCCGCCGATTGCAAACTTTGAGATTAGTTCGTCTGTCGCATATTCAATTCCTTCCGAACCCCCAATAATTATTGAGTAGTATACTTTCTTTCCGATTATCAACAAATCTTTATTTGAAACCCTGCCGTTGTAAAGAATGTAAATTTCTTTTATTAAATTAACAGCAGTTGATAAAATTAATATCCCGTCTAAAAACCCGTTTTGCGAAATCGAAGATGAATAAAAAAGATTGGAAATATATTTCTTTCTGATTAAGTCCGTTTCTTTTTCAAATGCAGAGACAATTTTGCCGTAAGATTCTTTATCATTTTTAATCGACCCAAAATCAAATCCTTTTTCGTTCAGGAATTTATTCTTCTTAAATTTTTCAAAACGGTTTGCCAATTCAATTTGTTCCAATTCCTTTTTGTAAACCGGAGAAAAGCTTTTGGGAAGTTTAATTATTTTGTAAACCGGGATGCCGACAAAGTAATAAGTAGCGAGCAAAAGTGCAGCAGCAAAAATATAAGCCGCTATTTCGGAGAAAGCATAAATGCTTGCAAAGAGATCAACAAACTCTTTCCCGATAATTATCAACAAAAGGAATGATGCGAAGAATAATATTTTCTTAATCTTATTTAGCATAGTAACGTTACAATTTATATATTTGACGTATTAAATCAAATCTCGTTTATAATAAATCCGGGGATAAAAATGCTAAAAAGAAAAATCGGCAAAACCGATATGGAAGCTTCAGTAATTGCGTTTGGTGCTTGGGCAATAGGCGGATGGCTTTGGGGAGGCACCGAAGAAAAGCAAAGTATCGATTCAATAAATGCTGCTTATGACAGCGGCATAAATTTTATTGATACTGCTCCGATTTATGGTTTTGGCAGGTCGGAGGAAATTGTAGGAAAAGCTATAAAAGACAAAAGAGATAAAATTATTTTAGCGACAAAGTGCGGTATGGTTTGGGATAGGCAAAAAGGAGATTTCTTTTTTCATTCCGACGAGAACACATTAACGGATGAAGAGTCGGAAAGAAAAGTTTACAAGTATCTTGGTCCCGAATCAATAAGAAATGAGGTTGAATTAAGTTTACAAAGGCTGCAGACAGATTATATCGATCTTTATCAAACCCACTGGCAGGAGTCAACTACACCAATTGAAGATACAATGGCTGAGTTGTTAAAACTAAAAGAAGAAGGAAAAATACTTGCAATTGGAGTATCAAACGCTACGGTTCAGCAAATGCAAACGTATGGTGAAATTGATGCTGACCAGGAGTTATTTAATATTCTTCAGCAAGCAAAAAAAGATGAAGGAAATATTGAATATTGTGAAAAAAATAATGTAGCGTTTCTTGCTTATTCTCCGATTGCGCAGGGTCTTTTAACAGGCAAGGTTACAGCCGATAGAAAATTTGCAGACGGTGATGTAAGATTGATGAATAAATTATTCTCGAAAGAAAGTATTGAGAAAGCAAATACATTCTTGAATGAACTAAAACCTCTTGCTGAAAATTATAATGCCTCTGTAGGTAATTTAATTATGGCTTACACATTTAATATTCCTGGAGTAACACATTTGTTAGTAGGTGCGAGGACAGTTGAGCAGGCAGTTGAGAATGCAAAATCCGGAAGCATTGCTTTCTCTAACGACGATCTCAATTTGATTGCAATTGCTTTCAAAAAATATTTCGACTAACACTTAGATTGATTGCATGAATTTTTATTTCAAAAACATATTTGCATTTAGTTTTGTCCTATTAAACTTTTTTTGTACGTATGCTCAAATTCAAGATACAATTTATATTAATGCAGATAGTTTGATTAAAAAAAGTATTGAGCTAAATTCACCTTGGAGATATAAATTAGGTGATGACTCCACCTGGGCATCCCCTTTATTTGACCATGTAGATTGGGATACTGTAAATATTAATTTAGATTTAGAGGAGATGACAGATTTTAACTGGACAGGAATTGCCTGGTTCAGAAAATTCATAAAGATAGATTCTGCCTTAATTAATAAAACTATTGGCATGCGCCTAAGTCACTGGGGAGCCTCTGAGATTTATTTAAATGGTGTTCTTAAAAAAAGTTACGGTGTAGTTAGCCGGGATAGTAAATTAGAAAAACCTTTCCAGCCTCATGATGTCCCTGCTGCATTGCAACTTGATAGCAATATTGTTTATTTGATTGCCGTAAGATATTCCAACCATAAAGCCGCAATTGAGAAAGAAAGTTTCAACAGTTGGTTTGGTCTTGCTGGTTTTAGATTTAGGATAAGAGAAATTAATACAAGCGTTGTTGATGCAGTTGAAAATGCACAGGGCAATTTTGGACTAAATTTCGGTTTGAACGGTTTATTCCTTTCATTGTCACTATTATATTTTCTCCTTTTTTTATTCTACTCTCGAAAAAAAGAAAATCTATTTTATTCTTTTTTTACTTTTTTAATTGTTGTGTTGTTCTTTGCTGGTATGCTAACACGCATGATTCAAGAGGACCTGGATTTAATCAGAACCATCAGGATAATAAGCAATATTGGGCTGGCTTACATTTTTGTTGCATACTTGGCTTTTCTTTATTCAATTTTTTATAAAAAAATTCCCGTTCAGCTTTGGGTGTTCTTTGGAGTTGCAACTATTTTAAGTGTTTTTATAGTTCTTGACTTGCCTGAGAACTTTATAAACTACCCGCTTTTTATTTACATATTTGTTTCTGCAATTGAAAGCCTTAGGCTTATAATTGTTTCAATAAGAAAAAAGAAACCTAATTCGTGGGTAATTGGCTCGGGTGTGCTGGTATTTGTTTCGTTAATAATTTTCATATTTGCGTTAGCCTTACTTGGAACAAGCAACATTAGTGGAATATTTGCTATTATTGTATTCTTTATCGGATTATTAAGCCTGCCTGTATCAATGTCAATTTATTTAGCTAAAGATATTGCAGATACAAATAAAAATCTTGAACAACAAATTATTAATGTAAAAGCACTTTCCGAAAAGCAAATTGAACATGAGAAAAGAAACGCAGAATTAAAGCTTCAAAAGGAGCTTGCGGAAGCCGAAAGTGAAAGAAAATCAAAAGAGCTTGAAGAAGCAAGAGAACTGCAGTTGTCAATGCTGCCTAAAGAAATTCCGAATCTTCCAAATTTGGATATTGCAGTTTACATGAAAACAGCAACTGAAGTAGGAGGAGATTATTACGATTTTCATGTATCTATTGACGGGACTTTAACCGTTGTATTAGGGGATGCAACCGGGCATGGTATGAAAGCCGGCACCATGGTAACGGCTACAAAATCACTTTTTAATAGTTTCGCTAATAATGAAGATATCTTGTCTACATTTGTTGAAATGTCGAGGTGTTTAAAGCTGCTTAATTTTGCGCAGTTGTCTATGTGCATAGCTATGCTTAAGATAAATAATAACAAAATAAAAATGTCTTCTGCCGGTATTCCGCCTATTTATATCTATAGGAAAGAAAGCAAAACACTTGATGAGTTTTTTATAAAAGGAATGCCGCTGGGAACTATTGATAATTTCCCTTATGATATTAGAGAAACATTAATCAATAAAGGCGACACAATTTTGTTACTGAGCGATGGCTTACCGGAATTGATGAACCCCGACAAAGAGTTGTATGGTTATCAAAGAATAAAAGAAGATTTTGTAAAAGTAGCTGAAAAACAGCCGGATGAGATTATTGACTACTTTGTAGCTAACGGCAATAAATGGGTTGAAGATGATGAGCCTAATGATGATATTACATTTGTGGTAATTAAAGCAAAATAGTTTTTGTAATTCAACTCCCCGGATTATTTTTCGATTATATTTTAAATTATTCCGCTGAGGAAAACCAGAGCAATGGATAAAATTGTAATTATTGACAAAAATCCTGAAGAAATAGAAAGTATAAAAAAACTCGTCAAAGAAATTGATCCTAATTACAAAATTTATGCTGATATTGATTTAGATAAAGTAATTGAAAATTCAAAATCAAATAAACCCGATATTGTAATAGCAAAAAAAGGATTAAAGCTGCCTGATGGAAATGACATTTTAAAGTATTATCACAATAATTATGACAACGTAATAAGAGTATTGATAACCGAGCGCAATGATTTTTCTGCTGTGGCTGAGGGAAGTGTTTACGCACACAATATTATTGCCAAACCGTTAAATAAAGCAAAAATAAACAAAATCTTAACAAGCAAATCTAAGCTATCGTTTTTTTTACAAGATGAGCATTTGAAAAGCGTCATTAATAAAATCAGTTTTTTGCCAACTCTTCCGAAAGTTTATGAAAAACTTGAAAAGGAACTTGCTAACGAAAATATATCAATGAACCGTATTTGCGGGATTATTTCCTCAGATGTGTCGCTTACTGCTAAAGTATTACAGATAGTGAATTCCTCTTTTTTTGGAATTAGGCAAAGAGTTACAGATTTAATGGCAGCAGTAAATTATTTGGGAAAAAATATTATAAAATCTCTTGTTCTGTATCACGAAATATTCACGCAATTTAAGATAGACAAAAAATTCAATGATTATTTTGAGAACATGTGGATTCACAGCAATAAAGTAGGGAGGTATGCCGAGGAGTTAATTTATGAATACTCTACTAATAAAGAATACGAAATGATTGAAAATGCTTACATTGCAGGATTATTGCATGATATTGGCAAACTGGTACTATTCAACCTGGGAGATTATCCTCAGAAAGTGTTTAATTTGATGGAAAAAAAAGGTATAAGATTTTCAGCAGCTGAAGAAGAAATTTATGGAGCTTCTCACTCGGAAGTTGGTGCTTACTTTTTAACTTTGTGGGGATTACCTGAAAATATAATTGAAGCAGTTTATTTGCACAACAAATATGATAAAGCAAAATTTGACGAACACTTTGATATTCCAAGTGCTATTTTTATAGCAAACATACTTGAAGGCAAAGTTGGCTTCGGCTTGCAAGAAATTAAATCCCTTAAACTTGGAGTTCATCCAAATAATTGGCTTAAATACCTGAGAGAAAACGGTTTGTATAGTTGATTTAGTGAATAACTTACTATCTTAATATTCTGTCTCTTATTTTAGAAATTTCTTAACCAAAAACTGAATTCTTCCAAAAAATATTTTTTAATGCAGAATTATAATAATTGATTCATAGAATTGTTGAATTAGATTTCAGAGTCATTCCACAGTTTACCCTACTTTGCGAGTTTCGTTTCCAGAAATGACGTTTTAGCCATTCTCTAATGTGTTTTTGTCATTTTATTTTTATGCATTTCTTAAGATTATAGTAAAAGTAAATTAAACGTTTAACTAATTATCATTAAATAAGAATTCCAAATTTGAAAAAATATAAATTAATAGACTTGACAAAGCATTAATTGAGTGTTATATTCGAAACATTAAGTTAAACGTTTAACCTACTTATGAAATCAACAATCAAAGATGTAGCTCAAAAAGCCGGTGTATCAATAGCAACAGTTTCACTGGCTATTCACGATCATAAACGTATTTCTCCCGAAACGAAAAGGAAAGTTCAAAAGGCTATAAATGAGCTAAATTATTCACCCTCTAAATCCGCAAGAAATTTAGTCTCGAAAAAAACCGGCAATATTGGTTTTCTCTTAACCGATGATCACTTTTTAAGAACAGAACCTTTTTATACAAGAATTTTTTTAGGAACCGAATTCGAAGCAAGGGAAGGCGAGTATTATGTTTTACTTAATACCGTGAATAGAGAATATGATGAATGTGATAAACTTCCCCGGTTTGTTTTAGATAAAAGTGTTGATGGAATAATTATAGCCGGAAAGGTTCCTGAGATGCTTATCAATAAACTATCTGCAACAAATTTGCCTTTAATATTTGTTGATTACATTCCTCCTAAAAATAAATATCCCTTGGTTTTGATTGATAATATTCACGGGGGAAGTTTAGCAACGGAACATTTGATTGATAAGGGACATAAAAATATTGCTTTCATTGGCGGGGATATCAATCATCCAAGTATACATGATAGGTTTCAAGGATATAAACTTACATTAGAAAAAGCAAACATAACCATCACGGACAATTTGATCAGCTTAGAAGAACCTTATCCTGCAAGGCAAAACGGTTATGATGCTGCCCAAAGATTAATTAATAACAATAAAGATATAACAGCAATTTTTGCATGTAATGATGCAATGGCTATCGGAGCTATGCATTTTTTAAAGGATAACGGTTATAAAATTCCCCAAGACGTGTCTGTAATCGGCTTTGATGATGTTGAAGCAGACCTTTTACTTGATCCGCCTTTAACAACTATCCGTGTTCCTAAAGTGGATTTAGGAGCAGAAGCAATGCGCTTAATGGTGGATGTTCTTAAAAACAATAATGTTGCACCAAAAAAAATACTTGTACCGGTAGAATTAATCGAAAGAAAATCAACCGGCAGAGTTTAAGAAAGAAAATATGAATGTCTCTTCTGGATTAAAAGCAACTGATGATGTATTTAATAAACAGTAAGAAATTGATAAAAGTATTCAAGTTGATCATAATTTACAACTAATTAAAACACTTGTAATCAATTAAACCGTGGAGGTGCTATGATTCAAACCTACAAATTTTTTAAGTGGTGTATGCCGGTAATATTATTTCTTGCCGCACCGATTATTTTCGCTCAGGCTGGTTATAATGAAATAGGCAGCTTTGAGCAGGAATTACCATCATATTGGAGCAAAGGAGCAGAGCCATCAGGTTCCACATTAAGCTGGGCAACAGATGAATTCAGATCAATGGGAAGAAGTTTGAAGATAGAAAAAACTGCAACAAGTGAAACAGCAATGTGGTTTACAGAAAACTCAGTTGATATGTGGGCACCATTCTTACAAAAGGATGTAGACATGCTGATAGGTGCTTATGTTAAAACAGAAGGAGTAAACACAAACCCGTCAAATGATGATGAAAGATGGTGGATATCTTATACATTTTATGATTCAGCCGGCGTTTTGATAGGTGAAACAAAATTACCTATCGATCAGAGTGCAGCAACAAGTAACGGTTGGGTAGCAGATACAAATGATGTAGCTGAGACGGTTTTACCTAGAGAAGCCTATAAGCTGGAAATAACATTTGCCGGAGGCAAGGATGCTACAGGCACAGTATGGGCAGATGATTTTATGCTGTTTGGAAGAGAAGGAGCCTGGGCAGGACAGAATTGGAATACAGCGGTCGGGGTACCGACGGGTTGGAACTATTGGTTACCTCCAATAGGAGGCAATGACGGAAGATTAAGTAATGGATATGAAAATACCATAGTAACAGATGAAGAAGCACATAGCGGTACTTATTCGTTAAAATTTGATTTACCGTTTGACAGACCACCACATGATGCATGGGTAGGAACACAAAGGATGTTATTGGAACCAAACTTAAAACCTGGAGACCCCATAAAGATAAGTGTATGGATCAAGGCAGAGAATCTGGTACCGGATTCAGCAGCATTGCATCCGGAAACCTGGGCAGTAGGAATTACACCATTGAGTCACAGCGGATATTTACCGAATGATCCATATGATGAAAAAGGACCGGATTTACAATATACATTACCTAATGTAACTTCGTTTGACTGGACACAATTCAGTTTAGAAACAGTAGTTCCAAATCCGGATGCATTTGAAGCCAAGGCTATGTCTGTAAGAATACATGTATATTCAAGATTTACAGGAACAGTTTATTTTGATGATCTGACTGTTGAAGCTATTGGCTCAGTTACAGATGTGAAAGAATTGGATTTACTCCCTGTATCCTATAATCTCTCTCAAAATTATCCTAATCCGTTTAACCCGAGTACTGTAATAAATTATTCATTACCACAAACTTCTTTTGTGACTGTTAAAATTTACGACATGCTTGGTAGAGAAGTAAAAACACTTGTAAACAGGGAAGAAAACGCCGGTACTCATATTGTTCAGTGGAACGGCAGAAATAACAACGGACAAAAAGTAACAAGCGGTACTTATATTTACAGAATTCAAGCTGGTGATTTTGTTGAAGCTAAAAAGATGTTACTCCTTAAGTAGGTAGTTAGTGGTGGTTACGGGGTACTTGAATAAAGTACCCCAATAATTTCCATTGAAATCATAAGAAAAATTTATATTTATTGATAAGATTAAAATGGTGAATTTGAATGTTCACTCGTAAAAACAAACTTGTAATATTAATTTTATTGATCTGTGTAGTTGCCCAGTGTAAGCTCATAGCGGGTACTACAGGAAAGATATCAGGGAAGATAATTGACAAACTGACCGGTGAACAATTACTTGGCGCAAATATCATTATTGTTGGTACAACATTGGGAGCTTCAACAGATATTAATGGCAGTTACTTTATTATTAATATTCCTCCCGGAACTTATGATGTAAAAGCCTCTATGATTGGTTTTAGCTCCACAACTATTCAGGATGTACGTGTTTCAGTAGATCAAACAACAAAACTTGATTTTCAACTGGGTGAAGAATCTATCGAAATTGAAGATGTAGTTGTATCTGCACAGAAGCCGATTGTAAGAAAGGATTTAACATCAACGGAAGCCAAGGTGAGCGGCGATCAAATTTCTATGCTACCGCTTGAGGATGTAGCATCAGTGATAAACTTGCAAGCCGGGGTTGTTGACGGACACTTCAGAGGAGGCAGAAGAAACGAAGTGAAATATTTAATTGACGGTGTTCCGGTAAATAATGCTTTTTCAGGCGAATCTTCTTTAGATGCTGAAGTGAACAGCATTGAAGAAGTACAGGTACTCACCGGTACATTTAACGCCGAATACGGCGAAGCTTTATCGGGTGTTGTTAATCAGGTTACCAAAATTGCCGGGGATGATTTTGAAGGTGATATTTCTTTTTATTCCGGTGATTACATTAGTTCAAGTGATGATCTTTTTATGAATATAGATGATGTTAACCCTTCAGATGTTCATAATATTCAGGGCAGCTTAAGCGGTCCAATACCTGGCATAGAAAAGTTTGCGAAATTCTTTATCTCAGGCAGATACTTAAACGACGACCGTTTTATTTATGGAAGGCGAATGTTCAATCCATCGGATTCATCGGATTTTTCTGCTAATGATCCAAACGAATGGCATGCAGGATCTACAGGTGATAACGAATATGTCCCTGTTAACTTTAATAAAAGGATTTCTCTTCAAGGCAAGCTGCAGTTAAATGTAGGCAGCGGAAAAGGCTTAGTATTGACGGGAATGTATCAGGATAGAGAGTTTAAGGATTACAATCATTTATTCAGATTAAACCCGGACGGTGATTATACAAAGTTTGAGACAAGCTGGCTCGGTATTTTAAGTTACACCTATGTAATCAGTAACTCTGCATTTTTGGATTTTTCTACTTCATTAATAAGAAGTGATTTTGATCAATATGTTTTTGAAGATCCTTTTGACTCACGCTATGTTAGACCTGAAAGAAGAAGGGATGTGAGCGGAAATGCCTTTTTAACGGGCGGAACAGAGAACTGGCAATTTCAACACACAACAACAACCTATACCGGGAAAACTGATTTCACCTGGCAGATAGATTACATACATCAAATCAAAACCGGTTTTGAATTGCAATACCACGATATTGATTACAAGGATTTTCAAATTGTAATAGATGCTACAACAGGTTTTCAGCCTGCGTTGCCATCGCAGGGTTCGTTTAACTTTAATGAGTATACTGCAAACCCTTATCAATTCGCTTATTATATTCAGGATAAAATTGAATTGGATTATTTGATTGTGAATGTGGGATTGCGTTTTGATTTCTTTGAACCCGACGGTAAATTTTTGAAAGACCCGAACAGAATTAATTTACTTGACG
>CAJHYN010000488.1_pt1 | contig 12312 bp, 4 predicted proteins | sample 9198641 | NCBI WGS metagenome assembly CAJHYN01 (sample SAMEA7708370, study PRJEB35096) | sediment metagenome | biome: marine neritic benthic zone biome [ENVO:01000025]; feature: sediment [ENVO:00002007]; material: shallow marine sediment [ENVO:03000034] sea grass bed [ENVO_01000059] ... | reverse complement strand
CTTTGCTTTTGTTTGAACAGACTCCTCTTCCTCCTGACGGTTAGCTATTTCCTTTGCTTGTGGTTCCTCTTCTTCCTGGCGGTTAACTATTTCCTTTGTTTGCGGTTCTTCCTCTTCCTGACGATTTATTCTTTCCTTTGCTTGAGGTTCTTCTTCTTCCTGGCGGCTGATTATTTCCTTAGCTTGCGGTTCTTCCTCCTCCTGACGATTAATGATTTCCTTTGCCTGAGGTGCTTCCTCTTCCTGACGGTTGATTATTTCCTTAGCTTGTGGTTCTTCCTCTTCCTGACGGTTGATTATTTCTTTTGCCTGTGGTTCCTCTTCTTCCACCTGGCGATTAATTATTTCCTTTGCTTGTGGTTCTTCCTCTTCCTGGCGATTAATTAATTTTTTTGCTTGGGGTTCTTCTTCCTCTTGTTTGTGTAAATTTTCAGTTGTTGAAGCCGGAGAATTCATCACCTTATCTGCCATTGAATCTGCTTCTTGTTCAAATTTATCGTTTGGTTTACCAACTTTTATTTTGAGTTGAACATTATTTTTTGCAGAATTGATATTGTTTATTAAACTATTATTCTGATTTGTGTTATTAACCAGCAAGGATAAATTACTAGATTCCTTCCTTAACAGAGTTTTTGATTTCTTCTCTGATTTCCGTTGTGTTTTATTAACACTCGAAATAGTTTTATTTACAGTTTGAAAAGCTTGTATCATCTAATCCATTTTGCAGTTTATTTTCTTTGATCGAATCATCTATGTTATTTTATATTAAATCTCTTTATAAATTTTTTTGTAATTAAGAATAATTTCTTGTATAGTTTTAATCCTTCTGCTTTATCAGTATTGAGTTTTTTAAATTTATATGAAATTTTAGCTTTTCTAAAACCTATAGTAAAAAACGGATAAAAAAGAATTACTATTTGAGGTTCCGTTATATAATCACTTTGTTCTTCATTTATACTATTTTTCAATTCATTCACTCTAACTTGTAGTTTCAAAATCACTTTTTTAATTGCATTTTTTTTATAGCCACTAGAAATCTTAAATTTTTTTATTAGTCTTCGCCATCTTTTCTCTAAAAATTTAACTTCTCTTTTCCATGCAGGAAATTCCTTAGGATCAAAATAGCCGATACCTTTAATTCGATATCGTTTCGTGGCTGTGTACTTAGTCCCATGAGTTGTATGAAAATATTCATGTCTTAATGTTCCAGCTAATTTTTGTAAAATATAATTTTTGAAAAAACCAACATAAGCACCTCTTCTTACTTCAATTTTGTTTCCAGTTGTTATAGCATTTGACCGTTCATCATCTGGATAACGAGTAAATTTATTCACCCAAACTATATTTCCTTGTTTCAATAATTTTTTTAATTCTTCAGCAACTTTTTTATTGTCTAAAGACACAAGTAGAATAGCAAGTCTAAACTTACTACTTTCATTATCAAAAATATCTTTATGACTCATATAGTTCAATGCTACATCTAAATCTAATCCTTTTGGAATTACTAGTGTTTTAATTGCTTTCTTTAAAAGAGGAATCATATTAATAATTGCAGTTCTCTCTTTTGACTTATTGGTAAATGCTTTTTTTATTTCTTTATAATCAATAACTCCATCATTATTTAAATCGTGGTTATGTACTTTTGACGGGTGCTGATTATTAATATCTATTTTTAATCTGCAACGACTTACTAGAAACAAAGCATATTTTTCATTTTGGCGACTTAGATAATTTCTTCTGAACCATGTAGGAAATAATGTCTTTTTATTATAAAATATTTCACTTCTATAGAGAAATGATTTTGATTTATTTGACAGTACATCTATCAGTGGAAGTAACGTGATAATTTTAAATTTTGGATTTCCATGCTCATATATGCTTTTAATAGTTTTTAAATCACTAGATTGAAACCATTTGCTCATATGTTTGTATTTCGGTAAAAATTTACATTTTGGTCTATAGTTTGTTTTTAATTTCTTTCTTTGAATTACAGAATTATTATTAACAATATTTGCCTGCTGAACCGTATGCGTGAGTTCATGAGCAAGTAATTTTTTACCTGTAGTAGATTCCGGTCTGTATTTCTTTTTATTGAAGTATATGTCATTTCCAGAAGTAAAAGCAACAGCATTTAACTGCTTACTTAAGTTGGCTGCTTCGTCATCTTTATGTATTCTAACATCATCAAAATCTTTTCCGAATTTTAATTCCATTTGTTTTTTTACATTACCGCTTAGCTTTTCTCCTTTTCCTTTGCTTTCAAAAATTTGATTCTCAATTTTTTTATTAATATTAACAGAAATAATATCCGGATTATGAACAGAGTTTTCTTTTCTACTTAAAACAAAAGCAGGTTTAGGCGTTTCGGTATCATATCCTGAAGATTTTCTTCTTATTCTTTTGGATTTGATTTTTGTTTTCATAGCTTATACTGCTTTACCTTCTTTTTGAAATTCTCTTCTTATTCCGTTTTGAATTTCAGCAAGAGTTATTTCGTTACTATCTCTTTTAAGTGCCATTAATGTTGCGTATCTAACTACGTTCATAATCGAGCCACCTGAAAGCTCGTATTCTCTGGCTATATTTTTAAGGGAAACATCTTCAGCAAGATTTGTTTTAGAAGAAAAGCCCTGCTTCCATAATCTATAACGTTCAGATTCTTTGGGCATCGGGAAATGAATGATAGATTGAAATCTTCTGGTAAAAGCCTCGTCAATATTGGATTTAAAGTTGGAAGACAAAATTACAACACCTGCATAGTCTTCCACTCTTTGCAATAAATAAGATACTTCCTGGTTTGCAAACCTGTCGTGCGCATCACTTATGCTTGTTCTTTTACCGAAGAGTGCATCAGCTTCGTCAAAGAATAATATCCAGTTTTTATTTTCGGCTTTTTCAAAAACTCTTTCGAGGTTTTTTTCAGTTTCTCCTATATATTTTGAAATTACCATTGAAAGGTCAATCCTGTAGACATCATTTCCGGTAACTTTGCCAAGCAGAGAAGCAGTTAATGTTTTCCCGGTGCCGGAAGGTCCGTAAAACAGACTGCGGTAACCTGGTTTTATTTTTTTTCTCAACTCCAAATCGTTTAATAATTTATCCCCATAATCAATCCATGCTTTAATTTCGAGAACCTGTTCCATTGTTGAATTATCAAGCACAAGGTCTTCCCAATCAAACTGAGTTTCAATTCTCTTTGCAGGAAAATCCGTACTGAATATCGGCTTGCGAACCATCCCGGTTGTAACAAGGTCAACTATTTCTTTGGATATATTCAAGAAACCGCTGTATTCAGGTTCATTTTCTTTTGGGCTTTCCAGTTTTAATATTCCGTGACTATTAAAAATATGGTCGGCATTAAATAACTGGCTATAGTAAATTCTTTTTTCAAGATTATCTCCTCCAAGGACAAATAATGCTGTTTCACCTGTGGGTAAGAAGCCTCCATACGAATATCCATTTCGTCTCCCGAATTCAGTAAAATCCCTTGAGTTTGCTTCATTTTTGGTAAAAAAAACATCAAGCAACTGTGGTTTGATATGTGGTATTAATCCTAATACAAACACTACTCTTTCTGCAATTGTTAAATTATAATGAGACAAAAAATCAGCGTAGATTGAATTATTTCTATCCAATACTGGAGCTTCAATGTCAAGAACATCTTTATATTCACATTCATGTCCAAAATGAAGTTTAATTCTCGTGTCAAGGATTTTATAAAACCAATCCAACTCAACAGCCAATGCATCGGCATTATTTTTAATTATATCTATCGCCATTCAACGTAAACCGGTTTGTTCATCCAATTTAATTTTATAATTGAAAACGACCATGGAATTGTGTCAAGCAGTACGTCAAATGTTTTGTGTTCAACATTTATATTCCACTGGTTTTCGTTTTCTTGGAGTTTGCCACGCCTTAAAAGAAAGGATTCACGAAGACCTTTCACCGATGTATTTTTTAAAGCAGTCCAATGTTCTATTACTGATTTCAATAAGCTCTCACAATTCTCTTTTTCTTCATCAGTTATTTCAAACTCTTTTTTAATTGTTTGATTGATGTCCATCCCACATATAATCTTATTAAGGGCGATGTCGTATTCAAATATTTCTGATTTTCCCGTAATTAAATATTGAAGAAGTTTAATCGCTCTTTCACGTAACGAATTATCTTTAAAGATATTCTCGTTAGTTAAATCAAGTTTCTCGAAGAATCTTGGAAGAAACGGTGAAATCAAAACAAGTCCAGCGTTATCGATAAACATAGGTTCACTTAGTTCAGCACTATCTTCAATTATTGATTCTTCTAATTTCTTTGTCTGAAAATCTTTAGGCCTTTGTTTAATCTCTTTTGTTAACTCTACCGTATCACTTTTAACTTTTCTTTCCGTTTTACCTGTTCTTTTAATTTTCTCTATCTTTTTTGTTTTTCCTTTTTTTTCTGTTATCTCTATTTTTTTTGTTTCGTCTGATTCTCCTTTCCCAATCACTTCTGCTAAAGTTTCAGCCTTCGCAGAAGGTGCAGAAAAATCTTCCCTAATTGTACTTTCGACAATATCATCAACTGTAATCTTCACGGCTTTTGCTTCTTTTTCTGTATCTTCAATTATTTTCTCCGAGGTAGATTTTAGCAAATCTTTTTTATCAGTATCGAGTAGTTCATCAGTTTCACTATCCTCAATCTCCTTAAACTTCTTTATTCCTTCCGATCTAGTTTTATCTAATATAATTTCTTCAGTTTCAGATTCATCCATATCGAAATTCTCTTCGGTAATTTTAAGATACTCTCTATAGCTTAGCGAGTTATCATCAGAAGTATCACCCATTTCTAATCTTCTTAGAGTATCTTTTATATCATTAGATAAATCTTTTTGTGATTCAATTTTTTTGACTATCATTGAGAATAATAGTTTTAAAAATTCAACAGATATTCTCGATTCCTTTAATGAATTTATATTCTCATTTACTGCTTTGTTTAGTATGAACATGAGTTCACTAATTTCAAGATTTGAATAAACTAATATTGTTTCTATTATTTTTTCAAAAGATTTTGATTTAGTATAATGAGATTGATTTGCTTCCTTCTCATCCGATAAATAAAACAATGCGGAACCCAGTTTTATAAGCTCAATATTTATCCTCGAAGAAATACTCTCTCTTAGAGTTTCTAGAGTGATCTCTAATTCTTCTAAATAATTGCTAAGCTCATGCCGAAGTGTTTTTTTTATTTGTTTATAAAAACTCTCAAAAGTAGAAGGTTCAAACTGATTAACAAATCTCTTGGTAACTCTTTCACGGTGGGATTCATCTTTAAATATCGATAGAACTTCATCCGTTTTGACTAATAACAATTCGAGAAAAATTTCATCAATATTTAATTGCTCTTTAATATCAACCCACCAGGGAAGGTGTCCGTAATGAAGAAAATACTTTATAAGTTCAAGATTAGAATCCTCTATTTTATGCTTTAATTCCTTTTGATGTGGGGTTGCTTCCTTTAATGCTTTTGCAATCTTAATTTCAAATTCCGACTCAAATTTTTTATTCAATTCTATTTCAAGATTTTCTAAATCTAAGTCTCCTAAATCCATTTCAATTTTATCAATAACAAACAATTCATCCAGCGAATACTTAGAGCAGATTTTTTCTGTCGTATCGGAAAGGCTATTTTCTAAAATACTTCTGAGTTTTTTTTGAATTTCAAAAGCTTTATCTTTATCATCAGTCTCAAACTCGAATTTTTCACTGTTAATAATATGTGATTTATTTTCAAACATTCATCATCCTTTATAACCTGATAATAATGATGAAAAGTTTTTCCGGCCGCTGTTGTTAATTGCCCAGCTACTCATCATTCCTGATAATTCTGATTTATCCACTGCTTCAAATTTGTTGAAAGCAGCTTTAAATTCCTCGTTAAAGTACATATAAACATTACTGGTCTTACTCAAATCCCTGTCATTTTCTGCAACAGTTCCAATTAATGTATTCAAGCCATATTTTAGCAGTTCCATATTTACCGACTTTCTCTTTTTCAGTTCTGCATTTTCGCCGGAAGCTTTAATTTCTTTATTTATTTTGTTTATCTCATTAATTACAGGATCAAATGTGTACTTAAACATTTCCAATATCTCGGCATTGTATTTACCTGTTTTGACTACGCCCAAGTTATCAGAGAATGTTGCTGAAACAGCAGAATTAAATTCAATTGCGGCATTTGAATTTTCATATATTTTATTATCCACCCCGGCAATTGATAAATAGTTTTCCGAACTAGTTATAGTATGAATTTTATTAAAATCTATCTTAGTCTCAGTGGTAGTTGTTTTGGTTAAATGAAAATCAATCTTAATTCTACTACCTATCGGCTCTTCGGCACGTAGCTCACCTTTAATAATAGCTTGAATGGTATCACCGCCCGATGGTACTAACAAAATATATTTGCCATCATCTTTTGTTGTAGACGATGTACCGGTTTCTTTTATAACTACTTTAGCATTATAAACAGGGTATCCGTCTTCAGTTACAATCCCGGTAATCGTAGTTTCCGTCGGGAATTCTCTTATAATTGTAATAGTTCCTGCACAATCAGTTTGCTTTCCCCTTGTTCCGGTATAAGTTACTGTTAATGTTTCAAAAGTTTTATGGAAATAAATATCAAATTCTTCCCCACCTTTTGGAGCAACTCCAATTTGATTACCTGCGTCAGGTAAAATATTTGTCTTTGTTATATCTTTTGTTTTTTCGATGGTTGTGAAATTGACTGTTATAAATTCCTTATCAATAGGAATTTTTATTGTAAGGTTTGGCAACTCACATTTTTCATATAATGCTGGATCAACGGTCAAAAGTATTCCCGCGGTGCATTCTTTTTTTGCATTTGTGTCAAAGGCACTATAATTAAATTCATATTCTTTGGCTTCAATTAATCCTGTTTTCGGGGTAACAGAAATTGTTTTTGCATCTTTTATTTTCGCTTCAATTATATTCGCATCAATCGCACCTAAAGATTTTAATTCTGCTTGCGGTGCTTCTTTATTTAGATCTATTTCAAATTCATTTTTTGTTACTACTGTATGTTCAATTTTCGGTAAAGTGCATTCTACAACAGGTTTTTCATATTCACCAATCACAATAACATTCAAGTGGCAGTATCTGTAGTAGTTCTTACCTTTTACAACATAACCAAACCTATCTTTGCCGAAAAAGTCTTTTGTTGGTATATAGATTATAACCGGCATTCCCTTTACTTTTGCTATCATAGCTTCACCAAAAGCGGTTTTCAATTTATCAGACAACGAATTAGGATCATCTTTAAAGAGTTTTAATGTCACATCTTTTTCCAATTCCATTTCATTTAAGACTCTTAAAACATTTTCTTTATTCATTTGAGCTATATCAACACATTCTTTATCACAGCAATAAACAATGACATTTACAAAAGCATCGGACTTATTGAGTGCGCAAGCATCAGTAAGCCTATACTTAATTTTATCAAATCCCTCATTTCCGGGGTTATAGGAAATGAATTGCTTTGCTTTTTCTTTTTTGACATAAACTTCTGCACCAAGTTTTGTAACAATTTTTTCTGCGGGTAAATTTGTTTCTTGGGAAATCAATTCTACAGCAGTTGATTTATAATATAAATCGTTTTGTAGTACATCAATCATTATCGGCTTGGTTTTTACAGTTGCGGAAACATCATCAACTGCATCAAGTATTCCATGTACAGCCCTCTTTACAAAGACGTATATCGAAGCGCTCCCTTCATACCCGTATTTTTTGCTTGTTAATGTGTAATCAAACCTGTCAAATAAAATCTCTTTACCACCTTTGTAAAGAACAACTTTCTTCTCCGGATTGAATTCTATCTTTGCCCCTCCATCAGACTCACTCTTTGTAAGTTTCCAAGTAAATTCTTTTAATATTTCAGGATTAACGTCATGTTGTAGAACATTGATTTCTCCTATTATTTCTGAGCCACATTTCTGTTGAGGTATTTCAACATAAATAGGTGTAGCAACCGGTATGTGTTCAACTTTAAATGGAGGGAAGAAACATGTATCACAGCATGATGAATTTAATGCAAAATCTGCAATTACAATTCCTTTCTCATTATAAACTAGTATGAATGTACCTCCTCTTAATACTCCAGCTAAGTGATCAATACCTGTATACTTATTTACATAGTTTTTGAATATTGATAAATCATGATTTAAGAAGTAATTCATTCTCCATAAGAAAATGCGGTGAAGGAAAAATGCTCTGTTTGTAAAACAGCAATAAAGAACTTTATCAACAATTTCGATACATTTATCGACTTCGCCTTTAATAACCGGAATTTTATAATAAGTTCTTCCAGATAGAATCTGTGGTATTATTTTTTCAATAAGTTTAAAAGCGAGTTTAACTTTCATTAATAGTTCATTGAAACCATTCAATGATTTCAACGTCTTTTGAATCTCTAAACTCGAGAAATCTTCAGGTACTCCCTCTAAAACTTTATTGAGAAACTTATCTGAAAAATCTATTTTTATTGCTTCAACTAATTCCTTACCAGACTTAAGTAATTCATTTTCAAGTATTTCTTTTTTTATAATGAATCCGTAATCCTGAATTTTATCGACAAATCTTGAAACTATACCTCCTTGAAAAGCATAAACAAATTCTTTCAGTTTACATACAAACTCAATCCTCATTTCACTGTATAAACCTTGTAATTCTTCAATCCCGCATTTTTCTAAAAACAACTTTTTGATTTCATGTATATTTTTACTGTCATGAGGATTTACTCTTAATGTAATCAGTCTAAAATCGAGATTGTAATTATGCTTCAGCTTCATGATAGTTTGTTCCGCCAACTTTACATTTTTTTCTACATGTCCTTCTATTCTATAGTAAGGGTAATCATTAATGTTATATGATAAAGGATCAGAGATATGTGCAGGCAACTTAGTATTCCCAGTATCACCATTGAAAAAATATGAAAGGTTCTCAGTTAGCCTTTCTTGTATCGTAAATACAGGATTCCAGAAATTTAATATCTCCTTAGTAGGTTTATACTGGTATGGTATTGTAAAATTGCTAAAAGGTTCAGGAAAATATTTACCTGGTGTGACTTTAATTTTAATATTGGGGTCCTTGTCTGAAGGCACTGCAAAGTTGATTATCATATTAATAATTTTTTCATAAAGCATACGTGCTGTTAGGAATTTTTTATCCTGCTTGCTGAATACAGGAGCCTTTACAAAATAATTACGGTACTCCAAAATATTTGTGCTGGCACTAGGCGATATTTCACCAAGCATCAGATGTCTAGGGAAGTCATCAAACTCAACTCTATAATTGCAAAGCAACTCGTAAGCATATTCTGAAAACTCATAAAGAGCTAGAAGAATATCGTTCAAAAAGTCATAACGATACTGCAGCGGTTTTATTGTGTCAAATTCTTTTGATAATAGTTTTACCAGTTGCTTATCAACGCTAATTTCTAAACCCAGAATTTTATCATAAACTTCATAAGCATTTCTAATTTCTTTGCCAACTTCAAGATTGTACTTATCTATAGCCTTTAAAAATTCTTCATCTAATTTCTTTTCAGAATCAACCTTGTTTAGATTAAATCCATTAGTAGAATGGAGTCTCTTAATGCGTAAGTTATTAATCTTATTTTTTAGCATAAGAGCCTTTTCCAAACTGAATTTGCTTAAATCACTTTTCTTGATAAGAAGAAAAATGATTGACTCTTCTCTCTTAATCCCCTTGTTGTCACAGTCATTCCCAGTGCAAGTCTGGTGTTGCTTATCAGTTAGGTCGTAAAATGCTACAACAACCCTCTGATCTAAGTCGGTAAGTTTATCAAGAGTCCTGGCTTTTTCGTTTTTTTCAACTGAGGGAATTAATTGTTTTATGTTCTTTAACTGTTTCTTTTTATCAATAGTATCGTAGAATAAATCATACTTTGGTCCTTTATGCTCTTTAAAGTCGATATAGCTGTTGAAAGCCGTTTTCTTTTCTAGGAATATTCTGTAACCGGAAGAGCTGAGTCCGTCTCCATGCTCAATAGTTATTTCATTTCCTTTCTTTATAAAATAAAAATCGCATTTAATCCCAACACCTACATATTCATACCTTGTTTTATTGGTTTCATATTCGCCTTTATTTCTCAGCTTATTTAACTGTGTGCTTGTTAAAATCTGGTTGGTTTCAAAAACCGGGTAACAATTATACTCTTTACTATTCATATTTATTACCTTTTTATATAATTCCTAATGATGTGTGGTCTAATATTACTTGAGGATCATCTCCTTCAGACCACTGGCAGTCATGTAGTTTAGCTACAGGATAAACATTTCTCAATGAGAATAATACTTTAGAAAATTCGTTTGTTTTAGCGCTGTGATTTGCCAATGCACTCTTATAAGCTGTTGACTTTTTTTTGCTCGAGTCACATTCGTAATATCCTTTTTGTTTTGATAATTCGTTGAGTGAAGTCAGCCAATTTTTATATGATCTTTCAAAGACTTTCATTTGTTCTAAATCTATCCAGCAAATGCGAGGGAAAATATGCGCCGGTGTTTCAAGTCTAATAGAAGTTATTATAAACCTCCTGAAATTAATATCTCTGAATAATTCAGGCCAAGAAGGCAAAATTACCGATACACGGTATGAATATGGATCAGCTTCATAGTCATTATATTCAAGCTGTTCAAATTTCTTTTCCATAGTAGAAAAATTAATAATGCGTTCAATCATAGCCTGAGCTTTATTTTCAAATTTGAAAGAATCACTACTCGCTCCAATAATTTTATTGTTGCCATCAATTAATTCAAAATAATAAGTACCATCATTTTTCTGAATGATTTCAAAGTTATTTAAGTCTGATGCATATTTGGGGAAAATGCTTATAGCTTCTTTGCAGTCACTCAAATATTTAATACTATTGCTTTTAAAAACAATATCGCCTGATAAATCTTTTAATCTAAAACACCATTCTGATTTAGGCGAAGCTTTTTCAGGTTGATCTTTCAAAACCTCAAAATAAAATTTGTTTTCATCTATGTCTTCATCTTCCTGCTCTAAGCAAACCGGGAGAAGATCAAAGTTCTTGTCACGAGGTCTTAACAATATGTGTTCAACAATGTGCAAATTCTCAACATCATAAAATTCCCTGAAATATTTAATTACAATATCCCTTTCCTTTGTACATAAACTTTGATTATCGTATAATTCACTTTCGACTATAACCTCGTCGCAATCGTTTAACAACACAAATTTTTTCTTCTTGCCAGGTTCAGTTTTAATTAGATACCTATCAAAATTGTCTGCGTGAGACAACACATAGTGTAGAGCACTTTCCGCACATTCACGATTATCATAACCGATTCCAGTAAATAATATTTTGTCACCATTATTAGGCACATGAATTTTGATGCGGTAAAGTGTTTTACCTTTATCATTATATTTTTCAATTAATACATCTTCAGTTGAAAGATTTTTTCTTTGGTAGCTAGCAAAGCCTAATAATCGACCAACTCTTTTTTTCATACCTGCTACATTATTGGTATTCCATATTTCTTTGTCGTCGAAATAATTAAAAGCTCTGCTCCTGTTAGCACTAACTTCAGGATACTCTTTCAGGAGTTTTCTTTTATCATCAATTAGTTTTAATGATGCTTTATCCTCAAGCAAGGAATAAATAAATAGACTATAGTCAGTCATGTCTTCACAGAACCTGCCGAGTAAATGCTCGAACACTCTATTTCTGCGATCTAAAAACGTTTTTTTATCCTCAGCAAGCTTTTGATTATCTTTTTTGTATTTTTCAAAATCTACGAACAATAATTTCAAATCCCTGATGTCGGAAAGAGGCTGTGAGTAATAAGTTTTATCAATTCCATGATCAATAGAAAATATATTCTTCACGTTTGATAGCTGAGATAAATAGTTTGCAAGAATTTGCTCAAAAAATAATAGGAAAGCTTTTAATTGCTTTGCTTGAGCATCTCTTTTGTCGGTATCTGATTTGGGTAGTCCATGTTTTCCGATCCCGTAAACTAGCGGGTACTCATTTTGAACAGGATAATAATCGTCAAGATCTAAGAATTCACCTTCGGGATCATCAAGGTCTGTATCATGACCAATTAATTTACCTTTGTTATATAGATTTGAAATCTCTTTGAACTTAATTTCAACTTTTTCAGGGTTTGCAAAATACGGCAGCATTCCTTTATAAAATGTAATTTGAGATTTATCTAAGCTTAACTTTGGTGCAAAATCTTCTTTGCTTAAAGTCAATTTCCATTTATTATTT
>CAJHYN010000388.1_pt1 | contig 12331 bp, 9 predicted proteins | sample 9198641 | NCBI WGS metagenome assembly CAJHYN01 (sample SAMEA7708370, study PRJEB35096) | sediment metagenome | biome: marine neritic benthic zone biome [ENVO:01000025]; feature: sediment [ENVO:00002007]; material: shallow marine sediment [ENVO:03000034] sea grass bed [ENVO_01000059] ... | reverse complement strand
TTCAAAAAGTATATGAATCAAATAAAAAAAATATTCTCAATTCAAGAAAGCTATCTTTGGGAAATTGGGTATAATTTTTTCTGAAAAACTTGTGAAAACTCTGTTCTTAAGGAACGACTACATAGATTACAAGTGATTGCTAAACATAGATAATAAAAGAGTTTAGAGATTGTGCGAATTAAGATTCGGACATGAAACTAAGCTTGGAATTTATCTTTATATTCGTTTGGAGTCATATTAACATACTTTTTGAACAAAGCATTGTAGGTAGAGCGCGATTTAAAACCAGATTCTTCTGCTAAAGATTGGATGGTATAGTTTTGGGCCTCCGGGTCAGTTAGCTTCTTTTTGAATTCTTCTATTCTCAGCTCGTTGATAAAATCATAAAAATTTTTGTTGGTACCCTGGTTGAGCAGAAAGGATAATCCTTTTGGAGTTATATTGAAATGATCAGCAAGCTCATCTAATTTTAATGATATTTTAGTGAAAAGCTTTTTCTCTTTTATTTCCTTAGTTAAATTTTCCAATTGATTCTTTTCAGCAGCCGAAAGTGTTCTAGTTTTAACTTCGTCCTTAGTGCTAATTTTAACTATAGAGAATTCTTTTTTAACAAAACCGGAATAGCCTATCCAATAAATAAAAACCGACATATAAATATAAAGTGGGTAGTAAGCTTCCGAGCCTTTGAACAAACCAAAGTAACCAATTGAAATTGTAAGCACATAAAAAATCAACCAGAGAAACCATCCTCCGGAATAAGCTAAAATTAAATTTCTCAGCCAGTTTAGTGTTTGTGTTGAATCATCGGAAAAGTGATCGAGACGCCAGATGTTGTAATTCTTCATTACTTTCATAGTTAACAAAAGGTATACCCCGACAGATATTAAGCTAATTAATTCTTCAAATGATCTGAACATTATATTATGAAAATTAAGGAAGTCACTATTACCGAAAGTCAGCCCGGTTAAATAATAAAGAGTGTTCAAAGCAAAAGGAATGAAATGATATATATTTTTTGTATTAGCCGTAAAGTTTATTCCGACAAGAGATTTAGCATAAAAATAAAGTGCCGGGCCAATTAAATAAAAGAAAAAAGGGAGAAATGTGAGTTGTGGATAAACATCAAAATAACCAATATCAAACAGCATCATTTTTAGAGTGTTCAAGGAAAAAGCGGCTAAAAGCATTGTAAGAAAGATATTTGCTTTTGACCTGCGCAGTGTATTAATTAAGATAATCAGAAGTATTCCTTGGAAAATACCAAACAAGATTAAAATGTTTATCAGATTAAATTTGGCTGTCATTATTATGAAAACAAATGATTTTGTTGTAAGCATCAATTTAAGAAAATGGGGATAATTTATTTGGTATTATTGGCCCCTAATTGTATTTCATTCTTGCTAGGTCAGGATACAACTTTAAAGCATGTGAAATTTTAAACTACTCTAAAATGTTTATGATAGGGTAAGCAATTTTTTGTAACGATACAGATTGTGAAACGAGTTATGAATTTAATTATCAGAAAAGATGATATATTGCATCTAGTTTTTTAATCTGCATAAACGCTTCCATGACAAACGATGTTTATGATTATTTATTAGAAAGTGAAATCATTATCTGGAAGGATGAATATTCGCTATTACAATTAGCCGATGTTTCTCAAAGAGATTGTCCGGTAATTATAAATATTAATAAAGAAGTTACTGCGCTAGTTAAATAAAACGAAGCTGAAGATTATAATTATCTTGATCGAAGCGATAATTGGGTGCTGTTAACTTTCGATGCTGTATTTCCGTTCGAATTGGTTGGCTTTCTTTACGAAATAGCTGGAATCTTAAAAAAAGAAAAAATTTCGTTTTGCACATTCTCATCTTTTAAAACCGATCATATTTTGATAAAGAAAGAAAATCTGCTAAAGTTCAAAGAGGTTTTTACTGAGTTAGGCTGCAATTTAACAGAGAAATAAAAAACATTTTCTTTCTTCTATCCGATATTTTTTTAATTTTATTTCTATCATTTTGCTTTTCAAATTTCACATCTTTGAAAGGATTGTTCATGCCTGATATAAAAAAAGTTAAAGTTGCCGATTGGAGCAAACTGGAAGATCGTAAACCTACCTATGCTTTGGTAGCTAATGTTGATCTTGTAGTGATCCGTTATGATAGTTTTGTCTCTGTTCTTTATGGAAGATGCCTTCACCGAGGTGCATTATTGTCGGACGGCTTTATCGACGGGCATAATCTCATTTGCGGAGTTCACTACTGGGATTACCGTTACGATACAGGTGTAAGCGAATATAATAATGAAGAAGTGCTGCAGAAATTTACTTCATGGATAGATGAAAAAGAAGATGCTGTTTACGTTGATGAAAATGAAATAAAAGCATGGCATTTTGAACATCCGCAAGCTTACAACCGTGATGCTTATCAAGGCTTGTATGCAGATCTTCACGGCGGACCCGAAGAACCTTACACAAATTATATTCAGGAGCTTGCAAAAAACGGATTGAAAAATTTAGGGCATCACGGTAGAGTTTCTGCAATGGGTGTGCCTTTAACTGAATTGCCCCGTTGGGATGATATTCAAATTATTACTGCACAACTTGCCCGTAGACCTTTAATTGAAGATGATGACGTTGGGACAGAATTGGTAATTGGGCAAAAATGTAAAAAGCCGCTAGAACTAAAAATTCCGATAATTGTAAGCGATATGAGTTTTGGGGCTTTGAGTGAAGAAGCAAAAACAGCTCTGGCAAAAGGTGCTGAATTGGCAGGCACAGGAATCTGTAGTGGTGAAGGCGGTATGCTGCCTGAAGAGCAGGCAAATAATTCAAAATATTTTTATGAGCTTGCTTCTGCTAAATTTGGATGGGATATTGAAAAAGTAAAAAACGTACAAGCATTCCATTTTAAAGGAGGACAGGGTGCAAAAACCGGTACAGGGGGTCATCTCCCCGGAAATAAAGTAAAAGGGAAAATTGCAGAAGTCCGTGGATTGAAAGAAGGTGAAGCTGCGATAAGCCCTCCGACATTTTCCGATTTAAGAACTATAGGCGATTATAAAAGGTTGGCTGACGAAATAAGAGATACAAGCGGTGGAATACCGGTCGGCTTCAAACTTTCTGCACAACATATTGAGGAAGATATTGATTTTGCTCTGGCTGTGGAAGTTGATTATATAATTCTTGATGGAAGAGGCGGAGGCACAGGTGCTGCACCGGAAATCTTCAAAAACAACATTTCAGTTCCAACTATCCCGGCACTAGCCCGTGCAAGAAAGCATTTGGATTTAAGAGATGCTAAAGATGTTACTTTGTTTATCACAGGAGGATTACGCACTGAATCAGATTTTGTAAAAGCACTTGCGCTCGGTGCAGACGGAATAGCCATTTCTAATTCTGCACTACAGGCAATTGGCTGCTTAGGAATGCGGGCTTGTCATACAAATAATTGTCCTGTTGGAATTGCAACACAGAAAGAGAATTTGCGTTCGAGAATTATTGTGCAGCAATCCGCAAAACAGTTGCAGAATTTTTTGGAAGCGTCAATTGAATTAATGAAAATTCTTGCAAGGGCATGTGGGCTTTCTCATTTCAACCAGTTTAGTGTTTATGATTTAACAACATACAAAGAGGAAATGGCAAAGCTCACTGGAATTAAATACGGTGGAGTTGGATTGTAAAAGAAAATAGAACCTGCCTGCATGACAGTTAGAATCATAACTAATCATGATAATCATAAAAATCAGTGTTCTATTTGGTTTTAAAAAATAATTGGAAAGATTTTTGGAGAAACAATGTCGAATAAATTAGTTTGGTATAAAGTAGCAAATGTAAATGACATTCCTGAGGGTAGAGTTAAAACAGTTACTGCTGGGCATGTGGGAATTGCTCTAACACACTACGAAGGAAAATTCAACGCACTTGATAATAAATGCCCACACCAGGGAGGTCCGTTGGGCGAAGGCCAGATTGAAGAAGGCTGGCTGCGCTGTCCGTGGCATGGTTATGAATATCACCCTTGCACCGGCAAACCGCCTGAGGGATTGGATGATATTGTCCCGACTTATGAAGTAGATGTTCGAGACGAGGAAATTTATGTGGGAATTGAAGAAGAAAAGCCGCATAAAAAGACAGTCTCAGATGTGATGGTTGAAACAATGATCAATTGGGGAGTTGATTCGGTATTCGGAATGGTTGGACATTCGAATTTAGGCTTAGCAGATGCTATTAGAAGACAAGTTGAAAAAGGAAACTTAAAATATTTCGGAATACGCCACGAAGGTGCCGCTTCTTTTGCTGCATCAGGCTATGCTAAACTCACAGGTAAACCTGCCGCTTGTTTTGCAATTGCCGGCCCCGGCTCAACAAATCTATTAACAGGCCTTTGGGATGCTAAAGTTGATCGTGTACCTATCCTTGCTTTGACTGGCCAGGTTGATACTCAAGTCTTAGGTCCGGGCGCATTTCAAGAAATTGACCTTGCTGCTGCGTTTAATTCAGTTGCTGAATGGAGTCAGACAGTTTTACCTTCAAGCAAGCATGTAGAGTTAATGACACTTGCTTTAAAGAATGCAATACTAAAAAGAGATGTTGCACATTTAATTTTCCCGAATGAAGTGCAGACAATTGAAGTAAAAGAGGGAAGTGAGGCTTCTTCGCCGCAAGGCAGATTAACAAGGTTACAAATCTCTCCGCCTGAAGAATCAATGAACGAGGCTGTTAAGATGATTAAAGATGCAAAACGGCCATGCATTATAGTAGGAAACGGTGCAAAGTTTAACATGCCGGAAATTATTTCATTTGCAGAAAAGATTGAAGCGTCAGTAATAACTACCTTTAAAGGCAAAGGGTTGATACCTGATCACCACCCATTGGCTTGCGGTGTATTGGGAAGAAGCGGAACACCAATTGCAAGCTACTTTATGAATTTCTCCGATTTAATAATTGTGTTTGGTGCTTCATTTTCAAATCATACCGGTATTGCAACCTTCCGTCCGATTATTCAAGTGGATTTCGATCAAATGGCGCTCGGTAAATTTCACAAAGTAGACGTTCCTGTTTGGGGTGAGATCGGAGTAACAGTTGATAAGCTCAATAAAGTATTTTCAGAACAAGTTGGTAATTCTGAAATTCGAAAAGAGATTGCTGGTCGTTGGGATATGTGGAGAAAAGAAAAAGCAAGTAGAATGAAGGATGATAGGGGAAAAGGAATAAGCTCTTCAACGGTTTTTGATAAAATGAATAAAGTAGTTCCTGAAAATGCGGTAATTACTGTTGATGTCGGCAACAACGCTTATTCGTTCGGGAGATATTTTGAATGCACCAATCAATCAATTTTAATGTCGGGTTATCTCGGTTCAATAGGTTTTGGATATCCAGCAGCAATGGGTGCTTATGCTGCAGCGCCGGATAGAAAAATAGTTGCTGTTACCGGCGACGGTGGTTTTGCACAATACATGGCTGAATTAACAACAGCCGTAAAATACAACATGAACATTACTCATATTTTGCTTAACAATAACGAACTCGGTAAAATATCAAAAGAGCAAAAAGCAGATGAGCTTGATGTTTGGGAAACTGATCTTGTTAATCCTAATTTTTCGGAGTATGCAAAAAATTGCGGTGCATTGGGGATAAGGGTAACAGACAAATCCGAACTTGAAGCTGCATTGATAAAAGCAATAAACCACAATGGACCTTCAATGGTTGAAATAATTACTGATCCAGAATTAATATAAAGAGGAAAAAGATGAATCAATTTATTTTCCCTGAATTAAAATACGAAGAGATTAAAGAAACAAGAGATTCAATTCAAGCATTTGCAAAACTCTTAAGTGCAATTGGCGGTCAACTGACTCCACATGATAAAAATTGGGAAGAGTATAGTCTCAAAGTTTATTCGCGGGGATTAACTACATTGCCCATACCTTTGACAAAAGGAACAATTGACAAAACCTTTGAATTAAAGATTGATCTTGTTGACCATCAGCTTCAAATTTATGGCGAAGACGGGATTGCTTCTGTATTGCTTGCAAGTGAAGAAGTGAAAGATTTTGCGGCAAATATTAAGGAAGAAATAAGAAATAAAGACGTAGAGGTTAATAAAGAAATATTCGAAGAAATAAATAATGTTAAAGTATACAATAAAGAGATAGCCAATAAACTTTTCCAAGTTGTAAAAGCAGTTGACTTAATATTGAAAGAATTTAAAGGCAATACTTTTGCTGAAACAAGTTCTGTTCAATTTTGGCCGCATCATTTTGATATTGCTATGCTTTGGTTTTCGGGCAAACTGATTTCAGAGCAAGATCCCTCCAACTGGGACAACTCAAGAGAGCAAATGAATTTCGGATTTTCAACAGGAGACGGCGGAATACTAGAGCCTTATTTTTATGTAACGTCATATCCCTTTCCTGACGAAGCTTTTGAAACTAAGCTTCCCAATAATGCTTATTGGTATAAAGAAGGTTGGAAAGGTGCTGTTTTTAAATACAGCAACATTGCAGAAAAAGAAGGTAAAGAAATTTTGCTGAAATATTTTAATGAAGTAAAAAATAAGGTTACGGCTTTTATGCCGTAGCTTTCTGCTTATCAAACTGCTGAATTAGAATTCCGCCAATTATAAAAACCAAACCCAAAATTGAAGATATTAATATTTCTTCGCCGACAATGATTCCGATAAATATTAATGAAAGAAAAGGTGATAAAAACACCAAAGTTGAAGTCCGTACTTTGTTGTCACTTAGCTCCAAACCTTTAAGCCAAAGGAAGAATGTGATGCCCATTTCGAATAACCCTATATAAATAACGCCCAAAAAGTACAATGATTCCGATACTACAAAACTATCGTAAAAAAGGATGTATATTGCTGTGTAAATCGTACCAAAGAAAAAAGCGCCGAAAAGCTTTTCTTCGTTTGCTCTTTTGTCCTTTAAATTAAATATCCAAAATGAAGCCCATATTATTGTACTGAGTATTGCGAGGAAATCCCCGAAGGCATTTTCAAACTTTAAACTGAAAACTTGACCTTTGGTAGCAATGATTACCACGCCAATAAAAGAGATAAATAATCCCGATAAAGATTTTATAGTGAACTTATGATTTAAAAAAATAACCGAAAATATTGAAAGCACAATTGGCCACGAGTAATTTATTACCATTGCTTCCTGTGCTGGAAGAATGTCGTAAGCCTTAATTAGTATCAGGTAATAAACAAACGGATTAAATAAGCCCATCAATAAATTTCTTGTTGAACCTTTTCCAAAAATAATTTTTGAAAAACTTTTCCCGTTTAATTTGGCTATTACTCCGAGCACTACAGTACTTGTCAAGGAAGCATAAAATAAAATCTGGCCATTTGTTAATTCATTTAGCGTAATCTTAAAAGCACTTGCAATAGTTGACCAGAAAAGAACTGCAGTAAGTGAATAATAAAGTGAACGGTATTTATTTTTTCTGTACACTAATTTGAACGATAAGATTTTGAATTCTGAAAACTATTAAAATTCTTCCAAAACTCGTCATTAATAAAACAAATTTGTTTGGAAAGATTGGTCTGAAAATTGTAAGTTAAGTGACTTTCAGTTATGGCAAATGACAAGCAATAGAATAAATAAAAAAGATTTACTAAAACCTGAAAACATGATTCGTATGTATGCCAGCGGCGCATTCCCAATGGCTGATGAATACGGTGTTCTTGAATGGTATATGCCTGAGATCAGAACAATAATTCCTTTGGATAATTTCAATATACCTCGCTCGTTAAAGAAATTTATGAATGAATGCGATTTTGAATACAGGTACAGCCTGGACCCTTTTGAAGTTATAAAAAGATGTTCCGAAAGAGAAGAAACATGGATTTCCGGTGAACTTATTGAAGCTTACAAAGGACTAATCAACAGGGGATATCTCCACTCAGTAGAAGTTTATCAAAACAAAATTCTAGTAGGTGGGCTTTACGGCGTAACTTTTAGAGGTGCATTTTACGGGGAATCAATGTTCTCAGAGGTTACGCAAGCTTCGAAAACTGCATTAGTAAAGTTGGTTGAAAGGCTTAAAGAAAAAGGGTTTGAGCTGCTTGACGTACAGTTCGTAACAGAACATTTGATAATGTTCGGAGCTAGAGAAATTAGTTTTGAAGAATTTATGAGAATGCAAATTAAAGCACAATCAAAAGAAGTATATTTTTTATAAAATCACACAACATATTACGGAGAAAAGATGAAGAGGTTACTTTTATTTACGATTATTTTGTTAATACCTGTTTCGACAAATTATTTTGCGCAAAGCATCGGCGGAAGTTTAATGCTTGCTATTCCGCAAAATGAATTTAAAGATAATGTTGACCAGTTAGGGTATGGTTTGCAGGGACAAGTTACACTTACAACACCCGGTAGATTGAATCCTTTTACTGTGGGTTTAAATGTAAGTTACATGATTTACGGAGAGGAAGACAGGGAAGCACCTTTGAGTACTACAGTCCCAGATGTTACGGTTGACGTTGAAAGAAAAAACAGCATGGTTAATTTTCATTTCTTAGCGCAAGTTTCGCCGTTTGCTGGTCAGGTAAAGCCATATTTGGAAGGACTTGCGGGAGGATCTTACATATTTACTGAAACAAGTGTTAAAGGTGATAACCAATTTGGTGAATTCGCAAGTTCAACTAATCATGATGATTTTGCCTGGAGTTTAGGTTTTGGCGGTGGGTTTCTGATTGCATTAACTGATGTTGGACCGGGTATGCCGGGTGCTCTTTCACTTGATATTAAAGCACGTTACATGTACGGCGGAGAAGCAGAATATTTAACTGAAGGTGATATTAAAGTTGAAAACGGAAGAACTATTACAACTACAAGAAAATCTGAAACAGACTTTTTATCAATTCATGTTGGCGTTGTTTTCTCTTTATAATCTCTTATTCAAACCCCCGCAAATAGCGGGGGATGAATTCAAAAAATTATTCTGCACTGAATAAACTCTCATCCAAGCCTTTATTTATTTCAATCGACTTAACATTCAGTTCAATTTTTCTTCCTGCAGAAACTTGCGAAAGTTTATGTGCGTATTTAACTCCATCTACTTCTTTATAATCCATAAAATCAATAACTGTTTTTAGTTCATTTCCCTGAACTTTTATATCCGAAATATATCTATTCAACAAACCGGTTTCAGTGTCATAATAATGTGTCCACTTTTCTTCACCTGGCAGATTTATTTCAACTCTGTAAGTATCTCTATTGTTTATTGTTTCAACTCCGCTTAGTTTCGGAATCATTCCGTGGCTCTCGAAATCTAAAAACGGGTGGAGAATAGCTAAAGTCTTTGTGCTTTCCAATTCTTCTCCTTCGAGATAACTTTCCTGCCCCATGGAAACTCTTTTTGCATTTACTCCATCATACCAAGTTTCCTGGTTAAAGAAATTTGATTCGAGCTTTTGCCTGAACATATTGGGTGTTTTTTGAGTAATAGTAATTGTTAAATTCATTTGACCGGATGAGCCTTCCAAAACAGTAGTTTTGTCTTTTACTTTTTCAACATTTTCTCTGCTCCCAATTGCAGTGATATAGTTTTCGATTACCGACTCTACTGTTACACCTTCGGGGATTTCCTTTTGAGACGGATCGTATTCGTCGCCGTAAACATCATGGTATTTTAATTTACCGGTTATGCTGAAGGATTTTAAATTATCAGCAATTTCTTCTGCTTTGCCTACCACAACTATATTTAGGTTATTAGGTTTGATATATTTCTTTGCAGCTTTCTTGATATCATCAAGAGTTACAGCATTTAATCTTTGCAGATAAGTTTTGTAATAATCTTTAGGGAGACTATACCTTTTCATACTTAAAGCAAAATTCGCAATAGTGGAGGGACTTTCAAGAGTTCTCGAAAAACTTCCCGTTAAATAATTTTTCGATGTTTGTAATTCTTCAGCGGTTACACCTTCTTTTCTTATTCTTTTTAGTTCTTTTATAATTTCAGTGATTGAGCTGTCGGTAACAGAATTTCTAACTGTTGTACCCACTTTAAACTCGCCAATCAATTCATCGGAACCAAGTGATGTAAATGCTCCGTAAGTGAAACCCTTGTCTTCTCTTAAATTTTGATTGATACGGGATAAAAATGAACCGCCAAGAATGTTATTCATTATTGATGTCTTAACTAAGTCCGGATGTCCTTTCGGTAAATCAACAGTGTAGCCTATTGCCAATACGGATTGAACAGCGCTTGGCCTGTCAACAAGGTGAACTTTATTAACAAGGGCTTTCTTCGGTTTTTTGTATTCAAATTCAGGTACTTCTTTCTTTTGCCAACTCCCAAAGTATTTTTCTACTATCTCTTTAGCTTTGTCAAAACTGATATCTCCAACAATCGCCATCAAAGCAGTATTTGGGCTAAAGTAAGTGTCGTAATAATTATTGCACATTTCGAGAGTAATATTTTCAACATTTTTTTCGGTCATTAATTCGCCGTAAGGGTGACCTTTCCCGTAAAGAATAACATCAAACACATTCCCGGAAATAACATCGGGGTCTTCTTTATTTTGTGCTAAGCTTGATAAAGTCCTTGTTTTGATTTTATCCAATTCCTCTTGAGCGAAATTCGGATTCAAAGTTACGTCGGCCATTAAATCGATAATTGTTTCAGTATGCTTTGATAAACCCGATGCGCTTACTCCTGTAGAAGATGTTGAAAGTCCGGCGCCGATAAAATCAATCTCTTCGTCAAGCTGTTCTTTACTTCTATTTTTTGTACCTGTTCTTAAAAGCTGACCGGTAAAACCTGAATAACCTGCACTGTCTCCTTCTAGCAAGGGATCTCTGTCAATAATGAGTGAAAATGAAATTCGAGGGAGTTTATCGTTTTCAACTACGAATACTTTTAAACCGTTTTGAAGCTGGAACGATTTTGCATCGCCAATTTTTATCTCAGGTGCCGGACCGGGTTTTGGCCTGATGCTTCTGTCAAGCTGTGCTTGTAACGAAACAGTAAATAATAGAATTAGCATTATTGAAAATTTCTTAAGCATTTATTTCTCCAAAAAATTTGTCATTTATAATTTGTCATTTGGAATTTAAGTTTTCGTATTATCCTTCTTTTTCTTCAGCTTTTGGTAAATAATAAAGAACAACTCTGTTGTCTTTATTCAAATATTTCCTAGCAACATTTTTAATATCTTCTCTGGTTACAGCCATATACCTGTCGATTTCATTATTGATTAAATTTGCATCGCCGTACATTAAATGATAATCAGCCAAATTTTCTGCAATTCCAGCAATAGTCGAAACACCACTTACAAATGCGCTTTCAATTTGGTTACGCAGTTTTTTAAATTCTTTTTCTCCAATCAATTCGTTTTTAACTTTCTCCAACTCAACTTGTATAGCACCTTCCAAATCTTCAGCTGCGACTCCTACGTTGCTTATCGCATAACTGATAAATAAACCGGAGTCTTCCAAATTATATTGGAACGATCCGGACTGAACTGCTTTCTGCTGTTTATCGACAAGCTCTTTGTAAAGCCTGGAGCTTCTGCCAGAAGCCAATACTTGAGAGAGCATATCCAGTGCGTAAAAATCTTTTGAGCCTTGTTCGGGAATTCTGTATGCTTGCAATACCAAGGGCAATTGTACATTATCGTAAACAATATCTTTTACTTCGCTTGCTAGAGCAGGTTCTTCAATGTCAGGTCTGTAAACATTATCATTTCTTACTTCAATAGTACTATAATATTTTTCAATCCACTCTTTGGTTTGTTCAATGTCTATATCGCCTGCAATAGAAAGAACAGCATTATTGGGAGTATAAAACTGCTCGTGAAAATCTACAAACTCTTCAATTGAAGCCTGGTTTAAATGTTCAAGTGAACCAATTGGTGTCCAATTATAAGGGTGTTTTTCATAAGCACGTTTAAATGTCTCTTCTATAACCGTTCCGTAAGGCTGATTGTCCACCCTTTGTCTTCGTTCTTCTTTTACAACATTCCTTTGTGTCTCAACCTCTGTGCTGTCGATAGTTAAATTTACAATTCTTTCCGATTCAAGCCAGAGGCCTAACTCAAGTTGGTTTGAAGGGAATAGTACATAATAAAAAGTTTTGTCCTGTGTTGTGTAAGCATTGTTAGTTCCGCCTGCACCCTCAACAATTTTATCATATTCTCCGCTTTTAATATGTTTAGTTGAGCCGAACATTAGATGTTCAAAGAAGTGTGCAAAACCTGTCCGCTTCGGGTCTTCATTTTTTGACCCCACATGAAATGTAGTCGTTATGGCAACTATAGGAGTTGAGTTGTCCTGGTGAAGAATTACATGCATCCCGTTCTCTAACTCG
>CAJHYN010000535.1_pt1 | contig 12433 bp, 8 predicted proteins | sample 9198641 | NCBI WGS metagenome assembly CAJHYN01 (sample SAMEA7708370, study PRJEB35096) | sediment metagenome | biome: marine neritic benthic zone biome [ENVO:01000025]; feature: sediment [ENVO:00002007]; material: shallow marine sediment [ENVO:03000034] sea grass bed [ENVO_01000059] ... | reverse complement strand
GTTAAATCAGTACGGTGGTGTACCTGCGCTTTTAACTTTTGATCACTATTATTTATTGGAAAAAGTTGAGGGCGGAACTCTCGTTACTCAGAAAGAAAATTATAAAGGGATAGGAGTTTGGTTCTGGGATGAAAGCTGGATTGAACCTGCATATATGAAAGTGAATGAAGCCCTTAAGCAAAGGGTAATAGAACTTAACAAAGAACCTTAAAGAGTAATAATAAATTTTTACCATGATATGAAGATTTTATCATTTTTTATGAATAAGTTGTTGAAAAATATTTGGATGTAAAATGAGTGAAATAATAAATGTGAAAACTGTAGCAGAAGCAAATAAATTTTTATGTGTCGGTAAACCCAAACATCCATTGGTTTCAGTTATACATCACGATGATGAAAATTTTCGAAAAGAGTATCCGCAAGGGAAATATGTAATCGATCTTTATCAAATATCATTGAAAGACGGGATGAGCGGTTCACTGGGTTACGGACGAAATTCATACGATTTTGAAGAAGGCACATTGATAATGACAAGTCCTGGACAGGTTATTACTATGGAAGAAACTGTTATTACCGGTGAAATAGGGGGATGGTCATTATATTTTCACGCTGATTTGATTAGAAAATCTGAATTAACACGAAAGATTAACAAATATAATTTTTTCTCCTATGAAATAAATGAGGCGCTACACCTTTCTGAAGATGAAAAAAATATTCTAACTGATTGTATTCGAAAAATTGAAAAAGAAATATCACAAAATATTGATAAACATAGCCAGAAGTTGGTAATTGCGAATATTGATCTTTTGCTGCAATATTGCGAACGTTTTTATGATCGTCAATTTTATACTCGAACTAATTTTAATAGTGATGTTGTAACTAAGTTTGAAAAATTATTGGATGAGTATTATGATACAAATCTTCAACTTAAAAGCGGGGTTCCCACAGTCAAATATTTTGCTGAAAAACTTAATCATTCTCCAAATTATCTAAGTGATTTATTAAAAAAGGAGACTGGGAAAAACACTATTGAGCACATCCACTCCTTCATAATTGACAGAGCAAAAACAATTTTACTCAATAGTGAGAGCACAATGAGCGAAATTGCCTATGACCTTGGGTTTGAGTATCCACAATATTTTAGTAAGCTTTTCAAGAGTAAAACCGGGATTTCTCCTGCAAAATATAGGGTATTAAATTGATCATAATTTTCTTGCCTATTAATTAGCATTTCCATATAAAAATCCCGAATTTTACACGGTCTTTTTCAAAACATAATATTGTGAGGTTAATTTGGGTTTAGTCGTAGTAGGTTCCATTGCGCTTGATTATATTGAAACACCATTCGACAAGTTGGGAGATGCTCTCGGCGGTTCAACAACTTTTATCGCACTAGCAGCAAGTTATTTCACTCCGAATGTTCAAATTGTTGGAATTGTTGGCGACGATCTAAGCGAAGACCACATCAAGATGCTAGAAGATCATAAAATTGATTTAGAAGGTTTGGAAGTAGTCAAAGGCGGAAAAACATTCCGCTACGGATGCCGTTACCAATATGATTTGAATGTTAGGGAAAGCTTATACACGGAATTAAACATCTTCGAAAAATTCAATCCTGTGTTATCCGACAGGGCAAAAAGGTCAAGTTTTGCTGTGCTTGGGAATATTGATCCGGATCTACAATTATGCGTTTTGGATCAACTAGAAAACCCAAAATTTGTTGTTGCAGACACAATGAATTTCTGGATGGAGCGAAAACTAAACGAACTTCACGAAGTTTTAAAAAGGGTAAATTTGCTTGTAATAAATGATTCTGAAGCAAGACAGTTATCAAATGAACACAATTTATTTAAGGCGGCAAATAAAATTCGGAATATGGGTCCTGAATATTTAATAATTAAAAAAGGTGAGCATGGAGCCTTACTATTTGGTGATGACATAATCTTCTCGGCTCCGGCTTACCCCCTTGAGGACATATTTGATCCCACCGGTGCAGGCGATGCTTTTGCAGGCGGTTTGACAAGCTATTTACACGATACAATGGATTTAAGTTTTGAAAATCTTAAAAGGGCAGTTGTATACGGCAGTACAATGGCATCATTCTGCGTTGAAAAGTTCAGTACAAAAGGAATTGAAAAATTAAACAGATTGCAAATTCATGATAGATTTTTAGAATTCAGAGATTTATCAAAATTTACCGACCATGAGTAATTTTAAGTGTATTGAGTTTGTTGATAACAAACTAAAACTAATCAACCAGGCAAAACTCCCTTTAGTAGAAGAGTACATAATTTCAGATGATATCGAAAGAATAGCTGTATCAATTGAAAGGTTGGAAGTTAGGGGAGCACCGGCAATTGGTGTCTCTGCTGCATATGCTTTGGCACTTTCTTTTAAGAATATAAAAGATAATCATAAGAAGATATTTGAAAGAAATTATAATAGATTGGCATCTACCCGTCCGACAGCCGTAAATCTTTTCTGGGCGTTAGACGAAATGAAAAATACTTTTGAAAGTTTGAGTGATTATTCAAATGTTTATGACGAGTTGTTGATAAAAGCTAAAGAAATTCACGAAGACGATATCAAAAAATGTGACGGCATGGCAAAGAACGGATTGGAAATTTTTAATAAGAAAACCACTGTGCTTACTCACTGCAATACGGGACAATTAGCAACAGGAGGCGGCGGAACTGCTTTTTATGTGATACAAAAAGCATTTGAAAACGGTTTGGTAGATTTTGTATATGCAGATGAAACAAGACCTTTGCTGCAAGGTTCACGATTAACAGCATTTGAATTAGAGAAAGCCGGAATACCTTTTAAGATAAATACAGACTCAACCGCAGCAATGCTGATGCAGGAGAATAAAATTGATCTCGTGATTACCGGTGCAGACAGAATTGCTGTAAACGGGGATTCGGCAAACAAAATAGGCACATATAGTTTGGCAGTGTTGTGTAAGCACCATAACATCCCGTTTTATATTGCAGCTCCGACATCAACAATTGATAAAAATTGCTCAGATGGTTCTTGCATCATTATCGAAGAACGCAGCAAAGACGAAATTGTAAGAATCAAAGATGTACAGATTTCAAAAAACGAATACGATGCTTATTCACCTGCATTCGATGTAACACCTAACGAATTAATTGCCGGCATTATTACGGAAGAAAAATTGAACAAACCTCCGTATAATTTTAATGTCTGAGATACAAAAAACAAAAGCGATTGTTCTAAAAAAAATAGACTACGGCGACACAAGCAAGATTGCGACTCTATATACTAAAAACTTCGGAAAGATATCCTGCATCATTAAAGGAGCACGCTCGCCTAAATCAAAAATCGGAAAGATCATTGATCCGCTTAATAATGTTGAGGTAGTTTTCTACAAAAAAGAAAACCGGGATGTGCAGCTTATCTCTCAAGCCAATCTCATTTCTAATTTCACCAACATTAAAGAAGATTTAGACAAAGCAAAATATGCTACCGGAGTAGTTGAGTTAATCAATTCAATATTTCAGGAAGAATATAAAAATGAACTAATTTATAAAGGATCTGTTAGAATATTAGAACTTATGAATTCTGGCGAAGATCAGCCGGTATTTTATTTCACGAAATATTTTTTATTCTTCTTAAAAGAAATCGGATACGAAATTCAGACATCTAATTGTTCGAGATGTTCTAAAAATATAGGAGAAATGAATTTATCATTTAATTTTGAAACGGGAATTATATGTGAAGATTGTTCCAATGAAACTGTTAATTCTGTCAAATTATCTACGGAACTTTTCAAAATAATTTTGTGTCTAAGCCTAAGAAATAAGTCGATAACATATACTAATAAAGATTTGAATTCAATATTATTTTTATTTGAAAAATATTTAACTTACCATATTCCCGAATTTAACGGATTAAAATCTTTACACATGTATTAGAGAGAAAAAGATTAAATAAATAGGAGATAATTATGAAATCGAAAAAAATCGTTGGTTCAGTTACACTAGTACTTTTCGGAATAATATTCGGTGTTGTATCAGTAACCGGTTTTGGATGGGTAAGCCCAACTTCGGCGGGTGTGCAGATAGGCGCAAGTGAACCTCCTGTAAAAGAAATAAACGCTGATGCAAAGGCTTTCAACAACGCTTTTGTTGAAGTATCCGAAAAAGTTACACCGTCAATTGTAAGCATACGAGTTGTAAGCGAACGCAAAGATGGATTCCATGATAATTTCAAGTTTTTCTTCCCGTTTAGAGATGATATTCCAAAAGAACAACAAGGAGGCGGAAGCGGAGTAATAATTTCGAATGAAGGTTACATACTTACCAACAATCACGTTGTTAAAGATGCTAAATCGGTTGAAGTTGGTTTGCACGATAAAAGGCTTGTTGACGCTCAAGTAGTAGGAACAGATCCGTTAACCGACTTAGCCGTAATTAAAATTGACACCGACGATTTGGATGTTTCATTCTTAGGCAATTCCGATAATATAAAAGTAGGTGAATGGGTAATGGCAATTGGTAACCCCCTATCACTTGCTTCAACTGTTACTGCAGGCATTGTTAGTGCAGTGGGAAGAAACATAAACATTATTAGAGACAGCTACGGAGTTGAAGATTTTATTCAAACGGATGCAGCAATAAATCCTGGAAACAGCGGCGGTGCATTGGTTAATCTAAGAGGTGAAGTAATTGGAATTAATACAGCTATTGCGACTGATGGAATGTCTAATGGTTTTATTGGTTATGGATTTGCTATTCCGATAAATTTGGCAAAATCAGTTGCAGAAGATTTAATTGAAAACGGTAAAGTTAGTAGAGGATATATTGGTGTAAGCATATCAATGGTTGATGCTCCAACCGCAAAAGCTCTGGGAATGGATAAACCAAAGGGCGTAATGATTCAAAGCTTAGTTGAAGACGGTGCTGCTGCCAAAGAAGATATTCAAGAAGGCGACATAATTTTGATGGTTGACGATATTGAAGTAAACGCACCGAATGAATTACAAAGTTACATTGCAAGACAAAGAGCAGGGGAAACCGTTAAAGTAACTTTGTTCAGAGATGGCGAAGAAATTGTCAGAAATGTAACTCTTAAAGGTAGGGATGAAGATAGTGATGCAAAGCCTGTTGCCAGAAAAGATAAAGATCTTGATGCTGAAAAAGAAACAGTTGAATTAACAATTGATGATCTTGGGCTAACAGTGAAGAATCTTAACTCAAAGGATTATGACACTTACGAAGTAAAAGAAGGTATAAAAATTACAGACGTTAAAAGATTTGGCAAAGCATTCAATCAAAACTTGTTCAAAAATTCTGTGATTGTTGAAGTAGACAGAAAATCTATTGATTCAGTAAAAGAATTTGAAAATATAATTGAATCCAAAAAAGGGCAGGCAATTTTATTGAAAGTAAAAGATACTCAAGGCAACACAAGATTTGTAGGGCTTGAAATTCCAAGCTGATGCTTGTGTTCTAATTTCATTACTATTGTCATTCCGGACCCGTCTGCTGCCGGGCAGGCTTGATCCGGAATCTATCCAGGAAGATTCTGAAACCAGCCTGCCGGTTAGGCAGGTAAATTAAATGGCAATATTTAGTTTCTGAGTTGTTTATGAAATTAGAACAAATTCAATTTTATTTGCAAAAAAGGCGTCTTATTTAAGACGCTTTTTTTATATTTGCACTTAAAATTAAAGGAAGTTATGATTCGATTTCTTACTGCCGGAGAATCCCACGGAAAGGGATTAACTACTATTATTGAAGGTTTTCCATCCAATCTAAAAATTGAAAACGAATATTTAAATTTTCATTTGAAGCGTAGGCAAATGGGGTACGGCCGCGGTCTTCGTATGAAAATTGAAACCGATACTGCCGAAATAATTTCCGGTATTCGTTTTCAAAAAACACTTGGCACACCTATCTCGTTGTTTGTGCAGAATAGAGATTGGGAAAACTGGGTTGATAAAATGACTTCTGCTAAACCGAGGAGTAAGACAGAGAAGATCACAATACCCCGTCCGGGTCATGCCGATTTGGTTGGTGTTGCGAAATATAATTTTGATGATATCAGAAATTCTATTGAACGATCAAGTGCAAGAGAAACAGCAGCACGTGTTGCTGCATGCTCAATAGCAAGAAAATTTTTGGAAGAGTTTGGAATTTCTATCGGCAGTTTTGTGGAGAACATCGGAAATATTTATTCTAAAGAGAATCACGTTGAAAAACTATTCAATAACGAAATAGACGAAAACTTTAATGCTTGGAGCTTATCGGAAGAATCCGATAAAAGTAGTGTAAGAGTGTTAGACAAGCAGCAAGAAGAAAAAATAATCAGAAAAATTAAAACTGCTAAAAAGAAAGGGGACACACTTGGCGGCACCTTTTATATTGTTGTTTCAGGCGTGCCTGTTGGGCTTGGTAGCTTTATTCAGCATGATACAAAACTTGATGCCGATATTGCTCAAACAATGATGTCAATCAACGCAGTTAAAGGTGTAGAAATTGGAAGTGGGTTTAAATCAGCTGATGTTTTTGGTTCTGTTTCACACGATGAGATAGTGAAAACAAAAAAGGGCATCGAAAGAAAAACAAACAGGGCCGGCGGAATTGAAGGCGGTATTTCGACTGGGCAGCCTATAATAGTAAGAGCGGCTATGAAACCGATTGCAACTTTAATGTCGCCAATTGATACTGTAGACCTTTCCACAATGAAGCAAATTGAAGCCCGGAGGGAGCGTAGTGATTTTGTTGCTGTCCCGGCTTGCGCTGTTGTAGCGGAATCAATGATGGCATGGGTTATCGCAAAACATTTTCTATTGAAGTTTGGCGGCGATTCAATTGAAGAAACTAAAGATAATTATAACAGTTACACTAAAAAACTCAATAAAAGATTAGAAAAAAATTTTAAGAAATAATCAATGCCATAAGTTTATGTCAGTTTGAGCTTGTCGAAAACTGCCTGAATCCTAAGCAAACACACACTTCGACAAGCCCGCCTCCTTTAGTACGAAGTACGTCGGGCAGGCTCAGTGTGACTAATAGTTAAATTGAGAGCAAAGTAATGTTTAAAATAGAAAAATTTGTATTCAGCCCATTCATGGAAAATACTTATGTTATTTGGGACGATGGAAATAAAGAAGCAGCAGTAGTTGATCCAGGTTGTTTGGCAGACTATGAAGAAGAAAAATTAGCTGATTTTATTGAAAGCAATAAACTAAAAATAAAGTACTTGATAAACACTCATTGTCATATTGATCATGTTTTTGGAAACGCATTTGTAAAAGAGAAATATAATCCTGAATATTATGCTCCTGAGAAAGATATTTTTTTATTAGATATGATGCCTGAACATTCTAAAGATTATGGTATCGCAATGAAGTTTTCTCCAAAGCCTGATAAGTTTATTACTGAAGATTTGCAGTTGAACATTGGAAAATATTTGCCAAGGTTTATCTTTACACCTGGACACACTCCCGGTGAATTCTGTATTTATTTTGAAACAGAAAGTATCTGTATTGCCGGTGATGTTTTATTCAGAGAAAGCATAGGAAGAACTGACCTATGGGGCGGAGATTTCGATACATTGGCAAATTCTATTCAGCAAAAACTATATGTACTTCCTGATGAAACGAAAGTTTACTCAGGTCATGGAGAAGAAACAACAATTGGCCACGAGAAAAAGTACAATCCGTTTGTGAATTAAAAATTTAAATTCTGTATTCTTAGTTTCTTTAAAAAAGCTTTGGTTTTTGATTTATAAAATCCTATTTTTGAAATCTCTTTTAAGGGCAGATAGCTCAGTCGGTAGAGCAAAGGACTGAAAATCCTTGTGTCGGCGGTTCGATTCCGTCTCTGCCCACAAAAGAATACAAACCCGCGATACCGACCGCGGGTTTTTCTATTATAAACAATATCAAGTTCCAAATATAAACCGACTCTCCGACTTTTATCATGAGATCAAACTAATTAAATTCTTTTTTATTCACTTAATAATAATTTAAAAATATCGATAATCATAGTGGGTGATTTTAGGAATAGATATGAAATCTAAGGAACTGATAGTTTCTATTTATGTTCAGAAAGAAGAAGAATTTGAAACAATACTGAAACTAATCGAATGTGATGACGAAAAAAAACCTTTCAAAATTGATAAATATTTATTGAATAAAGATTCAGAGAGTTTAAACTATTCTATAAATGTAATCTTCTTGAACAAAAAAATACTCTATTCAACTATTCTTTATAAAAATATACTTAGTATTAAAAATAATATATTAATATTCTCTGAGAAAAAAACTCAAGAATTCTATTCTAAATACCTCCCTAAACTAAAAACTTCTTTGCTGCTGAGTGAAATAAATAAAAGATTATTTACCGAATATTTGCGTTTACTAGTTAATTCAGAGAAAAAACAAAGAAAAATTGAAAGATTAGAAAATAAAATTGCTAAGGAAACACAATTCTTAGATTTGTTAGAAAGCATAAACATTGGGACATATGTTACTAACATAGAAGGGGATCTATTAAAGGTAAACAAAGCATTTTGTGATATTCTAGGTTATTCCGAAAAAGAAATTTGTTTGATGGGAGCTCATGAACTGTATAGCGATGCTAGGTTAAGAGACGAATTTATTATAGAAAACAGCAAAAAAAATTATGTGGAAAATTTGGAAAGTGCCTTGATTTCTAAAGATGGAAAAGAAGTAAATATTTTAGAAAGTTCAAGATCAGTAAAAGACAAGTCTGGAAATATTATTTGTTTTGAAGGAATTATTCAAGATGTCACTGAATCAAAAATTAAGAATGAAGAATTAATCTTATTGAGTAAAGCATTAGACGAAGCAGCTAACGGAATAGTAATTACAGACATTGACGGTAGAATTTTATGGGTTAACAAATCATTCACTTCAATGACAGGATACGAAATTAGTGAAATAAAAAAGAAAGATACTAGAATATTAAAATCGGGATTACATAATAACTATTTTTATAAGACAATGTGGGAAACCATCCTTGAAGGAAAAGTATGGTCGGGTGAAATTTATAACAAGAAAAAAGATGGTGAAATTGTACTTGAAGAAATGACCATAACCCCACTAGTGATAGATAATGAAATCAAAAATTTTGTAGCCATCAAACATGACATAACCCAAAGGAAAGATTATGAGACTGCATTAAAAGAAAGTGAAGAAAGATTGAGGAGAATTTTTGATAATACTTCACTAGGCATATTTAGAATATCATATAATGGCAAAATCCTATTAGGCAATAAAGCTTTTGTAAATATGCTGGGCTACAAAGCTTTTCACGAAATAGCATTATCAAATGTAGCTCCAAGCTTTTTTGAGAAAAATAACTATAAGAAAATATTCGACTTGGTAAGCTCTTCAAAAGAAGTATTGGGAGCTGAGATTAAACTCTTTAAAAAAAGTAAAAATAGAATTGTTTGCAGAGTAAATTCAAAAAAAGTTTTTGATAAGAATAACAAATTGCAATTTATTGATTGTACATTAGAAGAAATAACTAAATTCAAAAAGGCTCAAGAAGAACTTAAAACAGCAAAAGCAGAAGCTGAAAGTTCAGACACATTAAAAACAGAATTCCTTTCTGTGATAAGTCACGAGTTAAGAACACCTCTTAATTCATTGCTAAGTTATTCAAGAATATTGAGAGATGATCTTTATCAGTATTTTGATGATGATCTAAAAAACATAAGCGATATTATTGAGCAATCCGGTGATAGGATTCTTAGAACAATAAATATGACTACAAATATGGTCGAAATACAATCTGATAACTACAAATTTAATCCGGAAACTTTAGATATTTATGAAGATGTATTTGCGAAAATTATGACAGACTTTGAAGCTAAAGCACTAGATAAAGGAATAGATTTTTTTGTGGATTTATCAACCGGTAATACTATTATAGAAGGTGTAGACGAAAGAAGTGTAAAACAAATAATGATTCAGCTAATAGATAATGCGGTGAAATTTACTGATGAAGGCGAGATTGTGGTTAGATTTTCAAGACAAAATAACTTGTTGCAATTTGAAATATCAGATACCGGCTTAGGCATAGATGAAAAATATAAAAACAATTTATTCTCATTCTTTTCGCAAGAGAAAACAGTATATACTAGACCACTCAACGGTAATGGCCTTGGTTTATCAATTGTAAAAAGATATTGTGAAATTAATAACGCAGCTATAGAGGTTGAAAGCGAATTTGGTTTTGGCTCTACCTTTAGAATAACCTTTAACAATTAACAATATATTATGGATCATAATAATAGTTATTTGCAGAATTTATCGAAAATATTGGACTCATCTTTGATCGGTGTATTTCAATCTGATAAAGATGGAAACCTTTTATTTGTCAATTCATCATTTAAAAAAATTTTTGAAATAGATTCCAATATAGATTTAAGCGAATTAAATACTAGGTGTTTTTATAGAAATACAAGAGACAGAGCACTTTTAATTGAAAACCTTGAAAGAAACGGCTATGTGAAGAATTTTAAAGTAGAAGGCGTAACTAAAAAAGGAAATGAAAGATATTTGTTGCTTAACATTACAATGAAAGATGACACTATGTCAGGATCAGTTATAGACATTTCCGAACATCACAAAATTGAACAAAAGTTAAAAAGAAAAGAGGAATTGTTTAAAATTGTTTACAGCCATACTTCGGACGGAATAGTTGTATGTAATGAAAACTTAGAGATTACAGAAGTAAATAATAAAGTCATAAAGTTAACTAATCTTGACCGAAATGAAATAATAAATAAAAAAATATTTGAAATAATATTCGAGGATGAGTCGAAGTTTAAATCCTTATTTAAAGACAATATTAAAGAAACTAGCAAATCTTTTAGATCAATATTGCTTAGAAAGGATTTATCAAATTTATTTATCGAAGTGGAGAGTCTGATCGTTAATCTTAGATACAATAAATCAATAATACTTAAGATTACGGACATTTCTGAAAAAAAAGCCATTGAAGAAAAATTATCATTACTATCTCATTCAATTGAACAAAGTCCTGTTTCAATTTTAATAACCGATACAAAGGGGGACATAGAATATGCTAATCCAAGGTTCTGCAAAAATACCGGTTACAAGTTTGAAGAAATCATAGGGCAAAACACTGACATATTAAAATCAGGTGCTCATGATGATAGCATTTTCAGTGAAATGATATCAACATTGAATAAAGGGGATGAATGGCATGGTGAACTTCTTAACCGAAAGAAGAACGGCCAGCTTATTTGGGAAAGCGTATCAATATCCCCTCTCAAAAATGAAAATGAAGTTATTAAAAATTTTATATCGATAAGTGAAAACATAACTGAAAATAAAAAAGCCGAAGAAGAACTAAAGAAAAGCAATAGGTCTTTGGAATTAAAAAGTCTGTGCAACATTGCAGTCCTGTTAGCGGAAAACGAAAAAAATCTTTGTGACGAAATTTGTAACATTATTACATTTATAGGTGGATACAAAAAGGCTTGGGTTGGTTTATATGGAAGTAATGGATCAGGCGAGAAAATAATATTACGGAATAATGCTGATGAAATGTCTTGTCCAAATTGTTTTGATCAAACTGCTTTTAATGATGATTGTGTAATTCAAGATGCCATAAAATCGAACACTGTAAAATTTCATAACGGTAATTTACCTGAAATTAGTAGTTGTTATTTAAATCAGAAAGAATTTAAATCATTAATTGCATTGCCAATAAACGGGCAGAACGGTTTGATGGGAATAATGCCAATTTATTCCGACAAAGACTTTCCTTTTGATGTAGATGAAGTCCAACTTCTGAGCGATATAGTTATTTACTTATCATATGGTTTAGATGCACTTAGAACTAAGAACCAATTTGAAAAAGCCAAAACAGAACTGGCTAAAGAAAAAGAAGAACTAAGTGTAACACTAAGATCCATTGCTGAAGGTGTTGTTACAATAGACTTGGAGGGAAATGTTCTTATTATAAATAATTCTTTCTTGGAGATAACAAAATTAAAAAGAAAAAAAATTCAAAACTCAAACATTCTTGATTTATTTCATACATTGTCAATTGACAAAGTAATAATAGAAGACATTATTAAAAACATTACTCATAACAAAAAAAATGAAGAAAAAAATCTTGAAATTATAATTAAAGGGAAAAAAACAAAAATTGTTGAGCTAAGTGCTTCTCCCACTAAAAACCAAGATGATGAAATTGTAGGAATTGTTTTTGTGATAAAGGATATAACAGAAAGGCTAAAAATAGAAAATCAATTGGCAATTGCACAAAAAATGGAATCAATTGGTCTGTTGGCCGCTGGTATTGCACACGAAATTAATACTCCAATGCAATACGTTGGTGATAATACAACGTTTTTAAAGGAATCCTATACCTCCTTTGTAAAATTCATTGATGCTGTC
>CAJHYN010000071.1_pt1 | contig 12538 bp, 10 predicted proteins | sample 9198641 | NCBI WGS metagenome assembly CAJHYN01 (sample SAMEA7708370, study PRJEB35096) | sediment metagenome | biome: marine neritic benthic zone biome [ENVO:01000025]; feature: sediment [ENVO:00002007]; material: shallow marine sediment [ENVO:03000034] sea grass bed [ENVO_01000059] ... | reverse complement strand
TAGCTGTAAGGGTCTACGACGGCTATATAAATGGTGGTATCTATCAAGGGCCTATTGGTATTGCTACTCAAAACAACTACAGGAGAATATGGAGAAAAAATAAAGAGGAAAAATCTATTTGGGATTATTTTTTCGAATAGCATATTAAACGTCAAGTCCTCTTTTTACTTTTCATATTTAATTAACATTCCCATGACATTATTTTACAATCCTTTACTTTTGAATGACACCCGTTACATTTATTCGGCTTAACTTTGTTTTGAATATTTTATTCACTTAAGTAGGGGGAAAATATGAAAATCAAAAAAATATTTTCAACGTTAATACTGGTAACATTCTTGTCAGGTTCTCTATTAGCCAATAGCAATGGGATTAAGACCTATTCCAATAGTTCCGTTGAAAACCTAAAGGTCGGTATTAAATCTGATAATGTCGGCTTAAAAAAGAGCGCAGTATACCTGGCGGGTAAGTATAAGATTAAAGCAACTACAGAAGCTTTGATTAATCAATTGGAAGATGAAGAAAACACATCTATAAAAAAGCTAATTATAATGAGCTTGTATGAAATAAATATTGACAGCAGTTCTAATTTAGATAAAGAGCTTGCTGCAATAAAATAATCATAGATAAAACAAAATTGTTTTAATACAAAACAAAAGTTCATTGGTTACTCCAACTAATGTAGTTACTCCTTCCTTTCAAGCCCCTAATTTAGGGGCTTTTTTAATTTATCCTGGATCACAATTATTGTAAACAATTGTTAAATAAATACGATTATATTGTATAATATTATTATTTTGCTAATTAATATTGTCTGATTCTGTTTTATCTAATAACAAAAAGAAAATAAAAATGAAAAAACATATTTTATTTTTGTCTTCCTTAACACTTCTTCTTCTAATAATGTATAGCTGTAAACTTATAACCGAACCTGATGAGGTAGTACCGGAAGAAGATTTTGTTACTATTAATGGAGCAGTTTTAGATTCCTTAACCAAAGCACCTTTATTTAATGTTTCAGTAAATATTGCTTTCGGCGACTCCAAAGCTGGACCTTTATTTACTGACTCAACAGGGCGCTTCTCTGCGAAAATACAAATCACCGAAAATACTACTATAAATATAAACGCTCTTCTCGAAGGATACATTGAAAGAAATGATTCAAAAAAAATTATACAAGGTAGAAGTTCGGTTGATTTAGATGCAATCTATCTATTGTCGTCAAGCGCAGAAGAAATTACGCTTTCCGGGAGCGTAAAAGATTCATTGTCGTTAAGCTCTTTAGATGGTGCACAGGTAGACTTTGTTGTAGCTGATTCAACAATTGGTAGTGTCTTCACTAATTCATCAGGCTTATACTCATTTGGAGTGCTAACAGTTGAAAATTTTGATGCTATAATTGATGTTAATCTTGAGGGTTATGCAAATAAAAAGAGCCCTGCATCAGTGAAACTAGGTAAGAGTTCAGTTAATGTAGATGATATTTTACTAGTACCTACTAATAGGGAAACAATTTCAGTAACCGGCAAAGTACTTCATTCTCTTTCATTTGCGCCAATTGAAAATGCTATTATCACAATTTTTAGAGGAGCAAGAGAATTAGGAAATACTTTCTCCGACAGTAACGGTGATTTTGCTTTTGATGTTTTAGCTGCATCCAATTTTGATATTTCGATAATTGCAAAGCTTGAAGGCTTTTCTCAGCAAACCCAAACAGCAAATATCGCATTGGGAAGGCCGCAAGTCGTTGTGCCCAATTTTAATTTAACTCCACTTGCAACAGAAACAGTTAATGTATTTGGGAAAGTTGTAGATTCGTTAACATTAAGTCCCCTTGAAAATGTAGACATAATTTTTACATCAAATAATAATACTATTGCAACGGCTCTTACAAACTCAAACGGTGAGTTTTCCCGGAGTATCATAATTGAATCAAACTTAGATGTTCAGGTAACTGCTCAATTAAGCAGTTATAATAGCAAAACAGTAAATACAACATTAGAGTTTGGTAAAAGCTCGTTGAAAATACCCGATTATTTCTTATTACCTGAAACGGCTGAAGATGTAGTTGTATCAGGTAAAGTTTTTGACGGAGCATTGTTCACACCGCTTGAAAATGTAATAATAAGATTGCAAAAAGACGGGCAGACAATAGCAACTAAATTTACAGATACGAACGGCAATTACTCATTTGAGTTTATCGCATCTCAGAATTTTGAAGTAAGTGTTCTGGCAGAATTGGAAAGCTATTTTTCAACCAGTGAGAAAGTATTTATAACCCTTGGCAGAGGAACCATTGAAGTACCGGATATATTCTTAAATCCTGTAGATCCTGGCGGGGAACAAAAATCAATTGAACCTGCTTCAGTATTTTTATTCTCTCAATCTGCTTCGAGTGTTGGTGTTAAAGAGAGCGGCGCAATTGAGACTGCACAAATTGAATTTGAAGTTCAGGATTCCTCTGGAATACCTTTAGATTTTGAACATCAGTCAACAGTTTATTTCGAAATTCTAAATGGTCCGGGAGGCGGTGAATTTCTGTTCCCGGATTCAATAAAAACAAATGCTCAAGGGCATGCTGCCGTATCTTTCTCAAGTGGTACTCTTGCAGGTACAGCCCAAGTTATTGCATTCATTCCTTTTAAAGGCGATACTATAAAATCCAGGCCAGTACTAATAGCAATAAACGGCGGATTTCCTGATAAAAATCACTTTACAATAACTCCGGATGTTCACAATATTCCTGGATTGCTCTTTGATAACTTTGAAGATGTAATTACTGTAATTGTTGGTGACAAGTTCTCTAATCCTGTTAGAGAAGGAACATCGGTCTATTTTAACACCACAGGTGGAGTCATTGGGGCTGAAACTCAAACAAATGAAAACGGTGTAGGCTCTGTAATTTTAAGAACAGGAAATCCTCATCCAACTCATCCTATAAGAGGTTTTGGGCATGTTGATGTTGTAGCTCACACAATAAATGAAAACTCTCAAGATATTGCTGATACAACATTTGTTCTATTTACCGGTGCTCCTGTTATTTCAAATGTTACTCCTCAAACATTTGATATTCCAAATGGAGGTTCACAAACCATAACATATACTGTAACAGATGCATTTGCCAACCCAGTTGCGGCGAGATCCAATTTTAGTGTGGAGGTCACAGTGGGAGGTGCTACCATTTCCGGAGACATAGGATTTGAGCATGGAGATTATTTGTTCCCGGGTGGGGGAGCTACTAATTTTAGCTTTACAATATTTGATCCTGATGATACTGATCCGGACCCACCTCAGGCTGTAACAATTGTAATTGAAGTAGATGTATTCGGCTTTAAGACTAACTTCAGTATTGGAGGAATTGTCGATTAAAGGTAATTAAACTTTTTTACAAGCCGCTCCTTAGCGGCTTTTTTATGCCTAATGTTAATTCAACCCAGATTATGCATTATCACAACATTATTTTCAGTAACTAAATCATTAATAAGAAGTTACAAATCTTCTCCTTTTAACCATTTTCTAATGCAAAGCAATAGAATAACAGATTGTTATAAAATAGATTTACGGTTTCTGCATTATCCTAATGCATAATTCGGGTTCAAATAAGATAAAAAATCTTAAACTTGACACCGTTATCCTATTATAATATATTTGAAATCAAATATTACTTGTTAGTTAACATTTGATGCAAACATATATTACCAGGGAACAAGATTACGTTTTAAGAATAGTTACTTATCTTGCAGAATTAAAGAAAGAAAGCCATATCTCAATAAAAGACCTTTCAAAAAAACTTTTTATATCAAAAAATTTTGCTGCAAGGATTGTTCACAAATTAAAACACGGCGGTTTAATAAAAACTATCGAAGGTCATCAAGGAGGAGTTCTTCTAAAAAGAAATGTAGAGGATATTTCGCTTCTTGATGTACTTGATATTATTGGTTTTAAAACTGCTTTTAATGCCTGTAGTGACCAGAGTTTTAATTGCGAACTCTTGAAGTTTTGCCGCTTTCACAAGTTTTTCATAGACGAAGAAAACAACCTGAAGCAAAAGCTTCGGGAAAGAAAGATTTCGGAATTTCTTTTTAAATCAAAAAATAAAGTTAATCAAATGGAGGAAAGTTAAATGGATGCAGTATTATTGGCGCGTATTCAATTTGCTGTTACTATTGGTTTTCACTTTCTCTTTCCGCCTATTACTATTGGCTTAGCATGGCTGATTGTTGTTGCCGAAACAATAGGGTGGAAAAAGAAAAGTGAAGTGTACCAAAAAATCGGGAAGTTTTTTGGTAAGCTATTGGCAATTACTTTTGCTGTTGGTGTTGCAACCGGCATAGTAATGGAATTTCAGTTCGGTACCAATTGGTCTGAGTATTCAAAATTTGTTGGTGATGTTTTCGGAGCACCCTTAGCTGCTGAAGGTGTTTTTGCTTTCTTTTTAGAATCAGGATTTTTAGGATTATATTTATTCGGCAGGGACAAAGTCTCGAAAGGAGTACACTGGTTTTCAGGATTGATGGTTGCTGTCGGATCAACAATATCAGCGTTTTGGATTCTAGTTGCAAATTCATGGCAGCAAACACCTGCCGGGCATATTGTACAAAACGGTAGGGCAGAATTGGTTGACTTCTGGGATGCGGTTTTCAATCCTTCCACGTTACCAAGATTTTTCCATACTGTTGATGCAGCTATTATAAGCGGTGCATTTTTTATGGCTGGCATTTCAGCTTATCTGTTAATAAAAAACAAAGACAATCAAGTTGCGCGTAAATCGATGAAATTAGCTGTGATAGTTGGATTAATTGCTTCTTTACTTGAAGTATTTCCTTTCGGTCATGAACATGCAAAACAAGTGGCCCAAACACAACCGGAAAAGTTTGCTGCTATCGAAGGCTTGTACACAACCCAGGATGGTGCACCATTGGCTTTATTTGGTTTTCCAACAGACAGGCCTCCTGATTTAAAGGCGCCTATAGAAATACCAGGGCTACTTAGCTGGCTCGCTTTTGGCGATGTTAATGCAGAAATAAAAGGGATAAAAGATTTTCCAGTTGATGAAAGGCCGCCTTTGTGGTTAACATTTGTATCATTCCACAACATGGTAATTCTCGGAATCTATTTTATTTTAGTAATGGCGTGGGCATTTTGGTCGATGAGAAAGGATAAACTATGGGAAAATAAAAGACTGCTCAAAATATTGGTTTGGTCGATTCCGCTTCCATTAGCTGCGTGTCAGTTAGGCTGGATAGCAGCGGAAGTAGGAAGACAGCCATGGGTAGTATATAAGATGCTTAGAACGAGTGACGCAGTTTCTATAACGGTGCCTGCCGGCGAAGTTTTGTTTTCATTAATATTATTCTCCGTTATTTATATATTCCTTGGAGCTTTATATGTATTTTTAGTTGTTAAAAAAGTAAAAATAGGACCTGAACCATTAACAGTTAAGGAGGCAACAGTATAATGGATCTTAACATAATTTGGTTTTTGCTCATAGCCGTTTTAATTATCGGATATGCAATTTTAGACGGTTTTGATCTTGGTGTAGGAGTTTTACACTTATTCACCAAAGATGATCACGAAAAGAGAATAAATCTTAACGCAATTGGTCCTGTTTGGGATGGAAACGAAGTTTGGCTTTTAACAGCCGGAGGTGCTTTGTTTGCTGCATTCCCTATTGTTTATGCAACAGTATTCAGTAGTTTTTATATGGCGTTTATGCTGCTGCTTGTTGCGCTTATTTTCAGAGCTATTTCAATGGAATTTAGAGGAAAAGTTGATTCACCGGTTTGGAAAAAATATTGGGACTTAGCATTTGGTTTAGGCAGCCTTCTACCGGCTGTGTTGTTCGGGGTAGCAATTGGCAATATTCTAAGAGGTATTCCATTAACTGAAGACGGAACATATCTTGGTAACTTTTTTATGCTGCTTAACCCTTACTCTATAATGGTTGGTTTATTGAGTCTTGTTCTCTTTACAATGCACGGATCAATTTATATGGCTATGAAATCGGAAGGTAAACAAAGAGAAAGAATGAAAAACCTCACGCCAAAACTTTGGGTGGCTTATTTCGTGCTATATTTTTTAGTTACTTCTTATTCATTTTTCGAGGCTAATTTTCTATTCACTAATGTTTTAGGTAATCCTTTATTCTGGATAATTTTTGTTCTTTTGCTCGTTTCTGTATTCTACATTCCAATTGGAGTAAAAGCAGAAAAGTTAGGGTTATCTTTTCTTGCGTCTTCAACTGCTATCGCTTGCATGATAGGTTTGATGGGAATAAGCTTGTTTCCTAATTTGGTCCCTTCTTCAGTTGATTTTGCTTACAGTTTAACTATTTATAATGCGTCTTCAACCGAAAGAACTTTGTATACCATGTTAATAATAGCCTTGATAGGCATGCCTCTCGTAATAGGCTATACAATTTATATTTACCGCATCTTTAAAGGTAAAGTTGTTTTGAATGAAAATAGCTACTAACTTTATTTTATCATGTATTAAAATATTAGCCCGGTATTTGCCGGGCTTTTTTTATATTCAGTATCCAATTACATTTTTTGAAGAAATATTTAGGGGAATTATGGCCGCGATATATCATTATTTGGGAATAAATAAAAATCCAAAAATTGTTTATGATGCTGTAACTACTTCAGAAGGCATCGTCAATTGGTGGACTACGGAAGCAATCGTCAAACCCGAAATTAACTCAATTGCCGAATTTAAATTCGGTGATAAATATCATAACAAAATGAAGATCACCAATCTTTTAGAAAATAAATTGATAGAATGGGAATGCCTTGAAGGCGATGAGGAATGGATGGGAACTAAATTCAGCTTTGAATTAAAAGATAAAGGTGAGAAATCCATATTGAAATTCAAGCAGTACAATTGGAGAGAAGAAACTGAATTTTTTGCAAGCTGTAATTTCCATTGGGGCTTTTATTTACAGAGCCTGAAAGATTATTGCGAGACAGGGAAAGGCACACCGCATCAGAGAAGAAAATATTAATAAATGTTTAAAAGTATATTCACGTTATATCGAGATTCATTCTCAGGACTGCCCAGACCTATTTGGTACTTATGTATAGTTATGTTTCTTAACAGAAGCGGTGCCATGGTATTGTTTTTTCTAACACTTTACCTTACCAAAGAACTTAATTATACAAATATAGAAGCTGGCGAGGTAATAACTATTTATGGGCTAGGTTCTTTAGTCGGTTCATTTTTGGGCGGCTGGTTAACCGACCACTTAGATTCAAAAAAGGTTCAGTTCTATAGCTTAATTACTTCCGGCTTCGCATACATCTGTTTGGATTTCATGAGAGGGAGCTATGAAATTGCTGTTACGGTATTTTTAGTTGCAATGTTTACTGACGCTTTAAGGCCTGCGAATGCTGCTGCATTGGCCGAATTCTCCCCAAAAGAACTTACTTCGAAAAGCTATGCTTTAAATAGGTTGGCAATAAATTTGGGTGTTGCTATTGGTCCGGCCGTTGGCGGTTTTTTAGCCCTTATAGATTACAGCTTTTTATTTTGGGTGGATGGTTTAACATGCTTATTTGCTGCAGGATTGTTTTATTATTTTTTTCATAGTTACATAAACGAAAAGAAAGTAAAAGAAATTAGTGACTCTCAAGCCCAGTTCCCCTGGAAAGATAAAATATTAATGGCAGTTCTATTTATAATGGTTCCTATCGGCCTATTATTTATTCAAATTTTTAACACATGGCCTATCTACTTAAAAGAGTATTTTGTTTTTAATGAAGATACAATCGGTATACTACTTGCCATCAACGCTTTTATAATTACATTTGTTGAAATGCCATTAATCCATAAAGTAAGTTCATATAATCCTTTGAAAGTTATGGCTGTAGGTTCATTGTTCCTTTTCGGCGGATTTGCTATTCAACCTTTAGGATCGGGATTTAGTTATGTAGTAATTACCGTAGTAGTTTGGACAATTGGTGAAATGCTTGTTTTGCCATTGTTAATTAGCTACATTGCTTCGCTTTCTAATGAAAAGAATAGGGGAAAATATATGGGGATGTTTTCCTTTACATTCTCATTTACAATCGTTTTAGGACCTATCTTTGGAATGTGGCTTTATCAAAATCTTGGTGCGAACCCTTTATGGTATATTGTAGGAATTGCAGGATTTATTGTTACTTTTGCATTTTTAATTTTGGACAAATATATAAGTAAAACAGCTCAGAAGAATTAAAAATGATATTAAATAGAAACACTGTGTTTTTATGTGTTACTGACTTTTGTAATGCTAAATGCAGTTTTTGTGATTTCTGGAAATCGGAAAAAGCCAACTTTATTCCTAAAGAAGAAATTGAAAAACTTGTAAAAACTCTAAAGCAGAAATTAAGTTGCGGTTATTTGGAGATTACGGGCGGCGAGCCTTTTACTTATCCTTATATCAATGAACTTATTGCAGAAGCTTCCGACAAAAAAATTATAACACAGTTGATGACGCACGGAGGTTTGCTTAACAAAGATAGAATAAACAGGTTGAACAAATCCGGCTTGAATATACTTTCAATTTCTTTTGATCATTATAAAGATGAAATTTTTAATAATCATCGCGGCATAGAAAATTTAAAGTCAACAATTGAAAACAACCTACAGTTCTTCAGAGATACAAATATTATTACTTCAGCAGGTATCACAATTGCAAAACATAATGTTGAAGAACTTGAACAAATAGCACACTATGTTTTGGAAATCGGATTTGAGTTAGTTTTCTTTTCCTTCCCGATTTCAAATCCTCAATCAACTTATAAAATAGGGTTGGATTCTCCGGATGTAATTGAATTTTCAAACAATGAACTTGCTGAGATTGTAGACAGGCTTTTAATACTAAAAAAAGAATTGAAAAATAAAATGGTTCATCACGAACTATTTTTGAAAGATATTAGAAATTTCTACTCAGGCGGCAAACAAAAGTTCTTTTGTAAAAGCGGTGAAAACGTATTTTATGTAGATAATAAATTAGACGTTTATGAATGTATGGTTAAAGATAATGTTCTTGGAAATCTAAACGGGGATGTGTTTATACTCAAAGATGCAGAATGCTACCTGTGTCCTTTACAATGCCACAGGGAAACATCTTCATTTTATCATGGGCTGAAATCTTTTCCTTTTCACTTAGATATGGCCTTTAGAAAACAAACATGGAAAACACTAAAATCAAAACTATTTTAAGAATGTTATGAATAATAAAAGAGTATTAATAACGGGCTCAACAGACGGCATTGGTAAACAAACTGCAATTGATCTGGCAGAAAAGGGCTTTGATATAATTTTACACGGGCGCGATGAGAATAGATGTATGAAGGTAAGAAAAATAATAAACGAGAGATTCCCCTCAGTAGAAGTTAATTATTTTGTTTCCGATTTTTCATCTATGCAACAGGTTAACAAATTTGCTGATGAATTAATTGAAAGATTTGATAGAATAGATGTTCTGATAAACAATGCCGGCGTTTATATGAATCATAAAGTGATTACTGATGATGGTTTTGAAACAACTTTTGCCGTTAATCATTTAGCTATGTTCTTGGTAACCAATAGAATATTGGATTTGGTTAAAAATTCCGACTATGCAAGAATTATAAATGTAAGTTCAATCGCCCATACAAGTGGAGAAATTAATTTTGAAAACCTTAATGGGGAATTGAGATTTGATGACTACGAAGCTTATGCACAGTCAAAACTTGCTAATCTACTATTTACTTATAAACTAGCGGAGCTGTTAAAAAATTCTCATGTAACTGTGAATTGCCTTCACCCGGGAGTAATAGATACAAAACTTCTAAGGGCAGGTTTTAGTATTCAAGGCGGATCGTTGAAAGAAGGAGCAAGCACGTCAGTGTACTTGGCTGAGTCGGCTGATGTTCAAGAAGTTTCAGGGAAATATTTTGTGGATTCTAAAATTATGCCCTCATCAAAAGCATCATATGAGAAGGGAAATTTGGACAAACTTTGGGAGATTAGCGCAAAATTACTTTCCTAAAATTTCCCTTACATAATTAATTTTATTTTCGATAATTTAAAACATAATTAAGCGCGGATTATATTTAATATGAAAAAGCGTTTGTTTGTATTATTATCGATTATACCTCTGCTTTTAGGCGGAATTTTACTTTATCAAATCTATAACCAGGTATTTAGCAAAACTTTAGACCAGCTAATTGAACAGCAAAAAATCTATGCAAACCAGGCTGCCGGCGGGATAGAGTCTTTCTTTAATGCTAGCAAAAGTGCATTAAATTTATTGGCAAATCATGAATCCGTTATTTTTATGAATGAAAATATGAAGGATGAGTTAATTAAATTTTATGAAAGTTATAGAAATGAAATCTCGGCAGTAACACGTATTAATAAAGATGGAATATTAAACTATACGGTTCCGTTTAATGAAAGTGCCATCGGAAAAGATGTTTCTTATCAACCCCACAATGCATTAATAATTAAAAATCATACTCCTGTTGTTAGTGATGTTTTTACAACTGTGCAGGGTTACCGGGCAATTGCTTTTGCATACCCTGTATTTAATGAAGGTGAATATAACGGCTGTGTATCATTGCTAATTCCATTTGATATAATAGCAAAAAAGTTCTTGGAGAATATTGAAATCGGTAAGACAGGATACGCATTTGTTTTAAGTGAAGGCGGTGTTGAACTTTATTGCCCTTTAGACGAACACACCGGTATCAGTATCTATGAAACATCTAGAGATCATCCGTTGGCGCTTGATATGGCGGAGAAAATGCTAAACAAGAAATCAGGCATAGGAGAATATTTCTACTATAAGAAGAATCAAAGGGTTGAGGAAGTAAAAAAAATTGCGGTATACCGCCCTGTAGAGCTGGAAAATACATTTTGGTCAATAGCTGTAACCTTGTCAATCGACGAAGCATTAACTGTGAACGATAGCTTTGTTAACTATTTTCTTTTAACAGTGTTGATCTCCGGGATTACGTTTTTCGTATTTGTATTTTCTTATTTCCGGTCAAAAATTAATTCCGAAAAAAAATTGAGAGAAGAGGAAGAAAAGTACAGGGTAGCAACGGAACAGACAGGGCAGATGATTTATGAATATGATCTTGCTTCGGGTAAAATTAAATGGTCCGGGGCAATTGAAGAAGTAGTTGGCTATACATTAGAGGAATTTAACAGTTTTAATTACGATCTATGGTATGAATATGTTCACCCGGATGATAAAGAAAATTTAAAAAAGATGTTAAATGAATCGAAACAAAGTCTCGGTAAATTCCATTCTGAATACCGGTTTAAAAATAAAGACGGTAATTATATTTATGTGGAAGACAACGGCGTATACAAATTTCTTGAAAAGGAATCTGTCAGCATGATAGGCACTATGAAAGATATTACATCGCGGAAATTGGCAGAAAAAGAACTTGCCAAGTATAGTATTAAGCTTGAAAAAGAAGTCGAAGATAGAACTAAGGAATTAAGAGAAGCGAATGTTAAACTTGAAGAAGATATTCAAATAAAGAAAAAAACTGAGAAAGAGTTATTGGTTGCAAAAGCAGCCGCAGAACATTCGGACAAAGTGAAATCAGAATTTCTTGCACAAATGTCGCACGAAATTAGAACCCCGATAAATTCAATGATGAACTTTTCAAGTTTGCTGAAAGATGCTATGGGAGATAAAGTGAACGAAGATTTAAAGTTGAGTTTTACCGTTATTACTAATGCCGGGAAAAGAATTATCCGTACAATTGATTTGCTGTTAAACATGTCCGAAATTCACACAGGTGCTTATAAATTTGAGCCCCAGGTATTGAATCTTTACAAAGATGTTTTAGAAAACTTGAAACTGGAATACTACAGCCAGGCAAAAGAAAAGGGTTTGGAATTCGTTGTAAATTGCTGCCAAGATTATACAATTACCGGCGACGAATATACCCTATCGCAAATGTTTTCCAATTTGATTGATAATGCAATTAAATACACACCGCAGGGAAAAATAAGCATTAATTGCCGGGTTGAAGAAAATAAGAAACTAGCCGAAGTAATTGATACCGGTATAGGCATCTCTGAAAATTATTTGCCTTATTTATTTGATTCATTTTCGCAGGAAGAGCAAGGTTACACAAGAAAATTTGAAGGTACGGGTTTAGGGCTGGCTTTAGTAAAAAAATATTGCGAATTAAACAATGCAGAGATTTTTGTTGAAAGCAAAAAAGGAGAGGGTTCTAAGTTTACGATTATTTTTAAATAACCTGCCTAAAAGCCTAACTAATAAGTGTTGTAGATTATTGATAAACCATTCGCTTTTTTAAAATATTTATATACCCCAAATCGGGATTTATCCTGCCGTTGTTAATGAGGCTGTTTCACAAGTGTCATTCTGAATTCACCTGTCATGTCGGCAGACAGGTTTCAGAATCTTTAACCCAGTTTATGCATTAGCACAACATAATTTTCAGTAACATATTTATTTATAAGCAGTTACAAATCTTTTTCTTTTAACCATTTCCTAATGCAAAGCAATAGAATAACTGGTTGC
>CAJHYN010000029.1_pt1 | contig 12763 bp, 15 predicted proteins | sample 9198641 | NCBI WGS metagenome assembly CAJHYN01 (sample SAMEA7708370, study PRJEB35096) | sediment metagenome | biome: marine neritic benthic zone biome [ENVO:01000025]; feature: sediment [ENVO:00002007]; material: shallow marine sediment [ENVO:03000034] sea grass bed [ENVO_01000059] ... | reverse complement strand
CTTGGAAACTATGTCACAATTGGTGTTTAGCCGTCATTCTGTTCGCCGCTGCGAATTATTTCAGAATCTATGTTGCGTTTTTGTCGTAAAGACAAGATGCTGAAACGAGTTCAGCATGACAAAGATGGATTGTGACACAGTCTCTTGTTTCAGAATCTTCCCAAATAGATTCCGGATCAAGTCCGGAATGGCACTACTTTAATACTGTACCCTTAATTACCTTCTTCCGGAATAAAGCCCGCCGGATTTATCAACTTTAATATCCTGCAATTCCGGTGCTTTCATCCTTATATTAAATCTATAACCCCTGAACTGACCTATCGGGTTCCATGAAAGGTTAATTTCCCAGCAGCCCAGATCGCGGTACATTGTGACAGACGGTGCCGAGATTTCATCGTTTTCAATATCATAACTCCCGCGTAAAGTTACTTTCCAATTTTTAGTCAAGTTTACTCCAAGGTTGAAACCGATATTTGCAGTGCGCAAAATTCTCGTTGGATCATTTTTGGAAATACTGTAATTAAAATCTAAACTCAAGCTCCATGGAATTGTAAAGTCGGATTCTTGCCTTTCAAGTTCAGAGATATAATCGGTTCTTTGAACTTGTCCGAGACCATCATCTTCATTATTCTGCAATTGATTTTGCTGCCTTTGCCCTGTTCTTGTTTCCCCTTTCAGTTTTTCTCCGCTCAAAGTTGTTGATGCAGAAAAACTAAAATTTGTCATCCTGAACAAACCCTTTCCTTTTGAGGCAAGAAAATCATTTACAAATCTTCCGTTTTGATGATCGTAAAAAGTAAATGTTGAGCTCCCTGATAAATTCAATAAATCACTAATTTGAGTTCTGTAGCTTAACCTAAGATTATCCAAATTCAGACTGTCTTTTGTAAAATCGTAACCGCTGCTTGCAGTTAAGTTTAATAATTGTATCTTTTTTTGTTGTGAAGTAGTATCAGTGGGATCTTTTACGGTTTTTATTTCAAATATATTCCCCAAAGAAAAATTTAAACGCTGGCTTTCACCGCTTGACGTACGTCCAAATATACCTTTGCTGAATTTATCATATTTGATCTCATTTCCATTACCATCAGTATAAGAATCATAATACCCCCAAAAGTCTTCCGAAAAGTCCGGCCTATAGTTATAACTTATTGACGGCGAAAGAGTATGCCTAAATGCCTCAACACTAAACATGTTCGGCTGCCAAACTCCGTATAACTTCGTACTCGCAGAAACGCCAAAATCAAACTCCCTAACAAAATTTAGCTCATCTATTTCACTTTCAATCACTGTATCGCGTCTCTCAATTATACCTTCTTCATTTTCCTCTTCAATAATTAAATATTCCTGCTTTATTCTATTCGGATACCATTTCTCCTCGTACCTTATCTTTGGCGATATGCTGAAAAATCCAACTATAGGAGAAGCGCTTAAATTTATATTATGAATAGCTCCGTTCCTCACATCAAGCTTACCATCCCTGATCTGTCTTCTGTTCCTAGCTTTTGCTGAATACGAATAGTTTATATATTCATACCAAACTTGATCACGCGTATTTGTTGTAGTCTCTCTTTTAAAAGGATAAACTAGTTTTTTATTGAAAGTAATATTAGGCACATCATGTGTTATATCACCATTCTCCAAATTTTGATTTCTACTATAATTTATTGTTAAGCTATTTCCTGATTCATCCCATCTTTTTCTGAAAGTTGCATTCGAAACAATATTTTTCGAAAGCAGCTCGTTATAATTCGTACTATTATTTGATGAGTAATTTCTTGATTGATAACGGAGATTTAAATCCAGGCTTGTAGTAGGATTAAGCTTTTGATTGTGATAAACCGATACATTCCAGTCTTTAGTTTCTCTTCTGTCCGGATCACCTTCTTCACCAAATGTAGTGTTGGAATAATTAAAACTAACGTTACCGTCAAACTCGTATCTCTTTTTGTAGCGAACGCGGCTGTGAATGCCCAAGCCGCCCTTTGTATAAAAGTCTCCGGTCAATGCTAAATCATAATAATCACTTAGCGCAAAGTAATAACCAAAATTTCTGAAATACACGCCGAGGTTCGCATCATCTCCATAAGTAGGTACAATCACCCCTGACCTTCTTCCTGCCTCTGTGGGAAACACAGCAAACGGTATTGGAATAGGCACAGGCACCCCGGCTATAAACATAAAAACCCATTTGGCAATTACTTTATCGTTTTGTATTACTTTCATTTGATCAGCATAAAAATGAGTATGCGGGGGATCGGTTTCGCAGGTGGTATAAATCCCATCTTCAATAAAGTAAGTATCTTTACTTACCTTTTTTACCTTTGCACCTTCATACCGAGAATCACCTTTATCATTTTTTGCTACAGAGATGAAACCACGTTGGGTTTTGAAATTATATTTAATTGAGCTGCCGTTGTATGTTTCGCCGGCCTCGGTTAGCACAGGAGTATCCATTAATTTAATTCCTGCTGTGTCCGCAGTATCTTTTACGCCGAATGCTTCGAGATCATTACTCTTAAAATCAACATTTATCAATCCGCTTTTTAGTTCGGTTTGTTTATACTTGAGTTGGCCCGAACCGTAAACAAACATTTTTTTGCTTCTTATATCGAAAAAAAGTGAGTCGGAAGAACTTGCAAAAACAACATCATCAACATCATATTTTTTGTTTTGCGAAAGAGTATCAGTAATATTGGTTAGAGTATCCGAAGCAATAGGAGGTATAGATAAAGAGTCTTCATTTTGAGAATAAACAAAAGAGCAAAGCAAAAATATAATTATGAATTTTATTTTCATCAAAATTGCGAATCAATAATTTCAATTTTTGATACTGCGGCTATTGGCAAATGTTCCTAATTAAACTTATGGTCAACGATAGTAATTGAATCAGGGTATTCAATATCACCAATTGGTGTTCCAACAACCGGTTTAGTGACTAATTTTATATGAGATGTAATTCTTTCAACACCACCAAGATCAATTATCGGCTTAATTGTGTTGTTAAAGTTGTTTCCTTTAAGCCATTCCCATAAATCTAAATCAACTTTAATAGGTATTATTGTTTCTTCACCTTTGTCGGGAACAACTACAGGCTGTTTGATATTTGCAGTTAAGTATTCGATTTCATCAATATAAAGTGTAAACGGCATTGATTTTAAAGTAACATCCGCTTTAGTAACTCCCTCGCTTCCGTCATTTAGATTTTTTGCAGAAACGTTTAATGTAAAACTTAACGGCACTTTCTGGTCATAGACAACTTTATACAAAGCTGCTACTTGTGGTGCAGTAAATTGCTCTAGCCCTGTTATGTTGCTTATATCAATTCCACCCAGTTTCAATTCATTCACTGAGTCAATCTTAAATTGAAGTTTTTTAAAGTTTGCACTAGTTTGAATCACTCCGCAGCCGGAGACTAAAAAAATTAAACTTAACATCAAAATTATTTTTTTCAACTTAGCTTTGACTCCTCTATCTTTTTAATTATTTCCTCAGCAACCTTTAGAGCTTTTAAGCCGTCTTCGCCGCTAACAACTGGTCTATCACCTTTTGCAGCTGCATTAACGAATAGTTGCAATTCGTGCTTTAATGCGTTTAACTCCGGCTTTTCGGGGTTTTCATAAACCAAAACTTTTTTCTTTTCGCCTACACCTATCTCACCAAAATTCATGAACCTATTAACATTTTCGTCTTGCGGTTCAAGCAGCCTGAAAACCTCGGAAGTACCGGTTATAAAATCCAAAGAGATATATGCATCGCGCTGAAAAATTCTCATTTTTCTCATTTTCTTTTGCGATATCCTGCTAGCTGTTACGTTTGCTACAGCACCGTTCTCAAATTCCATTCTCGTATTGGCTATGTCAACATAATCGGAGACAACGGCAACACCGCTAGCGCTGATACTTTTTACCTCACTTTTTACAAGGCTTAAAATTATATCAATATCATGAATCATTAAATCTAATACAACTGCAACGTCTGTACCTCTTGGGTTAAACAATGCCAGTCTGTCGGTTTGAATAAATCTCGGCTCAAGATTATATTTCTCTAATGAAACCAGTGCAGGATTAAATCTCTCAATATGCCCTACTTGAAGCACTAATTTTTTTTCTTTTGACATTGCAACAATTTCTTCTGCTTCCAGGATAGTTGATGTTATTGGTTTTTCAACAAAAACATGAACTCCTTTTTCAAATGCACTTTTTACCAATTCATAGTGTGCACTTGTAGAAGCAACGATTGAAACAGCATTAATGTTACATAACAAATCATCAAATGAATCAAAAACTTTGACACCAAACTCGCTGCCAACCGCATTAGCTTTTTCCGCATCAACATCGTAAATTCCAACCAGCTCACAGTTGTCAACTTCTTTTAATAATTTAGTATGTATTTTACCAAGATGCCCTGTACCTATAACACCAATTTTAATATTGCTCATTGTCTCCCGCTGTTTATTTTATTATATCCGATTATTTTATCATATCCCCCGAATTGAGGGTTCTTGTAAAATACAAAAACTCTATAATCGTTTCTTGTTTCCCAAAAATTTCCTTCTATTTCAAATTTATTCACATTACTTATTTCGTAATCATTTTCTTCTGCTGTAACATACATGTAATTATACAGACCTCTTTTCAATTCAATGTAAAGTCGGTAAACTCCTTCGATTGGAATCAATTCGTAATCCGGCCATACTTCCCAATCCGTGAATGAGCCTACAACGAAGATTCTTTCTTGAAAACCTTCGGGCATACGCAGCCTGAAAAGAACATCCATATAATCGGCGTAAGTATCTTTGAAGTTAACTATCCTAGATTCACCATTTATATCCCTTCCTCCAAAATCGTAAAACCTGTTAATTTCAATCCCGTCATATTGAGCAATCGTTTCAGGCGGTGTAAATTTATTCCTATCACTTATATCGGTAGTCCTGTATTCATTGCCGGGATAAACATCCTTTGCAAAGAATGAGAAACTATTTCCGCCGTCCCAATCATAAAACCTGTTAGCACCGAATAGATCTTTTTCAATTTTGATTGGGTCGCTTATTTCTAAGTTCTTAATTATCTCTACTTCGGTTAAATATGTGTTGAACAAAGAATCGGGTAAATTGAAATCTGTGGAGATTGTAAATGTCTGCCCTAATGAGGCAGGATCGGTTACTGTATTTTCCAATCTAGATCGCTTAATAGAATTCTCCAAATTTATTTCAGGATAAACAACAATAAATTTACCCCAGTCATAAACCACTGACGTATCTTGAGAATCAGTAATGAAATACATCCATTTGCCGGAAAACGGAAGCCTTATATCATTATTCGGATATTCTTCTTTAAAGTGGTAATTAGCACCGGAGTTAGCTTTAGGAACCGCTTCAAAATAAATACTGTAATCTACGTTATAGCCTAAAGCAGTTAAAAATATGTTGTCATAAGGGACCCAATTTCTATCACAAAATCTAAACACAATACTTAAAAACGGTGTCGTTTCTGATTCAACATCAAACTCGATGGTGATTGTATTATCTTCAGGAGTACTAAAATCAATTAATGGAAACGACGCTTCTCTTGAACTGTTATATGTTCTAAGGCTTTTAATTATAAAATCATTTGAAAGAATGATTGAAGGGATGATAAACAGAAAAACTATTATTGCATTTTTCATATTAAAATATTTCAACACATTTAATGGAGGAGTACGGAACAAATATTTTAAACATACGGCCTTCTCTTACCGACTCAAGCATGATGCCATCATCGTAAGTGCCAACCAATTTTCCGGTTTTGAATACAATTTCATAAAAAGTAGGATGTTCGTTTTTTTTATCCCCATGAACTACACCATAATTTTCATGCATTGTTACATTCAAGGTATGGTCAACAAATTTGCTCCAGTCGAAACGCATAGTTTGTCTCCGTTGAGTTTCTTGCTTTTACAATTTTTAAGTTGTAAAGTTACCTAAAAACGAAGTTTATTCCAATGGGAGGTAGTTTTTTACGGTGCCGCAAAAGCAAAAAAGCAGTTATTTAATTGCCGGGTAATTAAATAACTACTTTTGATAGAGGCTCAAATCGAGATCAGATAGCTCTTACTCTTATATCTCCTCCAGAAGTTTTGCATTCAAATGTTCTGCCACCGCCGTTTAATGATCCTGTCAATTTGTTTTTGGTTTTGCGTCTTTCTTTCATACCGTCAACATCGCAGCGAATTCTGCCACCGCTAGTTTTAAAATATACGTCTGCCTGAAGGGTGGAAGGTATATCAACTGTAATATCCCCGCCGGAAGTTTTAAGTTCAATCCCTTCATTATTGCCCGCATAATCCAATTCTATATCTCCGCCAGATGTACGTGCAAAAACTTTGCCGTTAGCTGATGATAATTTTATATCGCCGCCTGAAGTGTGAACGTCTAGATTTCCACCGGAGTTTTCGCATATTATACTCCCGCCGGAGGTATGTATTGATGCATCACCTGAATAGTCCAACAACTCTATGTCACCGCCTGACGTATGTAATTTTGCAGTTCCTTCCAAATTAATAACGTCAATATCTCCGCCAGATGTACGAACTTCAATATCAAAGCTTTTTGGAACGTTTATAATAAACTTTAGATTATAGCCTCTGCCCCAATTGAACCATGATGAAGGCCATCCGCCGTCTTTTTCAGCTTTGATCATAACTCCTTCTGAAGTTTCGTAAAAATCAAACTCCATCTTATCCTCAGCCTTTCTGCTACCTTGAATTTTAACATATAATTCATCCCTATCCCATGATTTGATTTTTACATCACCGGTTTTTGTTTCCAATTTTAATAATTGCCCGGGGCTTACATCGAATGTTTTTTCGTGTATAGTCCTTGATTGGGCAAACGCGTTGCTATAAAAGAGTAATCCAACAATAGCAAAAAAAATTATTAAATATAACTTCCGATCAGTTTCAAATGATTTTGTAAAATTCATTATTCCCTCTCATCATTTTTTATATATTTGACTAAATTCTTTTTCAAATTGTTACAACAAAATCTAATAAATTAGACTTCGGATTTTATAAAATGTTGTATGAGAAAAATATCAATTTTGAGTGTCAGGCACTTCAGGATGTATCAAGAGCTGGCAATGGCCACAACTCGATGCTCTTCAATAACGTGAAGAACTCGATGTTACAGATGTGACATTTAAATAAACTTTAGCCTAACAGAAATTCTTTACGAAATTAAGGACTAAATTTGAAAATATTGCTTGTAATTATCGGATCAGGTTTTGGCGGCGGATTGAGATTTTGGATATCTTCATTTCTGCAAAGAGTATTCCCTGTATATTTTCCAATTGGTACTTTAGCTGTAAATTTTCTAGGTAGTTTAATTCTGGGAATAATAATTTTTGTGTTTGATGAAAAACATATTATTGATTGGAAACTTAGGTTTTTATTAGGTGTTGGTTTTTGCGGCGGATTAACAACTTTTTCTACTTTTTCTCTTGAAACATTTAATTTATTTAAAGATGCTGAATTTTTTCTTGCCGGATTAAATATTTTATTAAATGTTTCGATCACACTTATCGGTGTTTACGTTGGATATTTAATTTCGAGATAAAATGAAAATAGAAGGCGAAGCAAAATTACTAAGAATATTTATCGGGGAAACCGATAAACACGGCCGTGTTCCGGTTTATGAAAAAATCGTTATGGAAGCGAAAAAACAAAAACTTGCAGGCGCTACTGTTTACAAGGGTATCCTGGGATTTGGAGCAAGCAGTGTCATTCATTCTTCAAAGATTTTATCAATTTCAGATGATCTGCCGTTAGTAATTGAAATTGTTGATACCGAATCAAAAATTAGTACTTTTGTTCCATTTGTAGAAACTATTTTTGAGGAAGCAAATTGCGGAGGATTAATTACTTCAGAAAAGGCTGAGATTATTCAATTTAGGATAAGTAAAAAAACTAAATCATAAATTACAAATGACAAATTCCAGATTAAAAATTATAATATTTTCTTTGTTAATACTTTGCACATATATTCATTCACAAAATAAATACAACTTCAGCCAGTTTTTTGAGGATGGCGGAAAAATATTTGAAAATCCAGCCAAATGGAACGGTAAAGATTGGGCAGTTTTCGGATTGGTTTCTTTATCTACATTTTCAATAATGAATTATGATGTTGAAGTAAGAGATTACATTCAAAAAGAAAGAAACGGTTCGGATAACTTTATAATGCAGTTTGGTACTCTTTATGGTGAGCCTTTTGTTCCTTTGATTGCTGCTGCCGGATTTTATACTCAAGGAGCAATCGCAGATAACAAAGCAAATAGAAACTTAGCTTTTGAAATAACAGAAGTATTTGTATATACGGGCATAATTACAACTATTGTAAAGTATGCCTTTGGAAGAGAAAGACCTTTTATAGCTAAATCAGCCTTTGGGCTTCACCCTTTCTCTTTTAAAGATAATGCTCATATGTCATTCTTTTCAGGCCACACCAGTTCTGCATTTTCGCTTTCAACAATATTGGCTGAAAATACAGATAACGATGCGTTAAAGGTTGTTGCATACATTCCGGCTTTTATTACCGGGGTTTCAAGAATTTATCATAACAGGCATTGGACATCTGATGTTTTTATGGGAGCAATTGCCGGGTATCTAATTGGTAAATTAGTAAAAGATCTGCACGAAAAAGAAGATGACAAAATTGAAAAGGTTCAACCTGCAACTCCATTAATAAATGTAATAATCCCCTTTTGATATGGAACATGTAACAAAATTAAAATTGTTGTTTGAAAATTGGTCAGGCGAAAAAGTGACATCATTTGATGATATTCCTGAGTCGGGCTCTTACAGAAAATATTACAGGATTATGGGCGAATCCAAATCTGTAATTGGTGCTTATAGTAATGACAAGAGAGAAAGTAAAGCTTTTATAACTATTACCAAAAACTTCTCAAAAAAAAATTTACGAGTACCATCTCTTTATAAAGAAGATATTGAGAACAATGTTTATTTAGTTGAAGATTTAGGCGACATAAATCTTTCCAATTTTTATAATAATGAAAGCATTACAATTGAAAACAAAATTGAAATTTATCAAAAGGTGATAGATAATCTTATCCAGTTGCAATTGAAAGGATTAACAGATTTAGATTTATCGGTTTTGTATCCCCGTGATAGTTTTGATAAACAATCAATAATTTGGGATCTGAACTATTTTAAATACTACTTTCTGAAGCTGACAAAAGTTCATTTTTATGAACAGGATTTAGAAGATGATTTTAATGCATTTGCTAAATATTTAACAAGTGCCGATTGTAATTACTTCCTGTTTAGAGATTTTCAATCCCGTAATATAATGCTTGTTGACAAAGAACCTTATTTTATTGATTATCAAGGCGGCAGGAAAGGTGCATTGCAATATGATATCGCTTCACTTTTGTTTGATGCAAATGTGAATCTTACTGGGCATAGGAATGATTTATTGAATTATTATATTAAAAAGTTGTCTAAGCAAATTAAATTCAATAAAGATGAGTTTGTTGAATACTTTTACGGTTATTCAATTATTAGATTATTGCAAATGCTTGGTGCATTCGGATTTCGAGGAAAGATTGAAAAGAAACCTCACTTCGAAGAAGCAATTCCTCAAGCAGTAGAAAATCTTGAAATAATATTATCACGATTCGAAAAAGCAAATTCTTTCCCAACATTAACTGAGGCACTGGTAGAAATTATAGAATCAAATGAAAAATAATTACTTTTTACTTCTAACTTTTCACTTTTTACTTACATTATGAAAGCAATGATATTAGCCGCCGGCTTGGGTACACGGCTTAAGCCGCTAACAAATGATACTCCCAAAGCATTAGTAAAAATTAATAATACCCCTTTGCTTGAAATAATTATTACTAAACTTAAGTATTACGGCTTTGATGATGTTATTATAAATGTTCATCATTTTCCTGATAAAATAATAAGATTCCTGGAGTCAAAAAATAATTTCGGAATTAATATGACAATCTCTGATGAAAGAGGTAGACTGCTTGATACCGGAGGCGGAATTAAAAAAGCGTCATGGTTCTTTAACGATAATAAGCCTTTTCTTGTTCACAATGTGGATATAGTTTCAAAAATTGACTTAAAAATATTATACGATTACAATTTTAAAACCAATGCATCAATTACGCTTGCAGTAAATAAAAGAGAAAGTGACAGATATTTATTGTTCGACAAAGATGATTATCTCTGTGCATGGGAAAATGTAATTACGAAAGAAAGAAAAATTGTAGCCAAAAAAAACGAAGAAAGCAGGTTGCAGAAAGAAAATCGTTTTGGTTACTGCGGTGTCAAAGTAATGAATCCAATTGTATTTAAATATTTTCCAGATGAAAATATCTTTTCAATAATTGACTTTTATCTTAATGTTGCCTCTAGAGAAAAGGTTAACTGTTTTTTTATTAAAGATATTTTTTGGCAGGATGTCGGCACAATTGACCAGATCAAAGAAACAGAAAAGTTCTTAAATCACGATGATTTGAAGACTTAAATTCACTTTATGTTTACTGGCGATGCTAAGCCGAAGAATAAACCTTTTTCTTCCCAAACTTTAATAATTAGTCCATTTCTTTCAGAAATCTTATCTTTTATTTTCTCAAGTTCCTCTGTTACAGCAGATTGATAAAGAGTATAGATATTATCCTCTTTATCTTTTAATTTTAATTGCGCTGCAATATTGCCTTGAATAGTGCAATATCTTGAGCCGATCAAATCATAATTACTTTCTTCGTAAAAAGAAGGTTCAACAATAGTAAAATCAAGATTAGCCATATCAGTATTGAGTTTTGAAAAACTATTTGAATAGAATTCAGGCGATAACTTTTTATTATGATTCATTGCAATCTCTTTTGACACCCGGTATAAAATCGCACTACTGAAATTATCTTCGGTCTGATTCAGAAAATTATTTATGCCAAAATAAACTAATATAATTGCAGCTATAGACGTAAAAGTTAAAAACAATTTTCTATATGATATTAGTTCATCAAAATATTGATAAACTCTAAGCGAAAACGATTTTTGCTTTTCATTTTGATTAATAGAACTTATTAATCTCGATTTTGTTACTTCATCGAGCTGTAGGTTCTCATAATATTCTTTGATATGTTTATCTATATTTTTCTTCATTGTTCCATTACGAAATCTTTTAACAAATATTGCAGTTTTCTTCTTGTTCTATGAACTAAACTCAATACAGTACCGCGTGGTGAACCCGTTATTTGCGAAATTTGTTTTGCCGTCATTTCTTCTACCACGAAAAGGTAAAAAATCTCTCTTTCGTTTTCTCTTAGTTCGGAAAGTGCTCTTTCAATTAGATCGTTATCAAGTGAATAAAAACTTTCATCGTCTGAGAGAAACGAATTATTCTTAATCCCAGAACCTTCAATATAGTCAATACTATCATGTGGATATCTACTTGATTTCCTATAATTATCAATAAATTTATTTTTTATAGTTTTAAACAAGTAACCTTTATTCCACGAGCCGTTAATGTTAATTATTTTTGAGCACGAGTCCTGAAGCAAATCCTTTGCTTCATCATAATCATTAGTTAAAGAAAAAGCAAAGCGGAATCCGCTTTCAAGAAGTTCTTCCAAATTATCTATTTGATTCCGCTTCATTAATGTTCTTATTTATTTTCTAAATGATATTTTCTTTTTTTCCCGTCTATTGAATGTACAATAGCCTGAACTGTTTTTAATTCTTTCCCATCAGGAATAACTAAAAAATCAACGTCGATCTTTCTTCCTGATTGATCAACAAAATCTGCACAACTCACATAGTAATCTCCCTTTTTTACAATTCCTTCGTGAAGGGATGCAAATTTTAGGTCAAGCATTTTTCCGTCAACAGCGTCAAACAGATGTAATTTATCTTTAACCGTATTTTCTTCAACAAATTCATTCATTGAATTTTTTATATTTTTTCTGAGCTCCCCTTTTATTTTCGGGTCATCTCCTGCAAATGTTGAAGTGGAAAATAGGAAAAGTATAACATAAAAAATGACAGCCAGACGATTTATTGAATAAAGCATTTTTCCTCCATTGTTTTATTTTTTTGAGTTTTATAATAAACGACAAAATCTCTAATTTGATTGCAGTCAAAAAGAAAAAATTTTTATTGTATTTTGTTTTACATCAAAGCTTATTTTTGCATTCTTACTATAGTGTTGTACATCTTCTTCGATATTCTCACTTTTATATAAATTATAATAATAAGGGGGCTTTATGAGAAGGATAATACTATCAATAATTTCAATTCTTTTGTTATTATCATCAGTTGTATTTTCTCAAAGCCAAAACTGGAGATTAATTAACCCTGATTGGGATGATAATCTATATGGTTTTGCAAGTAATGACTTCGACGATTGGCCTTTTGTTACAACCCAATGGGCTGCAACCGATAACGGAATACTTTTAAGAACAAGAGACGACTGGGAAAATTTTCAACCGGTACAAGTTGGTAATGAAAAAATCAATCGTGTAAAATGGGATTTTAATAAGGACGGGACTTCATCAAGAATATATGCTGTAGGTGAGAAAGGAACAATAATAATTTCTAAAGAGTCGCGGTAGGAACGCCAGTTACCCAACGTCCCCCGCTCAGATCCCGGCGTGCAGTTTTCCCGCACCGGGCTCCTCAATGATATTCGCTTCCGCATTCAGCAGAGCGAAAGTTAAAAAATACTTAATTGATAATTTCTTGATTCTGTAAT
>CAJHYN010000145.1_pt1 | contig 12810 bp, 15 predicted proteins | sample 9198641 | NCBI WGS metagenome assembly CAJHYN01 (sample SAMEA7708370, study PRJEB35096) | sediment metagenome | biome: marine neritic benthic zone biome [ENVO:01000025]; feature: sediment [ENVO:00002007]; material: shallow marine sediment [ENVO:03000034] sea grass bed [ENVO_01000059] ... | reverse complement strand
CCAAAGGTGAAATCGTCTTGCACAATCAAGAAAATTAAGATCAATTATTTTTTATTGTTAAAGTAAAAATATTATTGAAATTCCGTGATAAAGATATTAAGTTATGCGAAGGAGAAATGATTGTAGTACCAAAAGGTGTCGACCATCTCCCGGTCGCTGAAGAAGAATGCTGGGTAATGCTAATCGAACCAAAATCAACAAAACACACCGGAGATATTAAACACGAGTTAACAAAAGAAAATTTAGAATGGATTTAAATGAACAAGGGGGTAAAATGAAAAAAATAATTTTAATTATTATTTCAGCTTTAGTTTTTCAATATCAATTAAAAGCACAAGTTAAATCAACTGACGGAACAGAAATTAAATACTCTATTTCAGGTGAAGGTAATCCCGCTTTAGTTTTTGTGCACTGCTGGTCGTGCGATAAATCGTACTGGGATTATCAAGTCGAAGAAATGTCAAATGATTTTAAAGTAGTTGCAATTGATTTAGCGGGACACGGTGAATCGGGCTTGAGAAAAAATTACACTATGGAAGCTTTCGGCCAAGACGTTGCATCTGTGGTAAATTCTTTAAAGCTCGATAAAATGGTTCTAATCGGCCATTCAATGGGCGGACCTGTTGTTATTGAAGCTGCTCAGTTACTTGGTGATAAAGTAATTGGACTAATTGGTGTCGATAATTTTCAAGATTTAGGTTTAGAAAGAAACGATGATCAGCACAAACAAACAATGGAATCTTTTCAAAATGACTTTAAAAGTACAACTTATAATTTTGTAGCAGGAATGATGTTCCCGGAAAATGCGGATACAAATTTAGTTAAAAAAATTGCAGAAGATATGTCCGAAAGTCCTGCTGAAGTTGGTATAAGCGCATTTGTAAATGCTTCATATTACGACTATGATGAAGAAATAAAAAAATTAGAAATTCCTGTTATAAATATTAATGCTGATAAATGGCCAACTAACTTGAAGAATAATCAAAAAATATATCCAAAATTCGACGTAAGAATTTTAAAAGGAACTGGTCATTTCTTGAACCAGGAAAAGCCGGATGAGTTTAATAAAATTTTAAAAGAAGTAGTGGGAGAATTAACTAAATAATTTGTAATAAAGGTAAATACTGTCATCAGCTTTCATCGTAAACGGGTTGATAACGGTGCTTTACGGAATTTCGAGACGGGCAAAAAAACCGCCAGAGGCAAATTGACCGTTTCTAACTCTAATCAAAATTTCATTTATTCCTTTTTTGAGCTCCAAATCTACCTTACGGCCTTCATGCTCTGGATTTTCCCAAAAGTCATACCAGGCGTTCCAATCATTATATGGAGTTGAAATGTATCCGTCACGATATACAAATCCGAAAAAAACCCCATTCACCCATAAAGCTAATTCATCAACCGTACTGAAATGAAGTATTGCGTCCTTAATCATATCCGATTCAATATTAGTGCGGAAATAAGCGATTGTTCTTTCGCCGCTAAACTCAGTTATCTTGCCTGTTAATACCGCACCTCTTCTATCAACGTCGAATTTTGTCCAATTAAGTCTCTTTCCATTGCTCATTAATTCTTGCCGTGCATATTGAAATTCTATTTCTTTTAGAGGTTTTTTCACCGGTCCAAGAACTTCCCAATCAGTTAATAAAGAATCAGGTTGGTATAAAATATTTGGAATGTTGGGTCCTTCATAGCTCATTTGATCAATTGAAGTTATCTTTACATTGTCTACCCATACGGGCCAGCCAACAATCCTGGGCTTAAAGCCCATCAGCCCGGAATTATTTTCAAAGAGGTCAAATGTAAGTTTTGGTGTATTCATATCATTAACATAGAAGTGACAAACATTATTTTTTATTTCTGCTTTTATTCTATGCCATTTTTTTATCTTAATTGCCTGATCGTCTTTTAACAAAGTTCTGTATTCTTCGTAAAGCAAACGGGAAGCATTATTATCACGCCACGGGTTTACTCGAATATAACTTCCGTTACCCTTAATATAAATTCCTCCAAAGTCGACTCTGTTTTCATCTTTTGTGTAGTTGTAGATCAACCCTAAATAGTTATGCTTGTCATCAGGAAAAAGAATATCGGCTTCTATACGGACGCTGCCCCATTGATCTGAATTTTTTACTAGGGCATAAACTACTCCCCCGGGAGTTAGCTCTAGAACTTTCCCGTGTTTAACATCTGTCGAACGGATAATATTTATTGAATTTTCACCTTCGATTATCCAGTTGGAAAGATCATTTTCAAAATCTTCAACGAACCTTACTTGCGCAAAGTTGATAGAATTATAAAAAAACAAAAAAGCGATTAAAAAGATCGCTGAAAACTTAGCCTTATTCATTTAAGCTCACTTATCTTTTATTGAATATAGGTAAATATCTTAAATTTTAGAATTATATTTCAGCCTTTGCATCTCGGAACGCCCGTTCTACCGCAGGAGTTAAAAAATAATTTTCAAATGCCCAATTTTTATCAGGATCATCTCCAGCCAGCTTCAAACGGAAAGATTCCAAATCAACTTTATCTCTGAATTCATCTAGTGTTAAACCGCTATCAACAGCATCATCAGCCTGTTTTAACAATGTTGAAAAAAGATCGGATAACAATTGCATGTAATCATTTGAATATTGGATATCACCATGACCGGTTATTATTATTTTAGAATTTATGTTCATTAACTTATTGAATGTTTTAACCCACTCTCTAAAAAAAGTCCTGAAACCGTATGGAACAGGATGAATTACCAGGTCACCGGTAATCAGAATATTTTCATCAGGAAGATGAATAACAGCATCACCGCGCGTGTGACCTCTATAATGTTTAATCCTTATCTCTCGACCCCCTACATAAAGAATCATCTCATCTTTAAAAGTTGTATTTGGCGGAGTATAGACCATCTCCTTATAAAAAGGTAATTCAATCCTTGCAACTTTAAAATTATCTTTTGCTCGAGTAAACTGATCTTCTGTTAAATCGCTTCCGTCAGTGTTTTTACCGGTTCTAATTTGTTCTTCAATTCCTTTAGGTCATCTTCGTCAATGGCGGCATTTCTCTTTAAAATAACTGGATTCCTCCTATCTGAAACAGCTTTTCCTCTGTCGTGGGCAATAATTTGTAAGTCCGGAAAAGCATTTTTATAAACCTGGTTTCCCATTATGTGATCGAAATGCCAGTGTGTATTTATAAGGTAACGTACTGGTTGGTCTGTTATTTTTCGTATTTCAGCTAGATGTTTCTTTGAAAGGTAGACACCCGGTGCATCAACAACAACCACTCCTTCATCGGTTATTATAGCTGTTGAGTTGCCGTCAACAAAGTCTTTTGTTGTCTTATGTTCATTAAATAAATATACTCCTTCAGCTACCTTGGTAACTGTATATAATTCGTCTTGTGAATAGGTATTTGTATAAAAAAAGAGTAATAAAAAAATATAGAACAAACTCTTCATGTACCTAACCCTTAAAAATTAAGAAATAGATAAGTAATCAGAAGGTACAGAAAATATGATCAATCGTACCATTCTTCAAATTTTGCAATCAGCCTTACAGTATCAACTTCTGCATATAAATCCGTGCGACTTTCATCATTTTGAAATTGAAAACCTTTTTTAGTTCTATACCATATTGCCTTATTGTCATTAGCTGATTTGGATTTATACATATAAGGTTTTATCTCTTCATTTACCTTCACATCCGGGTTGAAGTATATAGAATTCTTAATATTTTTAATAAGAATATTGCATTCCTTTTTTGATAATTTTATTTCATAAGTAATCGAATAATCTTGAATATGGTCATAGTATTCGTCTTTCATTACCTCGACATTCTCCGGAATTTCGATATCACAATAATCAGAGAACCTCTCCCGGCTTGGTGTTCGCCAATCGCAGCTAATAAGAGTACTAAAAATTACTATTGATAGGAAATATTTCATAACAGTCGATAATTCTAATAACTTCTGGTAGTCTAGGCTATACTGCAACCCTTTCCACAATTTGATTGAACCTCGCTATGTCTTTATCTTTAAGGGTTGAGACAAATTTAACAATTTGACGGCCCATGTCCAACAATCGATTTTCTATATTCTTGTTTTGAATATTGCCTTGTTGGTCAAAAGCCTTATGAGATTCAGGTATTGAAACCTGCTGCGGCAATACCCATGCCTGGAGATTGCGGGCAATAGTACACATTGTATTCAAGGCATTTGAAGCACCAAAAGCCCCACCAGCCACTCCCACAAGCCCAATCATTTTACCCTCGAATTCTTTGTAGCTCATTAGATCAAGCGCATTTTTTAAGACGCCGCTCAGACTGCCGTGATATTCAGGAGTTCCCAAGATTATTCCATGAGCTTGTTGTATTTCCCGCCGTAATTTGTAAACATCCTCAGGGTAATCCTGGTCATCGATAGAGCACGCAAAGACCAAACTGTAATCTCTCAAGTCGATTAACTTAACGTCTGCGCCTGACTCAGCAGCACCTTTTAGAACGATCTGAAGAGCCATGCGCGTGTAACTGTCTTTCCTCAAACTGCCGCAGATAGCAACAACCTTTGTCGGTGGATTAATGTTATTCTCCATCATCATCTTATACTCTTCCTATTTTTACCTTAGAATGAATTCACCTGAAAATATTTGTTGATCTTTTTCATTTAATGGGTGATAATTAGCACCCTGCACATCTCTGAAAAGGCGTTCCATCCCTAAATTCTGAAAATAGCTTTGAGCACCAACGACTTCCATTGCCTTTGTAACGCTTCTAATAGCAGCATTTGCCACATTGGTTTTTCTGGTTAGAATATCATGGGAGTTCCGGTCAACCGGTTGAAAATCATATTCATTACAAATCCTGATCATATCTTTCCACTGAACCTGTGCAGCGGTTAATTCGTTATTCATCTCCCCAATTAAATATTTTATATGATCCTTATTTGCATTCCTACTTTTTATTTGTTCAACAGCTATTTGAGCTGCCTTCTCCGCAATACCAACATAAACCGACATTATCAAAGGCATTGCAACTGTAAGCACCACGTTCCAAAACGGATGGAATTCTCCACGGGGTCTTCTTAAAACAACTGCAGATTCCGGCACAAACACATTTTCAAGTTTTACAGTATGTGAACCGGTTCCCCGCATGCCCATTGTATACCAATTATCCATAACAGAAACACCTTCTGATTTAAAGGGAACAGGGAAATGAAGAACCTGCCATCCTTCTTCAGGATCTTTATAAGGAGCACTTGTAACTAAAACATCCCCAACAGGTGACTGGCTTGCAAAGTGTTTTTGTGCGTTAACAATATAACCGCCTTTGGTTTTATGCATTTCTCCATTAGACTCAAGCCAGTCCTTGGCACCTGTGCTTACTAAAACAAGTTGTTTATCAGCAACCTTTATTAACATTGCCTCGCTGCCCTGCCCCTTTTTATATTTCCAGATATTCGCTGCCAGCAGATGCTGGTGCATAGATAAAGCAAGCGCAGTTGAACCGCAGCTTTGTGCAATCACTCTTAAGATATCGCACATCTGTGAATGCAACACTCCTTCTCCTCCCAGTTCTTTAGGGATAGTTGCTTTGAAAAAGCCGTGTTCTTTTAGCTGTAGATAGTTTTCATTCACAAATGCAGCATTGCGGTCATTCTCGGCTGCACGATTTGCGAAATCTTTCCCCAAATCGCGAGCTAAATTTATCCAATGAGTTTCTTTTGTTTCCAATTGCATAACTCCTCTTCTCTTTTGTTTTTCAACTTTGTTATGCAAAAATGTTAAAATAGGAGTTGACGTACTTGATTGGAAAGTCCAAGTTATTGACTCTGAAGTTCATTCAGGACTGCACCCCCTACTAAAATATCTAACTTGCTTTCCTGAAGTTTGCCGGCGATAATCCAAATTTATCTTTGAACGCCCTGCTAAAATGTGAAGCATCTTCGAATCCGCTTTCAAAAACAATTTGAGTAATATTTAGATCGCTATTTTTTAGCAACATTGCAGAATAGTCAAGCCTTTTTGTTTGCAGCCATTTACCGGGAGAAACGTTAAAGTGCTTCTTGAAATCTCTTTTAAAGGAAGACAAACTTCGATGACATAAGTTTGCGTATTCTTCCAAAGATAAATTGCAAGAAAAATTTGCTTCCATGATTTGCCTGATTGCCGGTTTCTCGCAGCCAAGTAAAGATTGGAAATATGCTGAGAGGGGAAAATTATTACTGCCGGTAAGAATATTAATAATAAGCTCCTTTAGTTTTAGTTCCAGCAATGAATCCGTCGGTTTTTCTTTACCGCTGAAATAAGTGAGCATTGATTGGAAATACGTAGATAATACAACATCAGTGCGTACCTCGATTGCAGAAGATTGAGAAACTTCTTGATTCATATTTAAATCAATTTTCCCGGAAATTTCCTTTATGGTATTCTTAATAAAATCATCAGAAATAAAAAAGGCTAACAAACAGAAATCATCATCGAAAAACTGGTCAATTATCATTGCGCCTTTTTTAACATAAAGTGTCTGACCACCCTGAACTGTCCACTGTTCGTTAGTTGAACGCCATGTTTTTTTGCCGCTTAGTACGTGGACAAGATAATCCGATTGTGTCCAAACACCGGCTGATTCATTTTCGATAGGACATGTATACTCAACAAATAAAAGTTTACCGACTTCAAATTTGTTGTAATACAAATTTGACCGGATTGTTTCGTATAAGTTTTCCATCAATAAGCACTTACAGTTTTAAATTTAAGACAAAATAACTTATTAAATAAGCTTTTGCAAGTGCTGGCAAAACATGTACAAATTTTTAATAGTTTTCAACCCAACTTTCAAAGCCAGCGTTTGAACCATTCGACAATAGTCCGTTCAAAGTCAGGTTCTTTGTTAAAAATATTTGTTCCGTGTTCGGAACCTTTGTATTGAATCAATGTACTGTTTGGGTGTTTTGTTGCAGCAAAAACACGCTTCATCGCTTCAAACGCACGAACATCATCTTGACAAGCTGCACTTAACACAGGAACATTGTCCAAAGATTCAAGTTGTTCGCGAGCTTGATCGTCAAAAGGACCTGAAATTAGTGCCAAAGCACGGATTTCAGGATGATTAAAACTTGCTTCAATTCCCATAAATACCCCGCAACTCGCTCCTGCCAGCCCTATACTTTCTTTATTTACACTTTCTTGTGAAATTAAAAATTCATAAGCTGCTTCAACATCTTTCATAATGGTAGTACGTGATACCTTTATAAATTCTTGCATTGTAGTAAAGTTTGGCCATTCTCCTTCACTTTCATAATACCCCCTGAAATCAAAAGTTAGAACATGAAAACCTTCATTTACAAGCATCCCTGCTAATTTAGTCCAAGTTCTCCTGTCGCCGCCTTCCATACACATATGAAGCAATAATATACCGGGACCAGGCTTATCAGCACTATAATAAGTACCTTTTAGTTTAACCTGGTCTTCTGTAACAATAGTCACATCTTCACTTGTGTTAATTGTTGTATTTGCTTTGTTAAATGAAAAGAACAAACAAAATAATGTTATTACTAAATGCGAAAATTTAACTTTCATCCTATCCCCTACAAATTTGAAGTTTATAAAAATACAAAAGGTATTATTTAGAGTGCTGATATAGAAAAAAGTTCGTTAACCGTATACGAATGGATAGCAAAATATAATCCTTTACAAATTGTTGTAATCCAAATTTGATGTGGTTGTTTCGTATAAGTTTTCCTTCAATATTTACTTTCAGTTTTAAATTTATGATAGTCAACTTATTAAATGAGCTTTTGCAAGTTTGAGCGTGACACTTATAAATTTTTTAATTTTGCTTTTAAATTTTTGCGGACACCATTATTTAAGAGTAGAGCTCACTTCCCTTTTGACGATGTACATCAGGATCATAATTACGATGAGTTTTTCACTCAATCAATTTATTTTTCACTTTTAGGTGAGTATGAATTATAATCAAGATCATGTTTCAAAAGTTTCCGGGGATCAACAGCATTCTCAAAGCTTTTGTTCTTGGTTAGATAACCAATAACCTCACCATTCTTAATTATTCTTGGCGGGGTAGTTGTAAATTTGTTAAACGGTGATAAATCTGAGAATTCTTTACCATATTTCCCAAACTTATTCCGAATTGAATTAGAGTTAAATTCATTACCATATTTGCCAAATTCATTTTTAATAGATTCTGAATCAAATGTGTTGCTACTAATTTTTCCTAGATATGTGCCGTCGTCTGCTACAACATCAGCTCCATCTATATATTTATAAATATCTTGTGCATTGGCTTTGACAAAAAAAGAGATAAAAACAAAGAAATAAGCCATAGTATATATTTTGCTAGTTACCAAAGAATCCATGTTTTTTCCTTTCTTTGAAAATGAAAAACTGTAATTATTTTCTGGTACATTTTGAATTTCGAAAAGTTTCTTTAGTTCAATATGTTTTAGTCAATCTACGGCTTAGTACCCGTATTTTATGTAAATTACAAAATCCGAACACATCTGAAATACTATAGCCGGCAGCAATTGGCTCTATCAGCCGGATTTAGGCAAACCGTATATTGCTTCGATTGTACGAGGAGTATTTATGCGTTTAATCCTTTTACCTTCAACATAATCGCTCTGTTTTATATGAGCACCGGCAAAAAATAGCGCACGATTAAAATGTGTATAATTTTCAGTAGCTAGAACAATAACAGCAAAGGAAGTTTTCCAGAAATTAATTTTATTTCCTGATTATCAGCTATCTTCATTTGATATTTTTGAATAGATTGGTTATATCTTTACGTTATAAATCCAATTTTAATGCTTACATACAAAAAATATGTGAACGAATTCATTATGGATAATAATATTGACAATGAAATTAAAATCCCGCCCAAAGGACTGGCTGTTTTAGCCTTAGTTGGTCCATCTTTTATCTGGTGCGCCGAATACATTGGCTCTGGTGAAGTTATACTTGCCACACGTTCAGGTGCAATATTAGGTACTTCCATTATTTGGGTAGTAGTATTGGGTATTTTTCTAAAGTTCTGGATTGGCATGTGCGGAGCGCGTTATACTGTTTGCACAGGTGAAGGCATGATAGATATGTTCGACCGCATTCCCGGTCCACGTCATTGGGTCGTATGGATTGTTTTAATAGCCCAATTTATATCGGCAACAATTTCCATAGGCTCAATTGCCTCCGCAGCCGGAATTTTTCTTAGCAGCCTTATTCCTGTTTCACCCTATTTAAGCGGCTGGTTTATTACTATTTTTTGCTTATCAGTAGCGTGGTCCGGAGGCTTTAATATTCTAAAAATAGTAATGAGCATCTTTGTATTCATTATTATAATAGGTGTGTTATATGTAGCTATCACAGTATTTCCGGGAATTAACACACTATTAAAAAGTCTTTTAATAAATTTACCTGTAGTACCTGAATGGGCACAAACCAACGCCGGAGTCAGCGAGAATCCATGGAAAGAAATACTCCCGCTGTTAGGTTGGGGAGCCGGCGGTTTTGCGAGTCAAGTGTGGTACTCTTACTGGGTAATGGGTGCAGGATACGGAGCGGCAAAAAACAAAGAGTACGGTAAGCCTGCCGATTTAGTTAAGCTTAGTAGTGTAACAAAATCCAGTGCTGAAAAGATAAGAGGCTGGTGTAAAGTTGTTTATACTGACGCAACAATCGGGATGATTATCGGCATTGTTGTTACTGTAGGTTTCTTAATTGCAGGAGCTGGGGTGTTGGCACCACAACAATTAGCACCTAAAGGGGAACAAGTTGCTACAACACTTGCTCAGATTTTCTCATCAAAATGGGGAGAGTTTGGAGGTTTCATTTTTTTACTCGCAGCAACAATTGCACTTGTTAGCACACAAATTGGCCAATTAGCCGGGTGGCCTCGACTATTAGCTGATACATTTAGAATTTGCATACCAGGTTTTCAAAAAAGATTTTCCTGGAAAACTCAATTTAGGATCTTTCTAATCTTTTTTCTCTGTACAAATATGATAATTGTTTTCTCATTCGGACTAAAGCCGGTAATCATCGTTCAGTTAAGTGCTGTATTAGATGGATTGCTCCTTACTCCGTTGCAGGCTATTTGGGTTATGATTGGTCTTTACGTGGTTATGCCGAAATTATTTAATGATGAAGCCCGTGAAGTTTTAAAACCCCATTGGATATTTGCACTCGGCTTAGCAATTGCTTTTATTGTTTTCGGTTACTTCTGCATTTTTCAAATTCCATATATATTTTAAATAATTTATGGGGATCAAAGTATTATTTGTGGACATTAAGTATGACCTTGAGATAATGAATATTATTAGAATTACTCCAGAGTAAGTGCTAATTTTTTTCGCCTTAGAAATACAGTTCCCTCAATCGTATAAATTATTAGGGCAGTCCAAATGAAAATGAAACCGATCATCTTTGATTCACTCAATTCTTCACCGTATATAAATGCTCCTACCAAAAGTATTAGTGTAGGATAGATGTATTGTAATATTCCTATTAATGAAAGGTTTATCATTCTTGCTCCCATAATAAATATAAGGAGGGGAAATCCACTCGTGAGTCCGCATCCAATTAAAAGTAAGGTTGTTGGTAAATCAATTAAAAAAGAACTTGTACCAACTGTTGTTAAATATAGAATATAAATTATTGCAGGAATTGAAAGAACTGAAGTCTCAAGAGTCAATCCTTCAACTGAGCTTAGAGGTGATTTTTTTCTTAGTAATCCATAAGTCCCCCACGTACCGGCAAGGTAAAGAGAGATCCATGGGAATTGCCCATAAATGAATGTCATTGTTAACACACCTACTCCAGCAATAAGAACAGCAAGCCATTGAATTTTTCTTAAACTTTCTCTTAGAAATATTACGCCTAAAAAAACGCTTATAAGCGGACTTATAAAATAACCCAAGCTTGTTTCAATTATAAACCCTGCATTCACTGCCCAGATATACAAAGCCCAATTAGAACCAATAAGAAGTGCCGGAATAAATATAATAAGCTTTTTCTCGCTTCTCTTTATTTTCTTTATTAATTCTTTCTGCTCTCTGCGAAATGAAATAATAACAGCAAAGAAAACCAACGACCATATTATTCTGTGTGATACTATTTCAACCGACGGTACATACTGCAGCAGTTTCCAATAGATTGGGTGTAAGCCCCAAAATACATATGCTCCGAGCGCAAGTGCTATTCCTTTGTTCATTGTTGTTTTTTACTATTAGTTAGAAAAATTTGAGAACTATATTCCGCGTTAAATATTAATTTTCTAAGCCTTTGCTTCTGCTTTAATCTTTATAAACATTCTTAAGAGCCTTTGATAACCTATAAATTCCCTCTACTATTTCTTCCTCATTTAAACTTGCTATTGCTAACCTGATATACTTTTTCTTTTCAGGGTGCGGAAAAAAATCTTTACCGTAAGCTGTTCTTATTTTATATGAAAGAAAAATCTTATTTAGCTCATCATAATCTATTTTTAGGTTTTTCAATGATATCCATATTGTATAACCGCCGTTGGGTTCTATCCATGTTATATTTTTATTTTTAATTTTCTTCTCCAATGCTTGAACTGCAATGATCATTCGTTTCCGGTAAATCTTATGAATCCGTTTTATATGAAGTTCATAATTCCCTCTTTTGCAAAATTCCGCAAGAGCAGCCTGATCCAAATGGGTAGAACTTATATCGCTAAACCGCTTCAATATGGCTAAACGATTTATTAATTCTTTATCAGCAGCAATCCAGCCCAGCCGTATTCCGGGGAAGAGAATTTTTGAAAAACTTCCTATGTAAATTACAATCTGGCTGATGTCCATTGATTTAATGGGGAGAGGTACCTTCCCGAAATATTTCATTTCCTCTTCGTAGGCATCTTCTATTATAGGAATGCTGTATTTTTCACAAAGAGCAATTAACTTTTCGCGGTGCTCCTGTGAAGTCGTAATTCCAGTTGGGTTATGAAAGTTTGGCATAGTGTAAAAGAAAATCGGCAGCCCGTTCTTTAATTCTTTTTCCATAACTTTTAAATCCACGCCCTCATCGGTCATTGGTATTCCAACAATTTCGCAGTTATAATATTTTAGTGTCGGGATTATCATACCGTAGGTAGGTGACTCAACAAACACGCGCGATCCTGGTTTGGCCAACAATTTCATGAGCATGTCAATGCCGTTTTGTGCACCATTAGTAATCAAAATTTCTTGAGCACCGACTGAAATACCGTGCAATCTTGATCTTCTAGCTATGTATTCTCTTAAAGGGGTATAACCTTTGCTCTCTCCATAATCTAGCACCGTTTCCCCTCTCTCTAAGATTACTTTATTTAGGGATTTTCTAAATTCATCAAGAGGATAAATTCGCGTATCAGGATGGAGTCTACCGAAATCAATTCCATCAAATTTTTCAATATTCTCACTGAATGGATAACTAATGCCTCCAAACATCCTATATACTTTTTCTGCATTGGAGTTTACTTTTTGCGACCATTCTATTGAATTAACCGGTAATTCAGTTTCGGATAATTTAGTATCTCTGCGCTGTCTAACATAAGAGTACGAGCCGGATCTGCTTTCTATATAACCAAGTGCCCATAGTTCCTGGTATGCTTTGTAGATAGTTGCCCTGTTAACACCAAGCTGTTTTGAAAACGCACGAGTTGCAGGCAGTTTATCTCCTGGTCTCAAAATATCGTTATCTATTTTTTCCTTTAGCTGGTCAAGTACCTGTTTGAAAAGCGGAATATCACTTTTTCTATCAAGATTGAGGAGAATCATAAATTATCTCCATTTTTGTCT
>CAJHYN010000369.1_pt1 | contig 12813 bp, 11 predicted proteins | sample 9198641 | NCBI WGS metagenome assembly CAJHYN01 (sample SAMEA7708370, study PRJEB35096) | sediment metagenome | biome: marine neritic benthic zone biome [ENVO:01000025]; feature: sediment [ENVO:00002007]; material: shallow marine sediment [ENVO:03000034] sea grass bed [ENVO_01000059] ... | reverse complement strand
TGTTCGGATGCAGACGAAGCTTGCCCAGTGGTTTTTGGTGCCGAATCAAGATTTTCAACACCTTTTGAAGATCCCAAAAAGTTTGATGATACTGATAAAGAAGAAATGATGTATGATGAAAGATGTAAGCAAATCGCTACAGAATTGCTTTACGTTTTTTCTTCTGTTGAGTAATACTCCATATAATGCCGTATCACTCCCAGTGCGGCATTTAATTTCATAAATTTTACTATGAAGGATCTTGGATAACCTTTTTCTTAAAATGAGGTGAATCGCCCCATTCTCCGAGCCCGATTTCTTCATCTATCTTTAGAACTCTGCTTTCCAGGCAGCCCATACACAAATCTGAGTTTTCATCAATACACGGTTTGTTCTCGTAAAGCTGATAACTTGGGCGGTAAATTGTATCAGTTACATTCGGCATAATAATATTTGCACCGGCTTTTAATCCCATTTCCCTTCCGTAAGTCTTAAGTGCTTGCAACGCTGTTGTTGAAGCAATATTCACATCCTTCAAAAATAAACGGACAGCTGCAATCATTTTTAAGCTTCGTATATATTGATCTTCTTTGATCGTATCAAAATCTTCAACAAGTTCTGCTGTGGGTGTATTATCACTAACGATATAAGGTCCCATTCCGATCATGTCAATATCGTACTCTTTGAAAAACAAAATATCGTTTACAAGATCATCAACTGTCTGCATTGGCAAACCAATCATTACTCCGGTTCCGACCTGGTATCCTACTTCTTTCAAAAGTTTGAGGCAATTCACCCGGTTCTCAAAATTATGATCTTCAGGATGAAGTTTTTTATAAAGCTTTGTGTTTGATGTTTCAATCCTTAGTAAGTATCTGTGTGCCCCTGCATCAAACCATCTTTGGTAAGTTTCTTTACTTTGCTCGCCGAGTGAAATAGTAATTCCTAATTTCCCATTTGAGAGTTTTTTTATTTTTTTGAGAATGCCCTCTATGAAATCTGTAAAATACTTGTCGTCTCTCTCTCCTGATTGAAGTACAACCGAACCATAATTTTGTTTATAAGCCCACTCAGCCCCAGCTATAATTTCTTCTTCCTTCATCATGTAACGTTCAACAGTTTTGTTGCTTTTCCTTATTCCGCAATAGTAGCAATCTTTTTGGCAGATGTTACTGAATTCAATTATTCCCCTGAACCAGACTTTCCTACCGATGTTTTGTTCTTTCATTTCGTAGGCTTTATCAAAGACTTTTTTCAGCTCTTCTTTGTCTTCAATCAGAAGTATATATTTCAAATCTTCTTTTGACAAATCAATTCCCGAATCAATCTTATCAAATATGGAATTTATCATGAAGAATCCTGTTTTTTGGTTTACAAATATAAACGAAGTTTAACTAAATGAATAAACTATTTTTGCACTCTTGTTTTCTAAGTTGACGAATCCTGCCAACTAAGTATTTAACTTTCTTTTAATGTATTAATTTCAGAATTGCATTGATTTCAAATAAAACATTTAATTATCTTGACACACAAAAAATCTCAGTTATATAAAATTCTGAGTTTTTATATTCCAAGTATTTTGGTTAATGAATCAGTTTTATTTCATAATTAACATCTAAAAGGAAGAAAGGTGTAAAATGATATTAAATAATTCAACTAATACAACATCGTCGTGGAGAGTCTGGAATTCTGAGGGTGAAATTCAAGGAACGAAGGGTCCTGATTCTTGGGGCACAATTACTCCGCCGGCAGGACCTTTTAATTATAACGCTACATTTGAAGGCCCAAGGGGGTCAGTAACTGCATCAAATATTGATAATCCCGATGCTTGCTTAACTTATGTTGGTGACAAAATTTTAGTAACCTACCCTGGTGCTTAATACAATTCTCTAATCCCCAAACTTAAAATCCCCGAAATTTCAAAATTTCGGGGATTTGTAACAAATGGAACTTTTCATAGAATTTTTTGAAATTAATATCTTTTGGATTCCGTAATAAATTATTATATTTTGTTTATTATATACGGATTCCAAAACAAATCGAAATAAATATGAGCACGTTAAACGGAAATGACGAAATTTTAATGCTTACAATTCTTGCATTGAGAGATAATGCCTACGGTGCAACAATGATGAAGCATCTAAAAAAGATATCCGGCAAAGAATGGTCAATAGGAGCTATATACGATCCTCTTTATAGACTTGAAAAAAAGGGATATATAATATCAGAGTTAACAAGTCCGGTTCCTGAAAGAGGGGGAAGAAGCAAAAGGCTTTATAAAATTACCGATAAAGGAATTGCGGCATTGAGAGAACATCAAAGAGTAAGGAATGAATTGACTGACGGTTTGCCGGATTTTGTATAAATAAGCTTAATATTTCTTAATTAAGTAGGGGAAGCATATATGAAAAATTCTTTTCTGGTCGTGTTGAGCTTGTCGAAACATAACAATAGTAAATTGTAATCTCACATTTCGACAGGCTCAATGTGACAACAAAAATAATAACTTTGAATTTTTCGTATGTGCAAAAACATGAGAATAAGAAGGATGAGACCGCCTAAACTGGCAAAAAACATAATTAAAAGATTATCAATATATCATCACGAGCATAATGCTCTTGGTGATCTCGAAGAAATTTACTCTCAACTTCTTGAAGAGGAAGGGAAAAAATCTGCCGACAAATGGTATTGGAAGCAGGCATTAAAGTCTATACCGCATCTATTAAACAACATATTTTTCTGGGGGGAAATAATGTTTAAGAATTATACACTAATTTCATTTCGCAATTTCGCTAAAAGCAAATTATTCTCTTTTATAAATATTTCTGGTCTCGCACTAGGAATAGCAAGCTGTATTTTCATATTTATGTTTATCCGTAACGAGTTAAGTTATGATACTTTCCAAGAAGATTACGAAAGAATTCACCGCATTGCAATGATGAAGAAAACCGAAACGAAGACTGCACGCTGGGGAGTTAATACAGCCATTCTAGCCCCTACTCTTAAAGAGAAGTTTTTTGAAATAGAAAAAATAGGAAGATTCAGCGATAAATTTACCTCGCAAGTTAAACGTGAACCCAACATGTTTTACGAAGTTGTTAATTATGCAGACTCAGAATTTTTGGAAGTATTTTCAGTAAAAGTAATTCGCGGTAAACTTGAAGGCTCATTGGATAGGCCTGCAACTGCTGTATTAACAGAAGAAATTGCTGAAAAATATTTCGGCGATGAAAATCCCGTTGGACAAACAATAAAAATTGATACTCTAGATTTTGAAATAACAGCTGTTATTGAAGATGCCCCTACAAACTCACACCTAAAGTATAAAATGCTTCTTTCCTTGATTACCATGAAAGATAGCTGGTGGTATGAACATTGGCCTACCGGAACCTGTTTTACTTATGCTAAACTTGTACCGGGAACAGATCAGAAATTATTCGAAGATAAAATACGTTTCTTCGGAAATAATTATTCAAGTACGTTTAATCAGATTGGAATTGAAATAGAGTATTTTTTGCAACCATTAGCCGATATACATCTTTATTCAAATTTGGATTATGAACATGAAACACCTGGCAATCCGGCCTATATTTATATTTTCTTTATTGTAGGAATACTTGTACTGTTTATTGCATGTATGAATTTCATTAACCTGTCAACTGCAAAATCCGCTAACAGGGCTAATGAAGTGGGTGTAAGAAAAGCAATTGGTGCTCATCAAAAACAATTGATTTACCAGTTCTTATACGAATCTGTTCTGCTCTCAATAATCGGGGCAGTCTTTGCGGCGTTCATTGTTTTAGTGTCTCTCCCGTATTTCAATAACCTAACAGGGTTAGATTTTAGTTTAAGTAATTTTATAGAAACAGAAATAATTTTTATGTATCTCCTTTTTTCAATTCTGCTTGGAATTGCAGCAGGAATTTATCCTTCGTTGGTAGTTTCGTCCTTTAACCCGGCTAAGATTTTAAAAGGCGGCATAAGCTCTGGAAGCAGAAATCCTTTATTCAGGAAAATGCTTGTAACAGCTCAATTTTCCATTTCAATAATTCTGATAATAGGCACAATGGTAATTTTCAGACAAATAGGTTACATGCAGTCCCAAAACTTAGGGTTTAACAAAGAACAAAAGCTTGTACTTTCTTTTCCTGAGACAGGTTTTCTTAGGGACAAATATGAATATGTAAAGAATGAATTTATGTTGTATTCTGAAATTACCGGCGCTACTGCTTCGTCTCATATTCCCGGAAGGCAGCTTTCAACAACACGAATATATTTAACAGGCAAAGAAACGGAAACCGGTATGTCAATGGAATACATTTATATAGATTATGATTTTCTTTCGGTATTTGAAATTCCATTGGTTGCCGGAAGACCTTTTATGGAGGAAATGGGAACTGACACGGCATGGGGCGGCTTAATTTTGAACGAAGCAGGTATAAGATCCTTTGGATTTGCTTCTGCGGATAAAGCTGTTAATCAAGGGTTTTGGAGAAGGAATGTTCCGTTAGTAGGAGTTATGAAAGACTTTCACTTCAAAGGATTGCAAAACGAGGTGGGTCCCCTTTACTTCTCAATTGCTCCAAGGGATTTCAAGTATGTTACGTTGAAATTAAATACAAACAATCTTAGAAATACTGTTTCGTTTGTTGAAAATAAGTGGGGAGAACTTTTCCCAAATGACCCAATTGAATATTTTTTCCTTGATAAGGAGTTCAATAAACAATATATGCAGGAAGCGCAAACAGGCTCCTTATTCAGGCTGTTTACGCTGCTGGGAATTTTTATTGCCTGCTTAGGTTTATTTGGACTTTCCTCGTTTATAGTTGAGCAACGGAAAAAAGAGATCGGTATTAGAAAAGTTTTAGGAGCAAGCGAAAGCAGTATTATAAAAATAATCTCCAGTGAATTTATTCTGCTAATTTTTATATCAAATATTATTGCTTGGCCAGCAGCATATTTGGGTAGTGATATGTGGCTGCAAAATTTTGCTTATAAAACTTCTCTTGATTATGATTTATTTCTTTTGGCCGGGGGAGTAGCTTTATTGTTGACACTAGTCACAGTCGGTATACAGGCGTTAAAAGCTGCGAATTTAAACCCGGTGGATTCTATTAGCTCTGAGTGATAGAGGTAAGATTTTTACTCAATATCTTTTAAATCTTCAAAACAAATATTATATTAAAGCGATCTTGTTTTAACCTTAGTTATAGTTTGTAGAAAAATTCTTAGCTTTCTTTATTCGTCAAAAATGTCAATTAAAAGTTGGTGAATTATGTTCAAAAAGAAATTGACCGATTCTGAAAGAAGTCAAAAACTAAAAGAACGTGATTATAAAGATCCCATCACAAAAAAAATTGTTTTGTTTCTTGATGAAATAGGAATAAAGGTTGAATTCAGAAAAGTAAGGAGGAAAACCATTCTGCCGGGTATAAGAATAGTTGATGGTGTTATGACTGTTGATGAGTCAAAATTATTGTACCCAGGTGATTTGCTCCACGAAGCCGGTCACCTGGCAGTAATGCCGAAAGAAAGAAGAGAAAATTGTGGAGAAAATGTGGGCACAGATGGCGGTGAAGAAATGATGGCAATATCTTGGTCTTATGCTGCCGGAGTGCATTTAGATTTGGATTTAACAGTTGTGTTTCATGACGGAGGTTACCGTGGGTGGTCAGATACAATTATTGAAAGTTTTAAAGAAAGAGAATTCTTTGCTGTTCAATCACTGCAATGGATTGGTTTAACTGTTGACGATAAATTTGTGGATGAAATGGGCGGAGTTGAACCTTTTCCACATATGATAAAATGGCTGCGGGACTAAAAGTGATTAGTAAAATCAACTGGGAAATTTAATATAAAATCTTAAAGAATAAGTTGCATTTATTTGTCTTCTGTTTATTTGTGTTTACCACTTTAGCAGCGCAATCAAAAATTTACCCGGTAAGACATTCGGAAAAACTTGAAGGGTGGGAAACTGGCTTGAGTAATTTACAACCTTTGAGCGAAGAAGGGATTAAAACATCTAAACGATTGGCTGACTACTTTAAAGATATTCCCGTTGATGCTATATACAGTAGCAATACAACAAGAACGATGCAGACAGCATTTTATTTGTGTAAGCAAAAAAATATTACTATTAATGTTGCAAAAGCCAGTTCAGATACTTCAGCGATAAATTCATTCCTAAATGACCTTTCGAAAGAATTTGCTAATGACAAATCAATACTAATTGTAACTCATTCGAATATTATTCCATACTTTTTAATTAAATCCGGTTTAACAGAAGATAAATATTCCGAAATGGGATTTACGAAATATTATGATTGGTGGGTAACCGATTTCTACGGAGAGATTTTTGTAATTGAAAATAAAGGTGATACAAAAAAAATATATAGACAAAAGTTTTAGTGCAATTGGTGGAAGATAAAGTAGCAATTAAATTAAGGACTTTGTTCTTTTCAATTTCTTGAACAAATATTAATTTGTATAAGTTTTTTCAGATCAATTTGATAATACACTTTGCCAGAACTACCCGACATAACAATTTACATTGAAAGGCTTCAGCATTTTATAAATGATAAGCAGCTAAATAAAATTCGCTTTGGCAATCCTTTCTTTTTAAGAACCGCTGTTCCACCGATTAAATCTGTTGAAGGTTTGCAAGTAAAAAACATTGAACGAATGGGCAAGAGAATTATCTTTTCTTTTGAAGATGACCTATTTCTCGTTTTGCATTTAATGATAGCCGGAAGGTTACATTGGCATGAAGCGGGAGTTGCTATTCCAAAGAAAAAAGGATTAGCGGCTTTAGATTTTGACAACGGTTCGCTGCTTGTTACTGAAGTTTCAACACAAAAAAGAGCATCGTTGCATTTAGTAAAAGGAAAAGGAGCGTTATCGAAATTTGACCGCAAAGGACTTGAAGTATTCAACGCTACCCTTGAAGAATTTAAAACAGCGATAACTTCGGAATCTCACACGTTAAAGCGAACGTTAACAGACCCGACAATTTTAAGCGGAATCGGTAACGCGTATTCGGACGAAATCCTGCACCGCGCAAAACTCTCCCCGATTTTGTTAACAAAGAAAATTACAGATGAACAAATAGAAATACTCTTTGAAGCGACTAAAGAAATTTTAATTGAATGGACTGATCTTTTGCGCAAAGAAGTTGGTGACGGCTTTCCAAAAAAAGTTACTGCATTCAGAAAAGAAATGGCTGTGCACGGAAAGTACGAAAAGTCATGTCCGATCTGCGGAACGATTGTGCAGAGAATTAGATACTCCACAAACGAAACAAACTACTGCCCAACCTGCCAAACAAACGGCAAACTTTTAGCTGACCGAGCATTATCTCACCTGCTAAAAACCGACTGGCCTCGCACACTTGACGAGCTTGATGATCTTTATGAAAACCGTTGACTTAAATGATTTCCATAAAATCGAAAATTACTTTAAGTTTTCGTTTAATACTTGAAAATACTATTTTGCTAAATAGATGTTTTAGTCGTAATTAAATTATAGCACATTCATCTTGATAATATTTTCCTTGATATTAAATCTGACTTTTTCATGAAAAAAAAACTTTTACTTTCAATTGTATTGTTAATCAACCTTAATATTTATTCGCAGCAAAGAATCATTTCCGACGTTAATGGAATAAAATTATCCCAAGGATATACACTGAATTTGTTAAACGGTTTGGGCAACTCATCTTTAATAAACCATGTTTCTAATATGTCAGAATTAAATCCTGCAGCTTTGATAAACTTTAAGAAATTTACTTTAGGTTTATCCTATCACTTTGAAAAGGAATTGAAAACCGCCTCGGTTGCAGATATCGGTTGGAAAAGAGTTAGTACAGCATTTCCCCAGGGTTTTGGTTTAGTAATACCATTAAGTAAATTTTCTTTGGGATTATCATTTGGACAAAAGTATAACTCTTCTACGATAGTAGATCCAGTTCCTATTGTTACTGTTGAAAATCCGGATGGTACAGGACAATCATACACTCCTAAATTTGAAACAATCATTTTTAATCATTCATTTTCAGTATCATATTTGTTTTATAATTTCCTTGATAACTGTGAGTTTTCCTTTGGGTTCAAATACACGTTAGGAAGAATGAATGTAATAGATAAATTATTTATGCTTGGAATAGAGGAGGATGTCTTTAGCAGCGGCTGGTCAATAGGATTTAATTTCATAAAAAATATGAATGACAAAAAATATTTACAAGTTGGACTTTTTTACGATAGTGGTAATGACTTCGAAAAAAGAGTTAGCTATGAAGGATCAGGATTATTCGTTAATGCTGATGATAACATTGAAAGACCTGGTCAAATATTTTATAGAATCGAGAAAGCACATGCTAATCTATTTGGAAAGGTTCCATCATCAATTAAGCTGGATACTGACATAAGTAGTATTAAAGATATAAAATTACTCGGTTCTATTTCTTATATATTTTGGAAAGATGTTAGTGAAAACTTTAAGAATCAAATAGAATTTTCCGGAAGTTTTGTCCATAGTTTGAGTGAAAATTTAACTTATTCATTGGGATTTCTTTTTACTGATAGAAGAAACGAAGAACTAGATGATTTTTTCAGAATTTGTAATGAATTACAAGCGATATTCCTTACGGCAGGATTACTAATAAAATCTGATATATTGAATATTGATTTATCTTTTGCCGATAGTCAATTATTATCAGAAAAGTGGCGTCAGCATACAATGGGTAAAATTGGAGTTAGTTTCAATTTTTTTGATTAGTCTTTATTAATCTTTTCTATAAATTAATTTATTAATAGGGTATTTTAGGGAAAACAGTTTCAAAGAAAAGACTATGCGAAACTTAACAAACCAACTGAAGACAATAGTAGAAAAAGAAAGTATTAAATTAGAAGCTGTTTCACAGAGTGAGTGGAATTACAGAAGCGGTCCGGGTAAATGGACAAAAAAAGAAATACTCGGTCACATGATTGACTCTGCTGCGAACAATCACCAGAGATTTATAAGAGTACAGTTTGAAGAAGCGCCTACAATTATTTACAATCCGGATAAATGGAATGCTGTTCAAAATTATAATGATGCAGATGTATCAAATCTAATTGAATTATTCGTAAATTATAATTTTCATCTGACTCACGTAATTTCCAATATCTCTAAGGATAATTTCGAAAGGCAATGTAATATCGGGAATGAAGAACCTGTTACACTTGAGTGGTTAATTACCGATTACATCAGGCACTTAAAACATCATTTAGAGCAGATTACCAGTTAACCCCGAATTATGCATTAGGATAATGCAGAAACCTTAAATCTATTTTATAACAATCAGTTATTCTATTGCTTTGCATTAGGAAATGGTTAAAAGGAGAAGATTTGTAACTTCTTATAAATGAATTAGTTACTGAAAATGATGTTGTGCTAATGCATAAACTTGGTTAAATATATTTAGATATCAAGTTATTACCTTAAACCTCGTTTAAAAAAATGGCTGTGCATGGTAAATATGAAAAACCTTGTCATCTATGCGGAAGAATTGTACAGAGAATTAGATATTCAACAAAAGAAACAAACTACTGCCCAACCTGACGGCAAACTTTTAGCAGATCGGGCTTTGTCTCGCCTCCTCGAAATCTATTGGTCCCTTACTTTTGATGAACTGGATGATCTGTATCACATTTAACCAATCATGGAAAGTATTTAATTGACTAATTGTTGTTTTATCTTTATAATAAAACGTTCATGTCCGATAATACTCTTTCTTGGAATTTACCTTAAATCATTAATTTTCTATTGGGTGCATTAGGTGGCGATCAAATAATATTTAGCACATAAAAATAGTGGGAGATAGCCGTGAAAAAAATTATCATATTTTGTGTTATCCTCCTTAATTCAAACGAAATTTTTCCCCAAACTGTACCTGCAAATTATCAAGATTTATATGATGAACTTTCCTTAAAACTCCAGTTCATTGACAGCACAATGACTGCTGAGTGGGGCGGAAGTAAATTCTGTACGAACTATGCTACGCTTTTGCTGCCTGCAGCAAGTAACCGCGGAGAATCATTGTTGGTACTCCAGGTGCTTAAAGCTGTAGGTTTATATCTTGATGCTTATGATTCGCTGGGTTTAAGCGCAGTTGATATTTCTATACAATATCCAATCTTAGTTGAATCGTTCCCGCGATATAATGAATACTTAAACTTCTATAAGCAAGTTATTGATTCAATACGAAATAAAAATTTTAAATTGATTATTGGCTGCCAGTCCACTTTTCGTGATAGCGTATTTGGCGGGTTACCGGTTGATGAATTTTATGAAGGTTTAGACAAAGAGCGTTATAAATCTGAAAAGAAACAAATGATCGAGACAATTATTAATGAACTGCAACCTGATTATCTGACAGTTGAAACAGAACCGGCAACACAGGAAAGGAATCTTGGCTTGGATTTTTCGCCTCAAAGTGTTATTGAATATATTCAATATTTTCTAGACGGGTTGGATAAAAAGGGAGTGCTTATCGGAGGCGGTTCAGGAACATGGGATGAAATAGATTACATTGATTTAATCTCGCAACAGCCGGGAATAGATTATATTGATTTTCATATCTACCCAATTATAGCTGACTCTTTCATTGACAAAGTTTTTAAGATTGATTCTCTTGCAACATACTATAATAAAAAATTGGTTCTTGGCGAATGCTGGCTGCATAAAGCAAATGCCGATGATTTAGCGACCTTGGAACCAAACGAAATTTTTGTGAGAGATATTTATAGTTTTTGGATTCCTTTGGACTCATTATTTTTCGAAAGTGTAATTAAGCTTTCACATTTTTCAAAAATTGAACTTACCTCTCTCATTTGGCCAACACAACTATTTGAATATATTGAATATGATGAGGAATTTGAAAGTTGGCCGTTGAATCAGTTATATGATTCAGCTTATGCCGCATCAACCCCAAAAATACTATCTAAAGCGTTTTCTCAGACAGGCGAACTCTATTATTCTCTAATTAAAGAATCTTGCGAATCAACAACTAGTCTAGAAGAGAATAAACACATACCGTATGGTTTTTCTCTTGAACAAAATTACCCGAACCCTTTTAATCCAAGTACAGTAATCAGTTGGCAGTTAGCTGTAGGCAATAAAGTTACTCTAAAGATTTATGATTTATTGGGACGTGAAGTAAAAACGCTTGTAGATGAATATAAATCGCCTGGTAAATATGAGACATTTTTTGAAGATGTTTTTCTACCTAGTGGAATTTATTTTTATAGAATTGATAGCGGAGATTACTCTGATACTAGAAAAATGATTCTGATCAAGTGAGATTTATTAAAAATCAAAGGTGTATTGTTTCATAAATAATCTGATTGAGCAGGGCTGAAGGATATTTTGCTAATAAATACCAAAACTGCAGCAGATTCAATCTACCAGATTATAAAGTAATATCGACAATAAACTGACATATCCTCGATGGCAGAAAAAAGTCATTTATAAATAATCAATAATCAAAAATAAAATTATTCTTGATATAACAATTGCAATACCCTTATATTAATTATTGAACTATCCCATCTTCTAAATTAATCATTCGTAAAGCGTTCACAAAATAACTGAAATTAAAAAAGAGGTAAATCATGAAGGCGTATTTAGCTGTTTTATTAATTTCTCTTGTAACTTTTTGTAACTGTCCAAAGGATGCAGAAAACCCAAACGTAATCAAATGGCCTGATGGGCTACCTGTTTACGACCACATTGTAATTGTAGTTGAAGAGAACAAAGACTATGAAGAAATTATCGGCAACCCGAATGCTTCGTACATTAATGATGTATTGAAAGAAGAAGGTGCAAATTTTACAAAGATGTACGGCGAAGAGCATTACAGCCAGGGTAATTACTATTGGCTGTTCTCAGGCGACAATCAAAATGTTGGATTCAAAGATCAAGTGCCAAACAGGCAGAATCACCCTGACTATCCTTTTACAGCAAGTAACCTCGGGCAGCAATTAATTGCAAAAGGATTGACTTTTAAAGGCTATTCTGAAAGTCTCCCGTTTATTGGTGATACTGTAGCAAGATCAGGCAACTTTGCGCGCAAGCATGTTCCGTGGATAAGCTTTGCAAATGTTCCAAACGGTAGCACAGTAGAGACATCATCCAATCTAAGGTTTGAAGATTTTCCTTCCAATTACGACTCCTTGCCCACTGTCTCTTTTGTAATTCCAAATCTTGATAACGACATGCACAACTGCTACCCGCCTAACTGTGATTCAGCAGACGCAGAAACAATGTTGAATTGCTGTATTAAGAAAGGTGACGATTGGCTGAGAGAAAATCTTGATTCGTATTATCAATGGGCTAAAGAAAATAACAGTCTGCTCATTTTAACTTTTGACGAAAACGATGACAAAAGAGGCTATAAGGGTTTAACAAACCCCATGATAAGTACTGAATCAGAATTTTGTGATTCAATGACGGATCCCGAATATTGTGAAGATTTAGAAAACCAAGCAGTTACCATTTTTGCAGGTGCTCATATTAAACAAAGGGATTATGAGGAAGGCAAGGGGATTACTCACGTAAACATATTGCGCACAATCGAAGCGATGTACGGATTACCTAAATCTGGCAAGCAGCAAAAAAACGCTGCCGGTTACGGAATCTCGGATGATTATATTATTACTGATGTTTTTGTATCAAAATAAAAGTATACCATAAAATTAATCCAGCCGCGTTTAAGCCGTGGCTTCCGAATAAAGCTTAAAAGATAAATAATCAATAAGTGTTTAGAGGTAAGTGTTATGAAAAACATAATTCTTTGTT
>CAJHYN010000051.1_pt1 | contig 12868 bp, 11 predicted proteins | sample 9198641 | NCBI WGS metagenome assembly CAJHYN01 (sample SAMEA7708370, study PRJEB35096) | sediment metagenome | biome: marine neritic benthic zone biome [ENVO:01000025]; feature: sediment [ENVO:00002007]; material: shallow marine sediment [ENVO:03000034] sea grass bed [ENVO_01000059] ... | reverse complement strand
ATCCCATCATTACTACTACTCTTTTTGCATCGGGAGCACCGATATAATCAAATAAATTGTACTGTCTACCTGTCAGCTTAGCAAATTCATCCATTGCATTTTGTACTATTCCCGGACATGCATTATAGAATTTGTTTACAGTTTCTCGACCTTGGAAATAAACATCAGGATTTTGGGCTGTACCGCGGATAAATGGATTATCAGGAGTCAATGCGCGTTTTTTATGCTCAATTACTTTATCATTATTTATAAGTGATCTGATATCTTCTATTGTCAATTGTTCAATTTTTTGAACTTCGTGTGATGAACGGAAACCGTCAAAGAAGTGGATAAAAGGAATTCTTGATTCAAGAGTTGCTTTATGAGCTATTGCAGCCAAATCCATAACTTCCTGAATTGATCCAGATGACAGTAATCCCCAACCTGTTTGACGGGTTGACATAACGTCACTGTGATCACCAAATATAGAAAGAGCAGAAGCAGCAATTGAACGGGCAGAAACATGGAATACTGTTGGACTCAATTCGCCTGCTATTTTGTACATGTTTGGAATCATCAAAAGTAAACCTTGTGAAGCAGTGAAAGTTGTTGTCATCGAACCACTTTGTATAGCACCGTGTACAGCACCTGAAGCACCGCCTTCACTTTGTAACTCAGAGACTACCGGAACAGTGTCCCAGATATTTTTTCTTCCTTTTGCAGCCCATTCATCGGACATTTCACCCATACCAGAAGAAGGCGTAATCGGGTAAATTGCGATGACTTCACTACACTGATACGCCACATAAGCCGCCGCTTCATTTCCGTCAATTGTTATTTTCTTTCTTTCCATAAATATTACCTCTATTTATTTAGAATTAAATGAATTCTTTCAACTGGTTTCGAATATGCAAATACTAAGCCAATTAACAGAACTTTATATCTTCTTTTTTAGGCTATTTTGCTAATTCATTCATAGTTGACCTATAAAACTCTTTAATTTTTTAGAATTTTATTGGTCTAAAAATCCCATTTTTAGGAATAAGACCGGACAAACCAATCCTAATTATATGGATTTTCAGCGAAAAAATAAAGATATTTTTGTCGGAAAAATAAAGTTAAAATTAAATTAACATTGGGTTGGTAGATATTGATAAATAAGATGGGAGCAATAAATAGATGATATTTAAGAATTCATTTACAAAAACTTACCTTCGGGATGGAAGGGATTTGTGTGAATATTATCTATTTTTTCTGTACGGCCAAATTGAACAGTAGAATAACCATATCGATCTCTAATTTTTGTGACTGCTCTGAGTAATCTCCCCTTTTTAACTTCTTCAAAATCAAAAAGGCATTGCTGTTCACAGTATTCGCTAAAATTGTTTAGCCGGATTCCGATTAATCTTACCCCATGAACGTTGTTATAATTTTTTCTGAATAGTTTTAGAGCAGTTGTAAAAATCTCTTTATCATCGTCTGATGGTTTTATTGTCTTTGCCCGTGTGATTGTATGAAAATTTGCATATCGTAATTTAATACTCACTGTTGCTGCCTGCCAATTTTTATCACGCATTAATTGACATACCTGGCTTGTAAGTTTGAATAAAACCTCTTCTGTTTTACTTCTGTCTTTTACATCCCTTCCAAAAGTTCTTTCTTTTGAAATACTTTTTCGATATTGAGGTGGTAATAAATGATCTCTTCCCTTTCCGTTGGCTTTGTTTACAAGACTGATATCATTTTTGTATAATTCCTTAACAGAATTAACATTCAATAATTTTTTTACATCAGCAACTTTGAAGATACCCTTTTTATTCAGTTTCTTTAATGTTGATTTCCCTACACCGGGAATCGCTTGAACAGGTAACGGGGCAAGAAATTCTTTTTCCATTCCAGGCATTACATAGGTTATTCCCTCAGGTTTCATAAAATCCGATGCAACTTTAGCAACTGTCTTGTTTGAAGCAATTCCAATTGAGCAAGGTAAACCGAGTTTATGTTTAATTTCCTTTTGAATTTTTGCTGCTAATAATTGAAAAGAACCGTAAATATGCTTACATCCTGTAAAATCCATAAAGAATTCATCAACTGATGACTGCTGGATCATTGGAGCATATTTTTCTAAAATTCTTTTTACGGCTTTACTAAAACGGGAATATTCCTTGTGATGACCCCCGATGTAAATTCCGTTTGGACAAAGCTCGTAAGCTTTTTTTATAGGCATTGCTGAATGTAGTCCGTACTTACGTGCTTCATATGAACAAGCTGCTACTACCCCTCTTCCCTTTTTAGGATTTGCTCCTACAATAACCGGCTTACCTTCTAGGGAAGGGTCAAATATTCTTTCTACAGACACAAAAAATGCATCGAGATCAAGATGAAATATTGTACTCATAATTCATTGCAACTTAATGGAACACTGATTTTCATGATCGTTATGATTTATTGAGATTAGTCTGCGATAATCATAAAAAATCATATTAACCTGCCTTCCATTTATTTAGTTATTAGAAATAGCCGTATCAAGATCGAATAAACCAGAGATTTCAGATTTTGTAAACTTTGAAATTCTTTCCAAGCGTGGATAAGTTTTAACTATTGTCTCAGGCATTCTTATCATTTTATTTTCTTTTAAATAGTGCAACATTTCAAACGCATTTGCTAATCCATTACCGTAAGAATGTCTTTTCATAATGACAAATATCTTCTCAACTTCGGGGTACATCTTTTTTATCTCGTGTTCAATTTCCAAAAGCTCTCCTGGTGAATAAAGTAATCTTTCACGTTCTGTAACATCTTTTTGCTCTCTACCATACAAACGCAAATACATAGTCTTGTTAGATGAAGTAAGCTTGAACGGGAATTTACCATCAAGTTCAGGTTTATCAATACTGCAAAATGTCACGCTTTTCGCTCTTTTGTTTATCCATGTCGGATGCTTCACTTCTACAAACTTGGGAAATGATTCAAATAGATTTATTAGCTGTCTAAGATAATCTATATTATCATCAGTGCAGGCAAATGAATAAGGAAACTGCAGCAATAATCCACCTAAGCGTTCTTCTTTTTGCAGCAAGTCAAGGTTTTGAATTATCGCCTCCGCCTGTTCTTCTGTATAATTTTTTTTGTGTGTAAAATTCTGATGCAGTTTGTAAGTAAATTCAAAATCTTCAACATTATTCAACTGATTTAACCAGCTTTTTATTATCCCGGGATTAAGAAAAGAATAATAACTCGAATTTATTTCAACAACATTAAAATAACGTGCATAAAACCTTAGCCAACTCATATCCTTTGACTGTGAAAAAGGATAGAAAATTGGCACCCAGTCATTATAAGACCAGCCAGCAGTACCAATATATAGATTTGGTGTATTCATTAGAAAAATTTTAAATACCAAAGGTTATGAAGAAAGTAATAAGTTGTCTAAATTTTATAATCACTGTCAAATAAAAATGCTTGTAAGTCTTCAGTAGCTAAATCAAGAACTTCAGAAGTAACTTTATCAATTTCACTCATTACCGTATCGCTAGTTAAATCAGTATCCGTCTTGCCAAGATTAAAAATTGCTTCTTTAACAATAATATCGATATACCTTTGAAATAAATATTCTCTCCACCTTATTGATTCTGATCCATTTTTTTCTAAAATCATACTGGCAATTTTTTTTGAGGTATTTATCCAATAGATTCCATTTTCAAAATCGATTGGACGTTGATGATGATGAATAGCCGGATGCCGTTCAGAAAGCATGTAAGGTTCTATTTCGGTAGAAAATGGGTCTGGATGCTCCCCAGATATTCTTACCTCAGGAAAAGCATTTGCTTTTTTCTTTTTATTATCACCTTCGCCACCAATCTTTTTTTTCGCATCTGATTTTTTCTTTCGCTTTTTGTTAGGATCAATATTCCATGATTCTTCATTATTTCCTCCAACCCCTAAATTTCCACCAAGCCCAGCTAATCTTTCTCTAACCATTTTTTGAAGAAATCTATTTTTCCATCTATTTAATAGTTCATTCAGCTCAGAAGTTTTTTTTAAGTTTAGTTTTTTCTTTTCCTTTTTTGCTTTTTCATCCATTTTTTCACATAGGTTTTCCACACAGTCTTTAACCCAATTTAATAAAGCATTAGTCTTTGTAGCATATGTAAATTCATTTCTATCATTTGTTACATATCCCTCATCTTCCATTATTTGTGCCTTACATTCACCATAAATAAATTCACTATATACATAGGTTCTAAAATGACCAATTCTTCCGACTTCATAATTAGCGATTACACCGACATCACTGAGAAAATCTATACTGTTCATCCCTCTATATTTGTTTCCCTTTAGCGGTTCTTCTGATGTAAATAATGTTAACTCAATTGGAGTATTATCATACATTTTGATACTTTCATTTTCATAATTCAAGAATTGAGGACAAACATATTGGAAAGGATTTTCAAAACCCTTTTTGGGAGACAATATTGGAATAGTTAATTTTTTTGCTTTTGAGTTTTCACCAATTATTAAATAAACTTGCTTATGTTGAATTATTCTTCTTGCTTGTGGATGTATGATCAACTTATTAATCAATTCTTTTAGATAATTAGTTTTATGAGCACTCTTGGGTAGGTATCCCTTGACTATTGTAAATCTTTTTTTGTTAGATAATATATCTTCAATTTGATTAATTACATGAGTTGTTTTCATAATTTCAGAGATAGCTAATGCATTTTCTAATTTTATTTCAATATTATCCATATCTGTATCGATACCGTATTCTTTTTTTTCATTAAATCCGAACGAATTTAATTTACCATCCCGATAAGTAATAAGTCGAGAGTTTTTGAACATCTCCCTCATATAAAATTTTCCACCATTACCATGCCCACCTAAAGTTTTAATATTTTTTTTCTCATCATAACTACTTTTTTTTGCAGCATTTGGATCAAACCATCTTTTAAAGGCTGCATCTATTTTCTTTCTACTCATTCCAACAAAATCAATTACATTAATTGACTTTACTAAATTATTCTTTGCTACATCTAAAAAAATATAAATTATTTGCTCTTCATCAGGTGTTCCTTCCAGATTATAAGCATCCACAGAATTCTTTAATAACTCAGCAATACCTTTTGCATGATCAAATTTGAATTCCTTGCCGATTAAATCTAAAACTGCTTCATCAATAACAGGTTTTTCTGCTTTAATGCTCATGTAATTTCCTCGTTAAATAACTTGAGAAATTTCTTTTGTAGGAAAGAAGAATATTCACTTAACTTTTCGGCTTCTTCAGAATTTTCTTCATTATATCTTGTAACAACTGCATTTATTTGTTTCATTTTACCTAATAATTCTAAATTTTTTTTCCTTACAGAGGTCCTATAAAATTCATAAAAATCTTGATCTATTACCTCATCGTGTTTGCCCATTAAAAACATTTTAAGCCCTTCTAGTCTTAAAAGTCTTTTTATTTCAAAACCGTAATTCAAATCTCTTCTACCATCAACTTCAATCTCATCACCATCAATAAATCTTATTAGCTCATTGCCTTTAATTTTACCTTCTTTTGTTAGAGCGCAATTCCTATTTGATATTCTTATATAACCTTCAGGTATCAACTGATAAAGGGCTCTCCTAATTGTATCAGTATCAGGATATTCCTTATAAAACCTCAATTGAAAATCTTTTGGAAATGATTTATATACCGAAACTAAAATATCTTCATACCTCAGTTCATTCTTATCCTTATTATACATTTTTGTAATTATGTATAGAATTTTATCCCTTTTAGAAAGTTTTTTCATTACTTTACCATAATCATTTGATCATCAATTGTTATAAATCTATCATCCTTTCCTAGTATATAAACAAGTTCATCATATGATATCTCAACATATTCCTTATTGATATAATCACAAATTTCTTCTAAAGCTTCTGGGTTTGTTGAACTTTTTAGTATATCATAACATATCTCAATAATTTCTTTTACATCATTCTTTTTTAATTTAAACTCTATATATGATAATTTATTACCATCATAATCAATATGCTTATCGTTTCTAATTTTATGTCTAATAACTTCATCCGTTGATATATTCAAATCTTTTAACATCCATTCCAATTCTTCAAAAAAAACAGTACGATTTAAATTAGATAAAATACATCTTACTATTTTTATTACTGACCATTGTTTGGAAATTATAAATGGTTCATGTTCAGAATCTTCATTTAATAATAAATTACCACTCTTATAAATTATTTTTTTTATGGATTCCTCAAAGTCTCCATCCTGAAATAATTCTAATATACTTTTTATAGACGTTTTGGGAAAAATATCATTACTAATTATTTTCAACAGGTAGGATTCACTATTTGCCAGGTAGCTAAGATTATTTTTGTGTAATTTTTTTAATCCATGAAATCCACCTCCATAGTACATCAAAAAACTTTCAGATTTTAGAATACTATTCATTGCTTCAATTCTTAAAAATCTTTTTGTCAATACTTCTTTTTGAATTTCTGAAAAATGTTTTGGATTATGATTTTTTTTGAACAATTCAATAATTGCATCAGTTACTTTTATTCTTTCTCTAATTCCAAGTTCTTTAAGTGAGTAGTTAAACCAACCTAAATCTATAATTTCTGAATCCGATTTTAAGATATATACAAGTTCATATTTTGATATCAACTTAGGATACTTAAGCTTTACAAAATCATACAACTCTGCTACATTAGCTTGTCTCTTTATTTGTCTAATTCTTTTTTTAGCTTCACAACTAATATCTTCCCATTCATTTCTTGAATAACTAAAATGTTTTTTTAATCCAAAACTATATCTATCTAACTGATACATATCTTTATGTGATTTTAAATTACTAACTACCGCAGGAATTGAGTCATATTTTTTTTCAGCTCCATAGTAAATTTTAATGATATTTAGTATTTCAATAATTGGCAATGGAGTTAAACGTTGCTGCAAAATATTTTTAGTAATTTCGTATAAACTTCCCCTGCTGAATAAAAAATATTCACGATCTTCACAGCATTCAAACCAGAAATCCTTTGAATTAATTATAGTATAAAATAAGCTTAATTTCTCCTCCGAAGAATTCGTTTCAATTCTTTTTAGTAATCCCACAGGTGTAATCTGCTTAAAGGGGATATCTAATTTTGAAACCTCAGCATTATAGAATGCAAGTTTACTTTCTGAAGGTGAATATCGTGACAAATATTGCTCAAAATTCTTCATTAAGTAACCTTCGAAAGGGACATATTGAAATAGCTCAGACAAAATTCCTAGGTAAAAATTTTGAGTATATTTTCTTTTAGCTAATGGTATATTATTAATATCTTCAAATAAAATTGCTTTGGGTTTATTGAATATTTTATTTAAAAAATAGTGATCATAATGTCTTTTATTTGGTAGAATTCTTCTATTAAGCTTCCTAATTATTACTGATAAAATTTGTCTGATTCTTTCTCTGGTTAAACCAAAGTTTTGACCTATATTTTCAAAACTCAACTTTTCGTTATTCTGCCATCTTAGAATACAAATTATTTGTTTCTTTAAGGGTAACTGATTAATAAAACCATCTATCAAGTCCAAAATAAATTCAGGATCGTTTAGTAGTATTCCTATTTTTGGGAGATTATAATTTACAATCTTTTCTAATTCAATTTTAATCTGCGAAATAGAAGTCTTACCAATATTTTTATTAGCAAATATTTTGTTTGCATTTACTGCTATTAAGTCTCCTATTGTCTTCAAATGGTTATTGTTATCTAGATAATTTTTAATCCTTTTTGGTAAGTCTATTTGACTTAAAAGTATATCCTTGATTCTATATAAATTATTTGCAAAACCATTAGAGACTTCTCCTAAAAGAGGAAAGTAAGTAACATCATTTTCTTCTTCATAAGTTTTAAGGAACTCTGCATCAAAAGTTTCAGTATGTTTGCCAACAAAAAATTTTATTTCATTTTGAGTATCACGAATACTTTTCTTTCCACAATTTCTAATGGAAAGTAATTCATTTTGAGGGGTATTCAATAAATCTTGAAGTGTTTTTATACTAGTTTTTTGTATTACATTAGTAAACCTAACAGACAAGTTAAGATTAACCAAAGGTATATTTGCAATCTTGATTTTTATTCCATTAGCTTTTTCATTAAAGAAAAGAGTTTTGTTAAGAATATTTTTTGCAAGTTCAATGTTATTTTGTTCCTTGTCACTCATAAGTTATGATGACTAACTTTATAATTTTATAGCCACAATACTTTTATATCTTTCTCAATTGATTTAAATTCTTTATCTCCAGTAACTAATTTTGCTTTTTGAATTTTAGCTAATGAAGCAGCAAATGCATCTGCATATGAAATTTTATAAAAGGCCTTAAAATTAGCTGCCTCTAAAGTCATTGATTTGTCAACATCAACAATCATAATTGGGTATCTACTAATTGTTTTAAGATAGAGATCTGCAACTTTTTTTCCTTGTTCTCGTAAAACTATATAATAAACTTCCCCCCAGTTAACAACACTCATGAATATTTCTGCTTGATCTATTAAACTTTGCTTAATAATATCAGAAACTTTCTTAGCTCCTTGTTCACCCTCTAAATAAGAAAAAATTGAAAACGAATCGAAGACATACTTCTGTTTTCTTTTCATCTTTCACGTTCAGCTTTTTTTTCTTCCATCAGCTTCCGTAATAGTTTTCCCTTTGTTCCAAGAAATCCGATATTCTTATCAACCGTTTCCTCTGTTAAAGGTAGCATAGTAATTTCACCATTTTCTTCTTCAAATTGTATTCTTGTCCCTATTTTGATTCCATACTTTTTTCTTAATTTTGCAGGAATTACTACCTGTCCCTTAGTTGTTACAACTGATACTTCCATTGCTTACCTTTTATTATTTGTACTGCAATATAATATAGTAATACATATTAATCAAGTAATACTATTCTCCATTTATAGTTACAACTGCCTTTCTTGCTCCGCCATGGTCACGGTGTTCACAGAGATAAATACCCTGCCATGTACCTAAATTAAGTCTCCCGTCTTTTATTGGGATTGTAAGTGAAGGACCAAGCAATGATGATTTTATATGTGCCGGCATATCGTCTGAGCCTTCAAGTGTATGTTCGTAATACGGAGCATTTTCCGGCACCATTTTGTTGAAATGTGCTTCCATGTCAAAGCGGACATCAGGTGATACATTTTCATTTAGTGTTAATGAAGCTGAAGTATGCTGGATAAAAATATTCATTAGCCCGACTGAAATTTCATTAATCTCAGAAATCTCGTTTAAGATTTCCTTAGTAATTATATGAAACCCTCTTCTACGGGATTTAAGTGTTATTTCTTTTTGAAGCCACATTTTAATAAAATATTATTGATAAGCTTTCCTTAGATAGATATTTTCAGTGATACAAAAATTAAAAGATCTTACTAAACTATATAAAAATTTATTAATAAAAATTATTATTTAATGATAAGATTTTTCCTTAAAATCATCTTTATTCCTAAAATAGCTTTATCTATATTTTCCTCTTCTTTTATAAAATAATCACATTCAATATCAGTAGTAATTTGTTCACCTAACCAAACTAAAAACAGTTGATCAGGTTTTGTTGCAGTTTTTATTATTTCAATATCATAGCTAGTTAATTCGTGAGCTGTTATGATTAAAATCATCCCTGCATCAAGTAAAATATGTGATACCTCGGCTAAACGTCTTAAGTGTTCTTCACGTGTTGACGATTTATTTTTTATATCCGCATCAACCCCATATAAAAGATTGCCAATACCTAAATAATACACTTTTCTACCATCATTAAATAAATCCATTTCAAGTTTTTTTGCAATTTCTTTTCTACTTTCTCTTTGATTTCCAGTTATTATAACCATTGCCGAAGTGTGTCCATATTTTTCGGATCTGTGCCTATGACTTATATTACTTTTATTCCACTTATAATCCCTTAAAGTAGTCTTTTCTTTCATCCAACTAACTGTATCAAGAATATTTTCAAGAATAGTTCCACCTCCTACGGTAATTGTTCGGTCAATAATTACAAACCTGCTTGTCTCCTGGATATTATCTGCAATATCAAATGCTATGGACTTATTCAACTTTATAATACATTCAGCAGCTTCATTTGTAAAAACTTCATTTCTATTATTAATTATCTCTAGCTCTGAAGAATTTATTACTTTATTGATGGATAATACTCTACCGTATACTTTACATGTACCAAGCTTAATCAAATATTCTTTGGATAACTTAAGAGGTTCTTTCCCTAGCCAAAAAATGTTCGCTTTAATTTTACTACCTATCTCTATAGGCAATTCTTTTTCTTTTACAGCAATTTCACCTCGGCTTAAATAGACCTGATCCTGAAGTGTAAACCCAACCGATTGTTTTGCCTTAGCACTTTTATATTTCTCTTTTAAGCCCTCTATTGATTTGACCTTTCCTTTTTTCATTGAGGGATAAAATAACAACCCATCCCCAACATTAAGTTTACCGGTTTCTATCATACCTGTGACTATTCTTCTGTTGTCATTATTGTTTGTGAACTTGTAAATATCCTGTACCGGCATTCTAAAAGGCTTATTACTATATCCGTTACGGTTGGTCAATGAATTTATAGCTTGTAAAATTGTTTTGCCATTGAACCATTTCATACGTTCCGGAGCAACAGTTATATTATCCCCTTTTATCCCGCTTGCAGGAATTACGGTATGAGGCGTTACATTTAACTTTTCAAAGAATAATGATATTTCTTTCTTCAGTTCATCGAATTTTAATTCATCATAATCAATCAAATCCATCTTGTTTACGATTACTATGATATTTTTGATATCCAGTAATGCAAGTAAATATAAATGTCTCCTAGTATTTTCCTTAACTCCATCCAAAGCATCAATAACAAGAACCGCAGAATCTGCACGCGAGGCTCCGGTAATCATGTTTCTTAAAAAGTCAATATGACCCGGTGAATCAACTATTTGGTAATTTCTTTTTCCTGTTTTGAAAAAAACTCTTGCTGAATCAATTGTTATCCCCTGAGATTGTTCATTTTTAAGTGCATCAAGTATAAAAGCGTATTCAAAAGGTCTTGAATTATTAACACAAAATTTTTTTATCCTCTCTAGTTTCCCTTTAGGCAGGGAGTTGGTTTCAGCTAGCAGTCTGCCAATAATTGTGCTTTTGCCATGATCTACGTGACCAACAAAAGCTATTGTCATATTATCTAATGTGTTCATAACCTTCTTTAATCTCTCTTCTCCGGTCAGAATTTATTTTGTCATACCCTTGGTATATAGCCCTGGTATTTAATAAAATTCATTAAATAAAGCATTACATATAACCGTCCCGTCTGAGAGTCTCAAGTCCACCCCCGTCATCTTCATCCTGAGCTCGTCCTGATCTTTCAGCTACGTTTTTTAGTTTACCTGTTGACAATTCTTCAATTACTTCTTCAACTTTTTTTGCTTTGGATTCAATCGGAAAAGTGCATGGGTAACAACCCAAAGAGCGATATCTCTTACCATCACCTTGATTATAATAAAGTGATACGGTAGGAATTTTTTCCCGTTGGATATATTGCCAAATATTTAATTCTGTCCAATCTAGAAGCGGATGTACCCTCACTTGGCTTCCATATTTAATTTCTGTTGTAAATTGCTTCCAAAATTCAGGAGGCTGGTTTTCGATATCCCATTGGCTAACTTCATCTCTTACTGAAAAATATCTTTCTTTGGAACGGCTGCCTTCTTCATCAGATCTAATTCCAAGTATCACGGCTTTATATTCGTCTTTATTTTCATCTAGTTCATAATTATCAGTCTTGTGATTAAACTCAAATCTGTTCCAAGTACCATTAAGTGTGTTTATCAATGCATCGGTCTTTAAATTTTTGCAACATGCTATCCTACCTAAATTACCATCTGGATAAGTCTGTTTTTTTTCAAGAGCTTTTACATTCTTACCTACAATCATTCTTAATTTCAATTCCTTTGCAAGTTTGTCTCTATACTCTATCATCTCGGGTATTTTAAAGTTTGTATCAATATGTACTAAGGGGAAAGGAACATGACCAAAAAAAGCTTTTCTTACCAGCCAGAGTAAAACCGTACTATCTTTACCAATTGACCACAGCATACACATATTGCTAAAATTTGCATATGCTTCCCTAATTATATAAATGCTTTTACTTTCGAGCGAATCAAGATGATCCATTTGGCTTCCTATTAAAAAGTAATGATACCATGACTAACTAAATAATCCGCAATCTCACTAACATTCTTTGATAAATTTTCTTCACTGTTGTTATCAATTAAAATTTCTGGATTGATCGGTTTTTCATAGGGCGATGAAACACCTGTAAATTCTGTAATTTGCCTTTCCCTTGCTTTTTTATATAAACCCTTTGGATCTCTGTCCTCACAAATTGTTAAATCGCAGTCAACAAATACTTCTATAAAAGAATTATCGGGCATAAGCTCACGTGCCCTATCCCTATCTCTTCGAAATGGTGAAATGAATGCTGTTATCACAATTAAGCCTGCATCAACAAATAGTTTGGCGGTTTCACCCATTCGTCTAATATTTTCAGTCCTATCTTCATTTGTAAATCCAAGATCGGAGTTTAAACCATGCCTTACATTATCTCCATCTAAGATATATGTATGTATCCCTTTTGAATATAATATTTGCTCAACTAAATTTGCTATTGTTGATTTACCGCTTGCAGGTAAACCAGTAAGCCAAATGCATGCCCCTTTGTGATTTTTTAGTTTTTCTCTTTCATTTTTTGAAATTCTACTTGTGTGCCAAACAATATTTTTATTCATTAGCTTATATCGATTGCTTTAAGATTATTTTTTTATTT
>CAJHYN010000409.1_pt1 | contig 12898 bp, 15 predicted proteins | sample 9198641 | NCBI WGS metagenome assembly CAJHYN01 (sample SAMEA7708370, study PRJEB35096) | sediment metagenome | biome: marine neritic benthic zone biome [ENVO:01000025]; feature: sediment [ENVO:00002007]; material: shallow marine sediment [ENVO:03000034] sea grass bed [ENVO_01000059] ... | reverse complement strand
CACTAAATTTACCGGCTAGCTCAAAGTTCAATATTGATGCCGATTTGGGCAAACGCGGTGACTTAAAAACTGATCTTGACATTGATACAGAGAGAAGATCCAGAAGAAGATATCATGATGAAATTAGAGGTAGTGTAAACGGCGGCGGTCCTGAAATTGAGTTTGAAACTTACAAAGGTGATTTAATAATTAATAAAAAATAGCATTGTTAACATAGCTTCTCTAATAGGGCTGTATAGAAATTAGGATTGTCACTCTGAACTTGGTTCAGAGTCTCTATTTTACAGTATTTTCTCAATTAAAGATTCTGAAATGAATTCAGAATGACACTTATCATAAAGTCCATTTTGTTGATTGAGTTCTTAATTTCTTACCATAATTTATATTCCTCAACTTCAATTATAAGATAAATTATCTTATCTTTTCATTTAAAAAATCGGATATTTTGTATGAATAATGAGAAATTCAATGAAATAGATATTAAAATTTCCGGATTTATGAGCAAATATGGCTTAGATGTTTTACGAATAAGTTTAGGTATAATTTTCTTTTGGTTTGGCATGTTGAAATTTTTCCCGGGTGTGAGCCCAGCGGAACAATTGGTAAAGAATACCGTCTACTTCATCGACCCGGAAATATTTATAACAATACTTGCTTTGTGGGAAACTTTAATCGGGCTTGGATTAATTTTCAACAAATTCATGAGAGCAACTTTGCTGCTCTTATTTCTCCAGATGCCCGGCACGGCGTTGCCTCTAATTATTTTACCAGAAGTAGTATGGAAATCCTTTCCGTTTGTGCTTACAATTGAAGGTCAGTATATTATAAAGAATTTAGTTTTGATTGGTGGGGGGCTGGTTCTAGGAGGAAATGTAAGAAACCAGAATACTAATTAAAACACAGGAGGAAACATGAAAGGTGTTTCTGTTATTTTCTTTGCTGTACTATTTTTTACTGCTTTAAATGCTCAAAATTATAAAGAAGGCGGGTACATAAATACTATAGATCACAAAATCATCATCCCCGAAGATGGCAGTGTTGACGAAGTATTAAAAGTCTCTTCCGAATGGGCTGAGCTTGTATTAAAGCAAATTCCGGGAATAAAGGATGTTAGATATTTACTTTCCTATTCTGAAACTGATACACTTAATTTACTTGTATTATATGAGTACGAATCCAGAGAAGACGCAGCAAAATCAGGTCAGGCTGTAAACGGGCTAATTGACAAAAACTGGCCGGACAAAGAAGCGAGAGATGCTTTCTTTGCACGATTCAGGAAATACATAAATCCTACGAACAATGTTAGAAAACCTTACAAAGAAATAGTAACTTACAAATAAAATAAAGCCGGGTATTTGCCCGGCTGAACTTTTCCAAAAGTGAGTTAAAATGTTAACCAACGATGACGTAAAAAACTACCTTTATGAAAGCATTCCTATTACTAAATATCTTGGTGTGGAAGTAAGGGAATATTCGGATTTGTCATTGAAGTTATTTGCGCCCCTAGAAAACAACATTAATCACCGTGATTCAGCTTTTGCCGGGAGTATTTCTTCACTTGTCATTTTATCAGGTTGGACATTGCTTCATTTGAAATTGCTGGAAGCGGGTATTGACTGCCATTTAGTTATTCAAAAAAGTACAATAGACTTCTTGCTGCCTGCACATTCGGACTTTGAGACAGAATGCATAATACCAAATGAAGACGTGTGGGATGTGTTTTTATATATGCTCCAGAAAAAGAACAAATCGAGAATCATACTAAAATCACAAGTATCCTCTGAAGATAAAATTATCGGCTCGCATGAAGGAGTATATGTTGCATTTGATATTCAAAAATAGCTCACTATGCATCTTAAATTTTCATAAATTTAACTTTTCTTAACTCCAGATTACTAGAATGATTCATAAATATAATTATCATCTTTAACTATCTTATATTTTTATTTATAATGTTCGATTCAATAAAATAGATTCTGTTAAGAAATGCTTGGAAATTTTCGATAATCAATAGAGCTTATTAAATTTCTTAAAATCTGTTTTCTTATAAATAGTAAATAAATTAAGATTATGAAAAAGATTTTTGATATAAATGACTATTATCCCTCCCCTATTTTGTTAATCGATAATAAAAACCAAATAATTTCTACGAACAAAAAATTCAGTCAAGTTTTTAATTTAGAGTTAGGTTCAATATCAACTCTCGACGAGTTCTTCAAGAAAGTTTTCATGAATGAGGAAAATCGAAAAAAATACTCTAAAATATGGTATACGTGTTTATATGATTGTAAGTATGGCAAAACTTTCTCCAATTCTTTTGAATTTAACATCACCGACGATGCCATGAAAAATATGCTGGTTAGATTTTCTTGTGTTGAAGAAGGAATATACTTTTTATTGTTTGAGGATCAGACTGAAAGAAGAAAGATAGAAAGTACTCTTAGAGCTACTGAAGAAAAATATAAGCTGATTTTTGAAAACTCTCCATTTGGTATTTTGCACTTAGATAGTAATGGAATCATAACAGATTGTAACAAAGAATTTTTGAAGATCTTTCAAGCAGAAGAAAAAGATTACATGGGACTAAATATACTTGATGTTACTAAAGATAAAAAAATGCGCGAAGTAGTGATTGAATCACTTAACGGTAGCAAAAGCACTTTCCGCGGTGAGTATAAGTCTGTTGTGAGTAAGAAAAAATTTTTTATGAAAGCTGAGTTTATCAGCTTTAAAGATGACTTTAATAATACTTTAGGTTCTGTTGGAATTTTCGAAGACATAAGTAAATTGAAAAAAGATGATGATCAAATCCAAATGCTTGCTCAGTCGTTAAAATCAATTAATGAATGTGTTATTATTAGCGATCTTAATCATAAAATAATTTATACTAATTCTGCTTTCAATAATCTCTACGGATATGAATCCGAAGAACTATTGGGCAAAAACATCAGCGTATTTCATTACGGAAAAGAGGATAAAAAAATACAGGAATTTATTGACCGTGATTCTTTGGCTACGGGATGGAAAGGTGAAATAAAGAATAAAAGGAAAGACGGTAAGAAACTGATGATAAACCTTTCAACAAATCCTATTAAGGATGAAAACGGTAAAACTTTTGCATTACTTGGAGTAGTAGAAGATATTACTCAAAAATTATTAGACGAAGAAAAACTAAAAGACAGTGAAGAACGTTACAGAATTTTGTTCGACCTTTCGCCAAGCGGAATTTTACTTGAAGACAGCAAAGGAAATATCCTTGCGGCAAACCCTTCATGTTGTAAGTCATTAGGTTACGAAAAAGACGAATTAATTGGTAAAAATGTAATCATACTTGCCGGCTCGAAAAGAAAACAAGATGTTATTGACAATTTAAATGCGCTCATGAGAGGTGAAGAATTATTTCAAACAGTCAAAAGTAGAAAGAAAGACGGCACATTTTGTTACATGGAATTAAATGAAAAAAGAGTTCAACTTCCCAGCGGCGAGTATGGAATTTTAAGTGTCGCAAATGATATAACCGATAGAATAAGGTACGAAGAGGAATTAATTCATGCTAAAGATAAAGCTGAAGAGTCAGACAAACTAAAATCCGAATTTCTTGCGCAAATATCTCATGAAATTAGGACACCGATCAATACTATGTTAAGTTTCAGTTCATTAATCAAGGAAGAACTTGATCCGATTATCAATCCTGAACTCAAAGAGAGTTTCGCAATTATATCTAATGCAGGGCAAAGAATAATTAGAACCGTAGACTTATTGTTGAATATGTCTGAACTTCAGTCTGGCGTTTATAAAAAAATCATAAAGAAATTTGACCTTTATAAAGATGTAATACAAGCTGTTGCTTTCGAACATGAAAAAGACATAAAAGAAAAAAATCTTGAGTTAATCCTTTTGAAAAAAACAACGGATTCACTGATTGAAGCTGATCATTATACAATTTACCAGATTTTTGATAACTTGTTAAATAATGCAATTAAATTTACAATTAGTGGAAAAATAGAATTGGTTGTTTTAAGAAATTCAGAGAACAAACTTGCTGCTCAAATAATTGACACAGGTATTGGAATATCTAAGAATTACCTCAACAATTTATTTGTGCCTTTCAGCCAGGAAGAACAGGGTTACACAAGAAAATTTGAAGGAAACGGATTAGGACTTGCATTAGTTAAAAAATATTGCGAATTAAATAATGCTGAAATAACCGTTGACAGCCAAAAAGGAATAGGGACAAAATTCGAAGTAATCTTTAACTGAAAATGAAAAAATTAATCTACTCTCCTGAAATTTACACTTATCACATTGACTTTGCCGGACATGTAAGTAATATTGTTTATATACAGTGGATGGAAATCGGAAGATTAAAATTGCTGGATGAAATTGGCTTGTCAGTGCATGAAATTGCAAAGATAGGAATCACTCCTATTCTCGTGCATACTGATATCAGATACAAAAAGCCCTTGTTTTTAGGAGATAAAATTAAGATTGAGTTATGGATTTCGGAGTTAAGTTATGCAACAGCTACAATGAAATTTAATTTCATTAAAAATGATCAAACTATTGCTGAAGGAATCCAGAAAGGACTTTTCATGAATATCAACACTCAAAGACCTCATCGTTTAACACCAGAACAGAGAGAATTATTCTTAGACTTTGTTGATAGCAAAGATGAAAATTGACAGAATTGACCATATTGTTTTGACAGTAAGAGATATTGAGAATTCAATTAAATTCTATACCGAAATATTGGGAATGGCACTAAAAGAATTCAAGCCGGGAAGATTCTCGTTACATTTCGGCAATCAGAAAATAAATCTCCACGAAAGCGGAAATGAGTTTGATCCCAAAGCTGATAAACCTACACCTGGCTCCGCTGATTTATGTTTTATTGCCAATGAAGACATCAACATAATCGTAAAAGAATTAAAAAAGAAGCGTGTTAATATTATTGAAGGTCCTGTTAAAAGAACCGGTGCAATAGGAAAAATTACCTCAATTTATTTCAGAGACCCCGATAATAATTTGGTTGAAGTATCCGAATATTAGTAATACATTGATGCCTTGCAAAACGAATGTTTTGTTTTTTCGTCTAAAACCAACATTTTAGAAAAGAACTATAATTTTGGATTACCTAATAATTACATTTACGATCGGATTTTTAATTACAATTCATGAGTTTGGACATTTATTAGCCGCTAAATCGGGCGGATATGTGCTTCCGAAAATTGAAACGGAGAAAGATTTCTTTAATATTCTCATTAAAAATAGAATGATTTTTGCGTTGGGCGGACCTGCAGCAAATATATTTTCATGTATATTCTTCTTCATCATAGCTAACTTATTAGTAAGCGGTTTTTCTTTAACCGGAATTTTCATCAATCCATTTATTCAACTTTTTCAAAGCTTAACAGGATTTATTATAAAGCTGCCTCAAATTTTCTCAAGTAGTGAAAATCTGTCAAGTTTAGTAGACATAATCGGTAAGAGTGATTTAATAATTGGCGGAAGCATACTCAAAGCATTATCCTTTGCTGTTATGCTTAATATTAACTTGGCCGTACTTAATCTTCTTCCTATTCCTCCTTTGGACGGCGGCAAAATTGTTTTATACACTCTTGAAAAGATTCATCCGAAAGCTTTGAAGCTGCACATACCGGTAACCATAGCCGGTTGGGTATTTATGATTGGAGCAATGCTGTTTTTAACCTTTCGGGATGTAGCTAAGTATCTCTAATATTTTGTTTACATTTTCTTTGTGTTTGCCGGCAAAGTTAGTACGACTTCTTGTTTCTGACGTCGGATAACTTTTTAATAACCATTTCGACTAATCTCCATATCTTATTGAAATTTAATTTATCGACTTAATCATAGTAAAGGATCATTAATGAAAAAAATAATAAAATTGTTTTCATTTGTAATTTTATTCTCTCACTTAAGCTTTTCGCAAAATAAAATAGATTTCGGCAAATTAAACCCTGACGCCTCGAGGGAACTGTTACTCATAAAAAATCTTATCGGCAAATACCAGGTGCATACTTACTTTCAAACTGATAATGGAAAATTTGAATCATCTGCTGAAATAACAGTTAAATATGCTTTAAATGGATACGGGATGTCAATGCTTTCTCACTATTGGTCTAAGAATCATTTCTATTCTGAATTGTTTTTGAACTATGATGAAAAGACAAAGAAATGGGTTGGGGCATCAATAAACACTTTGGGTAACAGGAAAACAGTTGAAGGCGTTTTCAGAAGTGATTCGCTAATCTTAATTCAAAAAGGAATGCTGTTCGGAGGCAGGCAAGGTGAAAACAGAATGATCTTTTATAATATCTCTCCCGATTCTTTTTCACATTCTTTTGATTCCTATGATGCCGAGACAGACAAATGGATCTATGAAGGTTTCGGTTTTACTGCTTACAAAATTGACGGACCAGATTTTGAAAATAAACCGCTAGGAGGCACTGAATTAAATGAAAAGCAAGTCTATAAAAGTTTGGATGATGCTTTCAAAAATCCGTTGAAAGTTTTCAGGCTGGATTTATCAAATACAAAATTGGAATCTTTGCCGGATGAAATTTCTAAATTCAAAAATCTTCACGAACTTAAACTTGACAACACATTTATAACGAGTTTACCGGAATCGATCGGAGAATTAAATTACTTAACTATTCTCTCAATTCAGCATCTAAAAGAACAAAACACAAATTTGAAAAAACTGCCTTCTTCATTGTCAAAGCTGAAGAATCTTGAATTTGCCAATCTTATTGGTCTGCCAAATTTAGATTTTCCTTCAGCATTTAATTATCTCAGTAGCTCGCTGAGGCTAAATAACATAGCACTAATGAATAATAATTTGAAAGAATTGCCTGAGGAAATTAATAAACTTAAATTCATTGAAATGATTTGGCTCGGAAAAAATCCTGATCTAAATTTAAAGACTACTCTTGAAAAACTTTCGCGTAATGTAAGATTAAAAAAGATGGGTCACGGCAGCAATTATTTTTCATATATACCGGAAGAAATCAACAAGCTAAATAAACTTGAACTGCTTTGGCTCAATAAAAATGATTTCAATTTTTTTCCGGATTTGACAGGACTGCCGAAATTAAACTCCCTGATACTTAGTAACTGCGGGATAAAAGAAATACCCGATACACTTAGAACATACCAATCGCTGGAGTATTTAAGCTTAAGCGGCAACCCCGAAATTAACCCGGTAAAGCTCTTCGATTATCTTAAGGATTTTTCCCAACTAAAAACACTTGAACTCAAGAATATGGAGTGGGTTGATTACCCTGAGCAAATTCACAAACTAAAAAATCTATCATCAATCAATCTTAGCGGTAATAATTTTAATGATAAAACGAAATTAATGATTGAAAATGCTTTGCCGGACACTGAAGTAATTTTTTGATATTTAAGTTAACGGGCGGATAAATAGTTATTTATATCCTTCTGCCAGCTTTCAATATATTCTTTTTGTTCTTCTTCAGTAACACTGTCAATAAATTCGTTCCCTTTTTCAGATAGACTGGTATATAAATAATTTACTACTGCTTCTGTTTTGTTTTCATTTATTCTATTACACTTTATCTTAAGCACAACACTTCGGTAATCGTAAATAAAGTTTACATATTGAACAAAGTATTCCTCAGCATTATAATCAACCACAACCCAATAAGTTAAATGTTCATCGATATGCCTGGTACTAAAAACCATTCCTTCTTTTACTTTTTCGTTATGTGGATAAATTACTTTAGGCTCCCACCCCTCTGCCCATTTTTTTTCTCCAATAGGTGTAAATAAATAAAAGACTTTATCAATTGATCCGTTAAGTTCAATGCTGTTGGTTCTTGAGATTTGTTTACCTTTAAATTCATTCATTTGCGGCCTCACTTCATTATTTAATAATATAACAGTTAAAAATATTGTTAATATGCATTTAGTAATCTTCATTTATTTTCCTTTTCAATTAATTTGTGACTGTATTCTGATCCAAAACTCAATCCATAAATTTCTTTGAGTTGTTTAATTTTTTTCAATGTTTCTTCACTAAAAGTTGCTTTACCATCAAAAGCATGTAAGATTATTCCTTCTAATAAATCACCAAGTGAAATTTCCAGGTATTCAGCCAAAGCTTTAGAGACTTTAACTATTCTTTTTTCCATTCTTACACCGGTTTGAATTCTTGCAACTACTAGATTTTCTTTTGACATATTTAACTCCATATTATATGGTACCAATGTACCGAAATAACATTATTTTGTCAACAAAATGAAACGAAAAAAATAATCTGTTTGTTAGTTTCTGAAAAAAGGTAAGATTGAAATGTACGTATTAAAGCAAGAACAAATTCTTAATGTAGCCCTCGATGAAGCTTGGAAGTTTTTCTCAAACCCGTCAAACCTTAATGAAATTACACCTCCGGATTTGAAGTTCAAAATACTTACCAAACTTAACGGCAAAATGTACTCAGGACAAATAATTGAATATAAAATCGGATTAATGCCCGGTATAAATCAAACATGGGTAACAGAAATTAAAAATGTAAAAGAAAAAGAATATTTTATTGATGAACAAAGATTTGGGCCTTATAAATTTTGGTACCACGAACATAAATTTCAAGAAGAAAACGGCAAAGTTAAAATTTGTGATACTGTTCACTATGACTTGCCGTTAGGATTTATAGGCAGTGTTATTCATTCAATATTTGTAAAGAAAAAACTTGAGCGGATTTTTAATTATAGAGAAGAAAAATTAAAAGATTTATTTAAATAAGTATTTTATCAGGCAATAATTTTAATAAGGATGCGAAATTAATCGCATCCTTCCATGAATAGATTAACTTTTTTTGACGTCCTCTAAGCTTGCTCCGCTGGTTATAACGGAACATCATTCAATGTTTGCTAAGGAAAAATTTAATATTGCTATTTTAAATTATTCGGAGGAAAACTATCACAGTTCATTTCCCTATAATGAATTCGACAATATTCTTCAGTACATTTTTTCCCATTCAACTCAAGAATGCTGTCTAATCTAATTTTGATTCCGTTGTTTAATATCAAGAATTCGTCCTGATGAAAATGAATGATATCTATGATAATTCCACTTGCTGTTGTTTCTTTATCATTAATGTCTAAAAACTTAATTTCACAGTTTTCCTTAAACTTTGCTGCCCTTAATAAGACCGGATGAAGGAAACACTGAATAGATCTATATTTTGAACTCATTTACTTCCTTATTAATCTTTTCTTTTTTGTTATAATGCAGTAAAATGTGAAATAGAGTACTTTCAAAAACATCAACCTTGAATTTGTAACTACTAAACAAAACATAGTATCGTATTTTTGATAATTCAATATAAAATTAATTTAATAATTTTTAAAAAATAGATTCAATTTTGTGTTATATTTTTGATTGGCACTTTTGAGGTAATTTAATTGTTAAATACGACTAAATATCCAAATTCAGTGGGGTTGTAATCAAAAAATTATTCTTTCTTTTCTTACTCATAGTTTCAAGTTCGTTTTCTCAGGTTGCTAACACAGGGCATGTTGAGGCAGAGTTGATTTCCGAAATCGAATCAATTCAGCCAGGCAAACCGTTTTGGACTGCCGTCAGGTTAAAAATGGAGCCTCACTGGCACACCTATTGGAGATACCCCGGCGATACCGGACTAACCACAAAATTGGATTGGAGCTTACCAAGAGGATTCGAACACGGCAAAATTAATTGGCCTTATCCGGATGTTTTCGTTATCGGCGGACTTGCTAACTTTGGCTACGAAAATGAAGTGTTTCTTCTGGTAGAAATCATTCCTCCAGAAGTAATCAACGAAAACGAGATAACTCTCGAATTGAACGGTGAATGGCTTGTTTGCAAAGAAGAATGTGTTCCTGAATCCGCAAAATTGAATTTGACTTTGACTGTAAAAAGTGAAATACCACTACTTAATAATGACTGGTTAACTGCTTTTGCACAAACAAGAGATCGGCTGCCTATTAAAGATCAGTCATGGGAATTTAGCTCTAACACAACAGATTCTTCGGTAATACTTGAAGCAAGCTATCCAGAATGGTTTTCAGGCAAAATGACCTCTGCAAGATTCTTTCCCTACAAAGGCGGGTATTTCAGCAATGTTGCCGAACAAAAGTTAAACAAAACAGAAAACGGATTTACTTTAGAGATTCTCTTGGAAAATTTTAGAGAAGGCGATCCTCAAAAAATCGAAGGTATTTTATTCTCAGAAAGCGGTTGGCGTGGTGAAGGTTCTGAAAAAGCTTTAGAGATAAATGTTGCAATTGGAGACTCTCAGAGTAAAATGGTACAAAGTAATAGCGAAGTTTCAGGCATTTTGATTGCATTAGCTTTTGCTTTTGTGGGTGGATTGATTTTAAATTTAATGCCCTGCGTGCTGCCGGTCTTATCTATCAAAATTTTAGGGTTCGTTGAACAATCAGCAAATGATAAAAAAGAAATTATTATGCATGGAATATTATTCACGGCTGGAGTTGTAATTTCTTTCTGGGTACTTGCAGGATTACTTCTTGTTTTAAGAGCAGGAGGAGAAGAATTGGGCTGGGGATTTCAACTTCAATCCCCAATTTTTATTATGATTCTTTCTATTCTACTATTTGTTTTTGGGTTAAATTTGTTTGGTGTATTTGAAGTTGGAAATTCCTTAATGTCAATTGGTAATAAAGTAGCCAGCAGCGGAAAAACAGGGGCTTTTTTGAGCGGAGTAACGGCTACTGTTTTGGCAACTCCCTGCACTGCCCCGTTTATGGGTTCAGCACTCGGTTTTGCTTTGACACAGCCTGCAATTTCTACTATTTTAATTTTTACTTTTCTTGGCTTTGGAATAGCATTTCCATATTTGATTCTTTCTATGTTTCCAAGGTGGTTAGAGTTTTTGCCTAAGCCAGGAAACTGGATGAATAACTTAAAACAGTTTATGGGGTTTTTATTATTTGCCACAATTATTTGGCTTGCATGGGTACTTGGAATTCAGTCAGGCTCCGATTCAATTATCGGTTTGCTAATTGCTCTTTTATTTTCAGGTATGGCTGCCTGGATCTATGGTAAATGGGCAAATATCATTCAAAAAAGATTGACCAGACTTATCGCATCGATAATTGCCTTAGCTTTGCTCTTAGGAGGAACTATAACAGGGTTGAACTTAATTGGAGATCACACAGATTCGAATTCTTTATCAAAAAAATTAAGCGACGGTTTGCAATGGCAGGATTATTCACCTCAATTGGTTGAAGATTTATTAAGCGAAGGCAGCCCTGTATTTATAGATTTTACTGCAGCTTGGTGTTTAAGCTGCCAGGTAAATGAACGAATCGCGTTTACAGATGATGATGTAATAAAAGAATTTGCTCAAAAAAATATTACTGCTATAAAAGCTGATTGGACAAACCGAGACGAAGAAATAACAAAAGCACTGGCTGAATTCGGGAGAAACAGTGTGCCGCTTTATGTTTATTATGAACAGGGTAATTCGTCCGAACCGGTTATACTGCCCGAAATTTTAACTCCTGAAATAGTAATTAATTATATCAATAATAAATAAATCACAAAACAAAAGGGGGTAACAATGCGTTACATTAAATCAATTTCTTTTTTAATTCTTTTATCATTCTTAGTTGTTCAAATAAACGCTAACGATTCCGAAAAAGCTAAGCTTGGATCTGCAGCACCTAACTTTACTTTAACCGATATCAAAGGAGAGACTCATTCTTTATCTGACTTTAAAGATAAATATGTTGTACTTGAGTGGATAAATTTCGACTGTCCTTTTGTGAAAAAACATTATAATAGCAAAAACATGCAGAATCTTCAAAAGAAGTATACTGAGGAAGGTGTAGTCTGGTTATCAATTTGTTCATCAGCTGAAGGAAAACAAGGCTATTTTGATTCAAAAGAAATAAGCAAAAGAATTGCCGATCATGAAGCATCAATGACTGCCTATTTAGTTGACGCAGACGGAAAAGTTGGTAAAATGTTCGAAGCTAAAACTACCCCGCACATGTATGTAATTAATCCTGAAGGTGTTTTAGTTTATGCAGGCGGGATTGACAATATTAAATCGACAAATGTTAATGATATCGGCAAAGCCAAAAATTATCTTAGCTTGGCATTAGACGAAGCAATGGCCGGGAAAGAAGTTTCGAAAAAATATTCTCAACCCTACGGCTGTTCAGTAAAGTACAAATAATATTAAGATGCCGGTTTATTGCCGGCATCCGCTTTCTATACATCTCAAGTTAATAAAACAACACCTTTGTGTATTTTAAATCTTGACTTTAAATTAAATTAATGCATTTTTGTTAGTTAAATATTATTCTAATGAATTCTTGACATCTTGTCTTTTAATTGATTTCCACCTCATTCAAGGCTAATTTTTATCTCTACAGTTTGAATTAGATAACGGCTTTTAATAGTCGTAATAATAAATCTATAAAACTAAATGGAGGTAATTTGAAAGTTAAACCAGATCTCAAAGTTAATGGTTCTAAAGTATTTTATCTTTACTTAACCGACTGGCAAATGAGGATGGTTAAAGACTTCCTGGGTGTTGAATGTGATGGTATGGAAATACCAATCAAAGAAACACAGAATTTGCTTAAATACCGTGTATATCCCCCGGATACAAAAATAGTCACAAAAAGAATGTATCTAACAGACTGGCAGTTAAGAGAAATGAGAAGCGAAACAGGAGTGCAATGCGATTTTATTGAGCTTACTAAAGAAATTAGCTTATTCAGATATGGTATTCCAGCAGAATAACAAAAAAATTAAAAGGAGAAATCATGAAATTAGAAGGCAAAGATGTTGTGGTTTTATATTTAACAGATTGGCAAATGAGGATGGTTAAAGACTTCCT
>CAJHYN010000570.1_pt1 | contig 12899 bp, 11 predicted proteins | sample 9198641 | NCBI WGS metagenome assembly CAJHYN01 (sample SAMEA7708370, study PRJEB35096) | sediment metagenome | biome: marine neritic benthic zone biome [ENVO:01000025]; feature: sediment [ENVO:00002007]; material: shallow marine sediment [ENVO:03000034] sea grass bed [ENVO_01000059] ... | reverse complement strand
GTCCATTGCCTCCATAACATTTTCATCTTCAACGTTGCCTTCAAAATCAACATAAAACATTTCTTCCCACGGGTTGCCAAGTATCGGTCGTGATTCAAGTTTTGTCATGTTCACACCGTGATCCTGAAACGATTTTAGAGCATTCACCAACGATCCTGGAGTATGAGAAGTGGCCATAACAAGCGAAGTTTTGGAAGGAATACGCGGATCAACTTTTATTGATTTGCGAGCACCGACTAAAAATCTTGTGAAGTTACCTGGCTGATTAGCAATACCTTCTCTCAATATTTTCACATTAAACAGGTTTGCAGCTTCCTCACTAGCAATTGCAGCATGTCCGGGATTGTCATCAAGCTTTATTTTTCTGACAGACATAGCAGTATCTGTAAAGTATTCAACTTTACAGTTTGGCAGCCCGGCTAAAAGTTTACTACACTGAGCAGCTGCCTGGTAATGGGCATAGATTTTCTTGATTTTTGCGGTCGGTACTTCTTCAAGCCCAACAAGGCAATGCTTTATGTGATACACTTCTTCTCCAATTATAGAAAGCGTCGTATGCATCAATAAATCATAGACTTCGTTAATTCCACCGGAGGTGGTATTTTCTATTGGAAGCATTGCATAATCGGCTTCACCTTTTTCAACAGACTGCACAACTTCTTCAAATGTATTTTTATAGAGGAAATGCAAATTCTCTTTATAATGACTGAAAAATTTATTAGAAGTTAAATAGCTGTATGAACCTTCAATCCCTTGTATAGCTACTTTAATAACATCCAAATCTTTGATATTAAGTTCAGATTCCTGAAGAATGTTTTGTTGAATACGTATCGAATCTTCAATTATTTCATGATAAACTTTAGTAACATAATGCGCTTCAAGTCCTTCTTCTTTACCAAGCTTGATGAGCATGTTTAATAGATCCAGCTCCCTTTTTTTATCTCTAAGTGATATACCTTCACTCTGCTTGGCAAATATCACATTCCGGCTTATAGTTCTCCTTTCGGACAATAGGTGTAAAAGGGATTTATCCAGTTCATTTATTTTTTTTCTTAGTTCATCAAGGGTTTTAGTTTGTTCGTCATTCATCTGTTTACTTTTTTTATATATTTTAAACTAGCAAGGAAGGTACAAAAAAAATTTCAGAGAATAAAAGAGATATTTCGATGTGTACTTTTTTTTTTGCTTTATAATTTCAAAAATTTTTTGAATGTTAAGGTGAGAACAAAGGGGTGCTATGAATTCGCAGATGATGTATACGGCATGGAATGATTATTACAAGGGTATAAAGACCTTAGACAAAAAAAACACGCAGAATAATTACATTAATTATCTTGAAAATTTGGTTAACATGATAAAATCCGATCCTTCAATTAGGATTAAAAAAGAGAATCAAAAAGAATCTTTTTCAGGAAAATGTCTCAAAGTTGAAAACGAAAGGAAGGATTTAGGTTGTATTATTACAGTGCCAATGACTGAAAAATTAGAGAAGTTCAAGCTGACAGAACAGTTAAAATATATTCTTGAAAAGAATGAAAAAATAATTTTATCTAATTATTATGAATTTTCTTTGATTACACTTAATGGTACAACTCAAACAGCATCATTAACCAATTTATTTGAGCTTGATAACAAAAATTCTGAAATGAATTTGGAAAATATGGAACAAGTAAATCATTTGTTTGACGAGCTACTCTCAAATTGATTTTATTATTTTTGTTTTACAAGTTTTGCAATAATAGTAGCTTTTCAAATCGACTTCTTCAATTCCCATTGATGAATGCATTGCGCAGTTCCAGTCTTTACAATGAACTAATCCGAAATTGTGCCCGAGTTCGTGAATAATTTCTTTGAGTGCTCTCTCAATCAGCAAATCATTATTTGGTTTTAAGTCGTAAAATTCTTCATGTAGCCTACATATCGATACAATCGATATATTACCGTTTAACTGCGCTTCGCCAAATACAAATGTGAAAATGGGAATGTACAAGTCAAAGTTTACAAGTATAACTGTCTTTTCATTTTTATTAATTTTGCTAAAAGCATCTTCAATTATTTTGGTTGAATAATATTGCCCCCTTTCGCTGGAATAGTATTTTTCTAAATCAATATTTATTTCGCAGATGTTTATTTCTAAATTTAGAATTTGCGTTAACTTTGTTTTAATTTTGGTGAGAAAATCTTTGCCTGAAAATTTTAAAGGGGCAATGTTAATTTTCATTGCTCTTTGAAATTTCTTAATTCGTATTTGTCTATTTTGTTATAAAGCGTCACCCTGTCAATTCCTAAGATTGATGCACTCCTGGAGATATTCCAGTTATTTTCGAGTAGAATTTTAAGTATGTGTTCTCTTTCGACAGCGGCTAATGAGTTATCAGTTCTTTGATTTTTATATTGCTTGAATGGCAAGTCATCCGGGATAATTTCCCCGATGTTACCAATCACAACAGCCCTTTCTATTGCGTTTTCAAGTTCCCTTACATTGCCGGGCCATTCGTAACCTGTTAAAAAATCTAATGTTTCATTGGATATTTTTTCAATGTTTTTGTTCATCGCGCTATTAAACTTATCGAGGAAATAGTATGCCAGCAAAGGGATATCATCTTTTCTCTCCCTCAAGGGCGGAAGATAAATTGAAAAAACATTCAGTCTGTAAAAAAGATCTTCTCTAAATTTTCTCTCTTTTACGAGGTCTTCCAACGCTTCGTTTGTTGCGGCAATGACCCTGAAATCACTTGAAATTGTTTCACTTCCTCCAACACGCATAAATTGTTTTGATTCAATTACGCGCAGCAGCTCAATCTGCATCTTTTGTGAAATAGAACCAATTTCATCGAGGAAAATTGTACCGCCGTCTGCCATTTCAAATTTACCTTTACGTTTGTAATGCGCTCCCGTAAATGATCCTTTTTCGTGTCCAAATAATTCGCTCTCCAAAATTGATTCACTCAATGCACCGCAGTTTACCGTGACAATAGGGAAATACTTTCTCTTACAATTTATGTGAATTGCTCTCGCGATAAGCTCTTTACCTGTGCCGCTTTCCCCTCTTATCATTACAGTTGTATCAGTCGGTGCGACCGATTTAACAAGCTCAAATATTTTTTTCATTTGCGGGCTTTCGCCGATCAGGTTGTCCGGCTTTACAATTTCGTCAATGCTTTCTTTAAGAATGATGTTTTCTTTCTGCAAAACTTTTTTATCTAGCGCTTTATTAACGAGATGTGCAAGTTCATCCGGATCAACAGGTTTGGTAACATAGTCATAAGCACCTTCCTTCAAAGCTTTGATTGCAGTAGGTACAGAAGCATAAGCAGTAATTAAAATTACATCACAGTTTTCGTCTGCTTTTTTTATTTTTTGAAGAAGTTCCAATCCGCCAATTCCCGGCATTTTCATATCGGTTAAAACTAAATCATATTTACCTTTTTCAAAAAGTTTTAGCGCTTGCTCACCGCTGCCCGCAATATCTGCATCGAGACCATCTTCTTCAAACCAGTGCAACAATGATTCGCGTACGATCTTTTCATCGTCAACAATTAATATTTTATGATGATTGTTCATGAGTCCTAGTTCCGTTATTAACAGGTATTTTAATTAAAAATGTTGTTCCCCGCTGGGATGTTTCCTCAACTTCTATTTCGCCGTTATGACTTTTAATTATTCCGTATGTTACCGACAAACCAAGTCCGGTACCGGAGATTTTTTGTTTGGTTGAATAGAAAGGTTCAAATATATGCGGTAGATCTTTATCACATATCCCGCTGCCGTTATCTGTAATTCTTATTGCTACTTTGTTTTTGTGTTCACTTAAGTTAATTTTAATTTTACCGTCTTCAGAAATTGACTCAACGGCATTCATAAGCAAAGACATAAAAGCTTGCTGCAGTTTTTGCGAATTACAATTTATTTTTATCTCGTCTTCAACAAATACTTTTTCTAATTTGATTTTGTTTAATTCAAGATGATGATTCATCATCAATATACTTTTGTTAATGATTTCAACAATGTTGCATTTACGAAATTCTTCTTCGTGCTGTTGTGAAAAAATTAAAAGATCTTTAACTATTTTGCCGCACCGCGAGGATTCATCTGAAATAAGTTTTAAAAACTCCATCATTTTTTTTGATTCTCCTGTCTCTCCAAGTTTGCCGAGCTTTTTTGAAATAAGTTTGCTGTATGTTAGAATTCCTTCAAGCGGGTTGTTTAATTCGTGTGCAACAGTGGCAGAAAGTTTACCGAGTGATGCAAGTTTTTCAATTTGTACAACTTGCTCGTAAACAGATTTTAATTCTTCTGTTTTTTCTTCTACTTTTTTATTTAATGTCTCATTCCAGTTTTGTATTTCTTTATAAGCTTGGTCAAGTTTATCTGCCATTTCATTAAAGTGGTCTGCAGCATCACCAAGCTCATCTTTAGAATTAACTTCAATTTTATAATTTAGATTTCCTTTTGATAGTTCATCTATTCCCTTTGATATTTTACTCACAGGTTTATTCACGAAATATGTTATGAGAATTCCTATTAGCAATGCCAAAATGAATGTTTCGATAAACGAGTTGGTTAATACATTCATTACATTAGACCCAATAAGGTTGTCAATCTTATTGAGTGGAACTTTAAGCTCAAGTACCCCCAGCACCTTGATATTATTTTGATGCACATGACAATCAGCGGTGGAGCAAGAGTGTCTGTTTTCAATGGGGTTTAATAAAACCAAATTTCTGCCATCACTTTGATTATCTTCAATCTTAATTCTATCATCAAGTGATAGATCATCAAGCGGTTTTGCAGATGAATGGCAAGGATTACAAGTGTTGGAATTTAATTCAACAGTGGTAAAAATCTCAGTTGTATCTTTTGAGTAAACAATGGTGCCTTTTTTATCATAAATGCGGATAGACTCTAATCCTTCTTCCCTACCAATATTATAAACGATTTGATGGATTTCATTCCGGTTGTTTTTCTGCATGCTGAATAGAGTTGCATTCTTTATTATTTCACTCATCTTGTATGTATTTTGAGCGCAAGCCATAACCAAATCTTCCTGCAAGGTTTTCGAAGTGAAATAAGATTGAATTGCTAAAGTCGTTAATAAAACTACAGAAGTGATTGCAATTAGTTTGAAGGCAAGCTTCTTTTTGATTGAATAACTCATTACGTTATCTTACCTGAGTGATAGACAGAATATAACAATTCATTAAATAAATAAAAAGATTCTTTTAGCTAATTAAAAAATTCACTCAATAATCTTATATAATTTTCTTTACCGATTCTTTGGTGAATTTTGGTTAACGCTTTACCTCCGTCAAGCATTGTTTCACCAATTTTGTTCGCTTGATTTTTATAATTAGAAACTGTCGTAACCAATAGCGACTTTATTTTGTTAAATTGAATCTCTTCTATTTTCTCTTTCTCTAAGTCATCATGCAATAAATCAATCATTCCAAACCAATTTGCTTCTGAGCTCATTTTGCTCTTTAGTTCAAACTGGCCTAAACATGTAAAATTGATTGGACTTTTTATTTCAATATTTCCCCACAGCCCTTCTAATCCGATCATCATATCTCCCTTATTCACTCTTTTATTTCTTTTGCATAATGATACAACATTAATATCATCAAATAAAAAAATTATTAATGGGCTGAATCCAATGTAGTATTTCGTATCGAACAATTTTTTTAGATACATTAAATTTGCCAGATAGAAATATCTGTTGTCATATACTTCTTTATTGATAGAATCTATTACTTGATTTAAAACATCCAGTTGCAAATTATTGTTGGATAGTTTATTCCTTATAACTTTGTCGAATGAACACTTCTCGCATTCAAACTCTTTGTCACATAATTTATATTCAACTACACCGGAAGACATCCAGATGCATTTTAAATTTTCATAAGACTTTTGCATAATCCTTGCCTTTTGCACATACTTAAATAAATTATTTTGTCAGCAGAAATTCTTCAATAACATTACCCCATTCTTCTTTCGGAAAGCATTTTATGAAACCGTCAACCGGGATACCACCATCCTGCATTACAACTCCAAGTTCGTCAGAAGTTGTAACTAAACTGCTCATTTTTTCTTTTAATTTTTCCAGAGTTATTTCAGAGTTTTTCAATGCAAGTTGATCGCTTAAGAGATGACTTAAGTTCGATTTTAAATTTGACGGTTTAATTTTCATCAACCAGTTTTCTGAATATGTTTCATTACTTAATTTTTCCGGCGACTCGATTACATCTTTATTAACCTCTATCACTTCACCTTCAATCGGTGATAAAACATTAATCTCTTTTGACTCTGTTTTGATTACCCAACCGTTTTCCCCTTGTGCGATTTTATTTCCAATTTTTGGCAAGCTAATTTCTGTTGGTTTACCAATAAGTAACCTTATAAAATCATCAATACCTACTTTGACTATATTTCCATTCTCTTGTAGCACCCATGAATGTCCCTTATGATAAAAATATCCTTTAGCAATAGTAAACCAACCTTTGTTTTCATTTGACACAGTGCTTGTTTGGTTTTGCATTTTTCCGGTTGCATGCAAATATTTCCAGAAAAATATTAATACTACTAAAAACCCAATTACTAAAACATACTCCAAACCTTTAGTCGCAAAAATATCTATGTTATTGACACCTTCCATTTTTCTGAATCCTCCTTAATTTTGATATTTTCTTCTTCATGCTCGATGTCTTGATTTTTAGCCCAGTGTGGTGAATCGGATAAAATAGGCATACGGCTTACAACCCATCTGAATACCCAAATTTCGGCACAGATTACTGTGAGGGTAACTTCAATTTCCATCCATGTTGGGAAATAACGTACCGGCTCATACCACTTAAATGCAATAACTGAGATGTTAAGCCTGTTTAAGATTATTCCAATCAAAGTTAATGCAGCAGCAGTTTTTATTGTTTTGATTGATACTTTGTTCAAACCGGTCATGAATAATATCATTGGCAAAACAACAAATCCCAACATCTCAACTAAGTACCAAGCTCCCATTGATGAAAAAATGTAAGACAAATTTTGCCCGTGGATGAATGCGATTAATTTAAGAAAAAGGTAAACAAACATTGTTGTCGCACAAATCTTTGAGAGACTTAAAATAATTCCGTTGTGCGATCTTTTTGATTCGTTGCTTAATCTGTCGCTGAAAATTTTGTGGCTTATGCTTCCTTCAAAAATTACCATTGACAAGCCAGCAAAAATGCTTGATACAAAAAAAAGAATCGGTATAAACTCAGAATACCAGAGAGGATGTATCTTCGGTTTAGCCATTAGAAATAATGCTCCCAAACCGGATTGATGCAATGTTGATAAGGTTATACCGAATATTACTGCAGCCAATGTAAGCGAGTGCAAAACTTTTCTAATTTTTTTCCAGCCGATCCACTCAGCAATTGCAGGAGAGATTTCCAAAAACTCCGCTATCATATATAGCATAAAATGCCATGCAACTAAAAATAAAACAGAACTGACTCCAAATGAATTTCCTATAATAGGGTTAACTACATTCCATGGCCGCCCTAAATCCAACAGCAGTGCCCCGGCATAAAAGACATACGCAAGAAAACCATTCAGCACAGTTACTCTGACAATTGAGTGATATTTTTTTAAGCGAAGAATATAAACCATAAATGTTATGACATAAGCACCTCCGGCAAATGCAACTCCGGTCACTACATCAAAACCTATCCACAATCCCCAGGGGTATTCCTGCGAAAGATTTGTAATAGAGCCCAAGCCATAAGCAAATCTTATTACTAATAATACTGCCCCAACTAAAATGATTATTGCAGAGATCACATTAAAAGGTGTTAAGATTTTATCTTTCGGTTTTAATTCCTTTAAGAAAAACTTGAATGAATTCTTAATTTCTTGATTAACTTTTCTCAATTGAATAGCATTAGTTTCCATTTCCACCTCCCGCAACAATTTCTTCACTTTCTCTTTTTGTGGCTTTGTTCAACGCCAACAGAAATGGTGGAAACAGCGTAAGTACAAAAGGAACAGCATATAAAAATTCTTTAGTAAGTTCAGGATATGGTTTTGTACCTAAATCATTTCTAAAATTCATCTTTTCAAACGGGATTGAAGACAAATATAAAACGCTTGTTCCGCCGGCTTCATGTTCACCGTAAATATGATTTACATATTCATCAGGACTACCGCAAATACGGCTTCGTGCTATTTGCAGAAGTTCACTCCTCTTTCCAAATTTAATAGCTTCACCTGGGCAGTTCTCAGCACAAGCAGGGGTATTACCTTCTTTCAGTCTCTCCCAGCACATTGTACATTTTGTAATCTTCGGATTTGAACTGTGGTATTCAAATTTAGGAATATCAAACGGGCAGGAAATCATACAAAACCTGCAGCCCATACATTTATCCTGTCTCCAAATTACAGGTCCTTCTTTTGTTTTATACATTGCTTTGGTTAAGCAAGCAGATGCACACGCCGGCTGGATGCAATGCATACATTGTTTTTTTGCAAACGATTCTTTTTCTTCCGTTTCATAATGATTGACTACTGTAAACTGTTTCTCACTTTGATCTCTTTCTTTATCAAAAATATTATCATCGTCAATTGGTTTCGGCAAATGGTTTGATTCCGCACAGGAGAATTCGCAGGTTCTGCAGCCAGCGCACATTGTTGTGTCAATTAAAATTCCATAAGGATCATTGCTTTGTAATTTTTTATCTTCTGAGGCTTTTAATTTTGATACGGCAAGTGTACTACCGATTGCAACTCCGCAAGTTGTTATAAAGCTTCGCCTATCCATAAGATTGCTCCGTTTTTTTTATTTCAATTTTTGCCAATTATTTGAAGCTTACTTAATTTCTAAGAAATTTTATTTCAAACTCTTTTATTACTTCTTCATCCAGGTATGAAATAACTCCTTCGATGATATTTCCACCGTCCTGCATTGTAACACCAGCAAGTTCAGGCTGAGCAGATTTTGCGGCAACGAAATCCTTTAGTTCTTTAAATTCTTGAGTTAACCATTCCATAGCTTCTTTGGTTGTATCAATAACATTAACTTCAAAACTTTTTCCTTCAGGAAAGATTACTGCAACCCAGTCAGTGTCATAAACATCGTCCAATTCTTTCTTATAAAGGCTGACATTGAAATCCATCACTGTCCCGCTAATTGGAGATTCAATTAAAACTGATTTGTTATTGAATTTAGCTTTGAATAAAACTTCTCCCCTATTTACAAAATCACCGATTTTCTTAAGCGGGGAAATGTTTACTTTTCCCAAAGCGTGCTGCAAAAAATTATCCATCCCGATTTTAACATTGCCGTCTGTGATTTTTTCCAGCCAGGTATGATTTTTTGTTAGAATCAGGTTATCGGGAATTCTTATACTTTGCTTATTGAACATCACTGAAGTAGACTCGCTTGGACTCGCTGCTAATATTTCTTTTTTCCTTTTGTGTCGTATGTATAAATAATCTGCGGTAATAAATAGAGCGAATAAAATTAAAACACCCACTACAACCATTTTTGTATCTCCCTTGAATATTTACGGATTTACTTAATGGTGATTTCGCAAGATGCATGCCATCTTAAATTTTCCAAGAAGTGTTTCCGTAAACTCTTCTTCTATAATCAATTACAATATCTTGATTTTACAAATGGAAGGATTTCTAAATATTACATTGTAGAATAATTCAACATAATTCCGCGGTAAGAATCTTAGTGATTGATGAAAATATTTATAAAACTCAATTAAGTGATTAATTTAGGTGATGAATTTTTCATCACCTATTTGTTGAAAAAATCTACACTTTTATGGGTTTAATCCTGTGTGACACTCAATGCATTTCATTTCCTGCCATGCTCCGTCGATATCAACCGGATGTCTGAACTCTAACGATTGTCCGGCTTCAGCATATTCCATTTCATCCAAAGTACCTTGAGCATTTATTGAATGACAGTTTTCACAATCCTTTGAAATGTATTCACCTTCTTCAGTGGCATGGGTATCAAAGTGGCATCTAAAGCAGCCTTCAAATTCAACGTGCCCTATGTGATTCGGATATGCATCCCATTTAACTTTCATCTCAGGAAATATATTTTTCTTGAATTCGTTTTGTATTCCAACTATTGCTTTTTCTACAAGTTCTTTTGATACATCGTAATCTTCGTAATATGATTCTATTTCTTCTCTTATAAATATCATCGCAGAATCTTCAGTTGTAAAATCATTACCGAGGATATCCATTGATACTGATTTAATTTCAGGAAGTTCTTTGGGGATGCTTCCTGCTGTGATAGCATTGTTAATAAAAAATGCCGGCGGGTAATATTGATGCGAAGGCCTATTGTGGCAATCCATGCAGTCCATTACACGAATTTCATAATTAGCTAATTCACTTTCTTCAATGGGGTCTTCCTCACTAATATAAACTTTTTCTTCGCCTGTTTTTAAGTTTGTGTATCGCACCCAGGGAATATCCAAATTCTTTTCGTCCGTAGCTATGTATTCAACTTTTATATCTGAATTTATATGCCAATGAATTCCTTCTGACAAACCTAGTGCGCCGAAGGTTGGACCGATTTTCATTATTAAACTTATATCCCATTCGGTGTTTAGTTCATCGTTCAAATAATATCTCTGTTGCCTTAATTTTCGTGAATAAAATTTTTCAGGCCAGTGGCACTTCTCACAGGTCTCTTGAGCAGGTCTCAAATTCTTTATTGGTGTTTCAATTGGACGTGGATAAACATCAGCCATTACTGCATAAACCTGGTAAAGCCCTGAAAGCTTTGAGCGCATGTACCAGTCTGCTCCTTCTCCAACATGACAGTCGACACATCCCACTCTTGCATGTGAAGAATTCTGATAAGCAATAAATTCAGGAGCCATTACCGAATGGCAAATATTACCGCAGAAATCATTTGATTCGGTAAAATGAAAAGCTTCATAACTTCCAACTGCTGATATAAAAAGAAAAATTGTTGTGCCTATTGAAAATATCCAGAAAGCCGTTCTGTGTCTTACATTATTTAGGTCAACAAGCGGCCAAGATTTTATTTTTGTACCGGTACGCTTCTCTTTATAATTTTTAAGAAACATACCTACCGGAATTAGAATTAGACCCATAACAAGAAATGCAGGTAAAAAAATAAATATAATTAATCCTAAATAAGTACCCCCTTCCTCAAAAAGAGTCGAAATAACGAATAAGAAAATGATCATAAATAAACTTATCACAGCTATAGTAGCACCAATCAGAGAAGTCCAGTTTTGTGACGTGTGGGGTAATTTTAATTTCATTTTATCCTATGTTCCTCAAATTCATAGTTAAATATTTTACGAAGTTATAAATTACAAAAACTAATTTAATAAAAAGTATTAGTTTCTAAAAGAATATTTAATCTTTTTATCCGGAAAGGTTTTATGTGAAAGAAATGCTATATTTTCATCAAAAAAAAATTTCAAAAGCAGATGAGAAATTATAAAAATTTTGTATAATATTTATTTAAATAGAAATAAATCTATAATATTCATTACTCAATAGTTTTCCTATTTCCAATATCTTTTATCTTAAAGTATAATGCTAAGGCAAAAACAAAAAAGAGAAGAGTAGCAGCAGCAAATCCGTTTCTTCTTGTGAAATATTCATCTACTTCTTCATCAGCTTGATTTATTGCCTCAATTACTAATTTTTTTCCTTCTCCAGTTTTTTCTGCCACTATTTTTTCATCGAAAGTATGAATTAGTGTTCTTGCTTGAATTAAAGTTTGCTTAGTATCTTTTAGTAAAAAATTAATATCTACGTCATTCATTCCTTTTCTTTTTACTTCATCCAATTTAACACTTGCAGAGTCATATAGAAAGACTAATCCTTTAATATCGGATCCAATTGATTTAGCAGTATTATATCCAGCATCACCCTCATCATGGCATTCCATGCAAATTGATTGTTCATTAATTCCAATCATGCTGTCATTTGTTTTTTTAATTGCATGGTTTCCATGACACTGCTCACACGAATGAAAGTCGGACAACTCAACATTTTTAGCCATTCTTGAATTGTTAAAGTAGTTCATATTGTTTGCATGACACAAACCGCATACATTTGAAATAGATGAAATTCCCGGCGGTAAAGCTCCATGGTTCCCATGACAATCGTTACAAGCAGGAGCCCCGGTATCATGATTTTTCAGAAGAGCAATTCCATGAACACTTTCAGCGTACTCTTCATATTGGTTAGTGGTTAAGTCGTATGAACTCATATGATCCTCATCCCCATGGCATAAGTTGCATGTGACAGGTATATTTAAAGCATTTACGGATGACCTGGGATCAGTGGCAGGCATGATTGCATGTGCAGTATGACAACTTATGCATGTTGCTACATTGGAGTCACCGCTCTTCAATAATTTTCCATGCTGACTTGTATAATATTGATTTACCTGATCAGTAGCAATGCTGGGCTGAAACACTCGCATGAAATTTATATCCGAGTGACATTTACCACAAAGCACCGGAATATTTTCGACATCCGGAATACCAATGAATCCTTTGTTAGGATCCATTGATGCCTCTTCATTTTGACTAGTCGGATCTCCGCCGTGGCAGCCAACACAAGAAAATTCAGTATTAAAATGTATATCTGCTCTAGAGAAATTCTCGGGCATATAATCCAATTCAATATGGCACGTAATGCACTTGTTTTTATTTTCAATATTAGTATTGTCTTGCGCCTTATTAAATCCTGTATTGAAAAGAACAATTAATAAAATAATAATTAATGGTATTATCTTTTTCATAAAAAATTCCTATGCAAAGTACCCAATTATTGTCATTACAACTATAAAAAGCACTACTGCTATTCCTATTAATGTAAAAGGCTGAATTTTCCATCCCGGTATT
>CAJHYN010000383.1_pt1 | contig 12920 bp, 11 predicted proteins | sample 9198641 | NCBI WGS metagenome assembly CAJHYN01 (sample SAMEA7708370, study PRJEB35096) | sediment metagenome | biome: marine neritic benthic zone biome [ENVO:01000025]; feature: sediment [ENVO:00002007]; material: shallow marine sediment [ENVO:03000034] sea grass bed [ENVO_01000059] ... | reverse complement strand
CTCATTTAGGACTCTTTTTTTTAATAAATCTGCAAGTTTTTCCTTTTAATTTATTAATATCTTGCAGCTTTATCAATATCCCAATTGCTTTGTTTCTCCCTTTTCAGCCTCTTTTCTAAACTTTCTTTGCTTTTTCAGGAACGACTAAATAGACTGATTTTTCGTTTTTAGCACTTGACAATTTTAATTTATCAATCCATTTAGATGTAAATGGCATGTCCTTTTTCCTATTTATACTCTTTGTTAATTTCATAATTATAAATTTACATTTTCGTTTTTCTTTATCGAAGCTTCAGCCATTTTAACTTTGTAATCAACCAACTTTTTACTCAATTCTTCATTTCCTGTGGCAATAATTTGAACAGCAAGAATACCTGCATTTTTTGCTCCGTCAATTGCAACTGTTGCAACCGGAATTCCCGGAGGCATTTGAACGATTGAATAAAGTGCATCAGCTCCTTCAAGCGCTTTACTTTTAATTGGGACACCTATAACCGGTAATATCGTTTGTGCAGCAGTAACACCCGGCAAATGAACCGGCATTCCTGCCGCAGCAACTAACTTAATAAACCTCATCATGAGAGCCAATATTAATTAACAATATTTCGGTTTCTCCGGTAGATGGGTTTTTAACTAAATCAAAAATTATTCGTTTATCGTGATCTATTGAACAAGCAAATGATCCTTCTAAAACACCTTTTAGTTTATGAGTTTTTAATGCTTGATTAAACGGATCATCTTGAAGTAAACTTATTGTCGAAATGAATTTTTCTTTCTGCGAAGGATTTTTCTGAATTGTTTTCTTAAATGCTCTTTTAAAGGATGAAGACCAGTTAAGAATCATTTTTCGTCATCCAGTTCTTCTAAAAAATCAGCAATAGTTCCTTTCCCTGTTTTATTGGAATAGTATTCCTCTCTGCTTTCTTTAACTGTATTTGCTAATTCTCTTCTTTTTTCTTCAATAACTCTTTTTTGGATTATCTGCGAAATCATTAACTGATCGTCCAAAGAAAGTTTTGAAACTGATTCAAGAAAATCATTAATCATATTTGAGGGTTGCATTTTCAAATCCTTTTCAAAAATATTTTACTAAAGATAATCGATAGCAGAAAATTATACAAGAAGTTTTGCTTAACCTTATCAGAAAGCCGAATCCTATGAAGGTGAACATAAAATCTAATACTTCGAAAATTCTAAGGTTAAATAAAGTAAAGGCGGATAGCCTGCCTTGTAATTCAAATTATAAATTTACACTTTCGTTTTTCCTTATAGAAGCTTCAGCCATCTGAGCTTTGTAATCAACCAACTTTTTACTCAACTCTTCATCACCTGTAGCAATAATTTGAACAGCAAGTATCCCTGCGTTTTTTGCTCCATCAATTGCGACAGTGGCAACAGGAATTCCCGGCGGCATCTGAACGATTGAATAAAGTGCATCAGCTCCTTCAAGCGCTTTACTTTTTATTGGGACACCAATTACCGGTAGTATTGTTTGTGCAGCAGTAACACCTGGCAAATGAGCTGCCATTCCGGCTGCTGCAACTATTACTTTTAATCCTCTTTCAACTGCTGTTCTAGAATACTCTGCATGATGTTCAGGAGTTCTGTGGGCGGATAGTATTTTTACTTCATAACCAATTTCAAACTCTTTGAGAACATCAATTGTTTTTTGCATGACGGGCAAATCGGAATCGCTGCCCATTATAATTCCAACTAACGGCTTATCTGACATTTATTTCCCTTTTTATTTTATCAAAAATTGGATGGCAAAATAATAAGAAGAGTTTATTTTTGAAAGAAGTTCATAATAAAATTTTGTTACAGTTTATGTAGAAGAATTTATTGCGATAATAATTTCATCTCAACCTTCAACATAAATCTTTGCAGTAACGAGTTATTTTATTTTCTTATTAAATTTTATAGTATTGTCATTCAAGTTTGAGTCCGAAATTTTCATTGAAATAGCTCTTTGCCTTTTATCAAATTGAAATTCAAAATTGAATTTTTTGTAATGGTTAAGATCCGGCCGGAGAATAATTCCAATAAATTCTTTTTGGGATGTTGGATAAATAATTATTTGAGGATATTTCTCGTCAGCTTTATACCCAAGTATATTTTTAGCATTTACTCCCGAAGCAGTTAAGAGTAAACTTTTCTTTAAAGTTTCTATTGTTATAAAATTACTTTCATCAATTTCGTATTTACCTAAATGTTTGGTTAGTTCTGAGTTATTTAATTCTACAATAGCGTTAGAGATTGTTATTTTATCATTAAAAAGTAGATTTTCAATATCGTTTAAAATTATCTCTCTCCAACCTCGATAAGAATTAGCAGTAAAAGCAACTATATATTCTGTTTCGGGATAGAAGATCAACATACTTTGATAACTTGGCCAACCGCCGTCTTTAAATATTTTTTTGATTCCATTCTCTGTCTTAAGTATATCCCAACTTAATCCGTGGTCTTTGTTATGACTTGTAAACATCTCATTGACTAATTTTGCGGAAAGAATTTTCCCATTCAACAGTGCAGTAATCCAACGATGAAGATCATCAACTGTAGAGATTATTCCTGTTGCACCTAAAGTACCTATTTTTGGATTAGGTGCTGGATAAGGGTTGTAATAATTGAGAATGCCTGCATAGCCCACTGCAGTAATTGAATCCGGGAACTCACTTGAAAAAGCTGTTTTATTCATTCCCGCTTTCTTAAATAGATTTGCTCTGCAATATGATTTAAATGACTCACCAGTAATCTCTTCAATCAGGAAAGCACCCAGTCCGAATGCAACATTTGAATACAAAAAACTTTTTCCGGGAGTGAATTCTAAGTTGAGCTTCTTAACGGAGTTTAAATAATTGTTTCGTGATGTTTTGTCAATCGCTTCCCCTCCGTTTGCCGGCAAACCGGAAGTGTGGTTCAATAATTGTCTCACAGTAATAGTTTTTTTTTCTTTCGGCATTTCACCCAAATATTTTTCAATCGGATCTTCGAGATTAAGTAATCCCTTTTCTTTGAGTTGTAAAATACCGGCGGCCACAAATGTTTTTGTGATTGACATTATTTCAAATCTGGTGTCGTTGGTTACCGGTCTGTTTGATTCTCTGTCAGCAACTCCAAAAGATTTGTGATAGAAAACCTCCTTCCCTTTTGCGATAAGTACAGAACCAGAAAATCCTTGTTTTTCATAGTTAATTAATATTTGATTAATTTTGTTTGAAAGGTCGATCTGAGAATCTTCAACAAAAGATAATGGTAAGGAAATTATTTTAGTACAGGCTAGTAGCGCAAATAAAAGTAAAACTGAAAATATATATTTCACTGAATTTTTCATCATTTGCTGCCTTTAATCCTCACAACTTCAACCCAGTTTTGTCCATTATCGAATGTCCATTCTTGTTTCCAATTAAAATTGTTTTCGGATATGTTGTAGAATGTGTTTCTGACTTGACGGCCGGTAGGATTTGCACCTTCCATTATTACATTTCCGTTTTCATTCTTTGCGGTAAATACAGCAGTCCTGCGGTTAGTTTTATCTATCCAGGCCATATACCATTGATTCTCTTCTGAATTAAAAATACGGATGTTTGTACCCGTAGTAAATTCTTTCCCTTCTGATTCTACTGTTATCCAATCATCTTGAATTGCTTCGCCATTGAGAATTGTGTAAAATTTCCATTTATGTTTCTCGGTCTTTTCTTCCCATGTTCCATCTTGATTTCTGATTGATTGTTTTATCTCCCAAGTCCCAATCAGTTTATCAAAGGGCTTAATAACATCTTTCCCAACTTTAGTATTTGATTTGTCATTAGTCGCTGAACTATTCAGCCATGCCTTTATTGAATTTGTTACATCTTCAGGATTATCTTGCTGTACAAAGTGCCCAGCTCCTGGGATTGAAACCAAAGTCAGATTATTATCTATCCAATCCCATGTTCCATTCCAACCTGATGCAAGAAGAGCTTTATCTTCCAGTCCAAAAATTCCTAATGTTGGGCATTTCACTTTCTTGGTTCTCCTGGTATTATTACTGGTTTGAGATTTTGTTGTTGATTGAGAATTTAAAGAAGGAAAGCTAGCTTTGTAATAATTGAGCATTGCTTCGAAATCCGAATTATTAAATGCCTCTATGTATTGTTTTTTTTCTTCTTTATCTTTTACCCATTCTGCTAATTCTTCAGCCGTTAGTTCTTTATAAGCATCTTTCTTTTGAAAACCCCTTGCATATTGACTATTGTTTTGTTGATCCGGATTATTTTTGATCTCCCTAAAGAATCCATTTGGATGCGGAGTGCTTAAGACTACAAGCTTATCTACAAGATTTGGGTGCCACATTGCTGTCTGCCATGCTATTGCACCTCCCCAATCATGTCCAATTACAACTGCTTTATCTTGCGGAAAATAATTTATCACTGCTGCAACATCGCCTATTAACTTTCTCATAGTATAATTTTCTAATCCTTTAGGTTTATCGCTTTTATTGTAACCCCGTAAATCAATTGCAACCATCTGATATTGTTCTGACAAAACTTCCATTTGATTTCGCCATGTGTACCAGTAATCCGGGAAACCGTGAAGCATTACAACAAGCGGACCTTTTCCAATTGTTACGTAGTGAATCTTTACTCCTTCATTATTTACATAACCATGTTCAACCTTCTGCATTATTTCTGCATTTAGTAAGTTCGTAAAAATTGTAAAGATTACTAATATGAATCCGGCTCTAATTTTCATTTACTTCACCTTGATTTTTGCATTTTAATTTGAATAATGACTATTAATTTTATTTTTTTATTCTAATTATTCGACCATCCGTTAAAAACAGACGTCTAATCCTATAATAATTGACTTCACAAAGGATATATAAATATGTGTGAGTTATTAACTGAAATTTTTGAAATGATTTTCTATATTAAAAAGAATTAAATTCATTATTATGGCTGAAACTCCAAAGATATTATCATTTCTTGCTATACTTTCTGCTTCCACTGGGATATTCTTTTCTGTTACCTTGTTTACTTTGAAAGGCAATAATAAAACATCTAATAATTTGTTGGCTCTTTTGCTTCTGATTTTTTCGATTAGAATCGGAGAATTTGCTTTATACTGGACAGATTTTATAGAAAAATTCCCTCACTTACTTTTTATAAGTGCATCGCTGCCATTCTTGTTTGGAGTAATAATTTATTTTTATTCGATATCTGTTGTTTATAAAAATCACTTTTTCAGTTTTAAGGAAGTACTTCACTTTGTTCCATTTATTCTTTTTTTGTTTTATTTCTCACCTTTTTATTTACAATCCGGTGAAGTGAAACTATCTTCATTAGCAAACATTAGGTCAAGTGATCCTCAAGTAAATCTTGAGTTTTACATTATAAGATCTTTACAAATATCCCAGATGCTTGTGTATTTTATTATAACATATAGAATGATTAAGGATCATCTTTTGAAGTTAGCTAATAATAAAAATGAATTACAGTTTATTAATTTAACTTGGGTAAATTATCTTAATTTTGGATTTGTTTTTTTCATCATTGTTATGTTAACCCACACAATTTCAGTTGGATTAACAAGCTACAAATACATAATGATTGTTGATTCGATTTTAATGTTTTCGTGTGCTATAATGATTTACGCAGCTATCTATGGTATTATGAAAAATCCCGATATTGTAAAAGCCAAGTTCAAATGGAAAGAAAAAGCAAAATATAGTAAGTCTAATTTGTCTGAAGAAACTGTAGATAAATGTATCAGAAAATTGAAAGAGCTAATGGAAAGTGAAAAAGTTTTTAAGAATAGTGAATTGAAAATTAATGATCTTGCAGAACAGCTTTCTGTTTCGACTCACGTTTTGAGCCAAATAATTAATGAAAAATTTGGCCAAAACTTTTTTGATTTTGTTAACAGTTACCGTATTGAAGAGGCAAAAAAAATGCTGTTAAATCCCAACTCCACTAATTTTAAAATTATTAGTATTGCATTCGAAGTTGGGTTCAATAATAAATCATCTTTCAATAATGCGTTTAAAAAGTTTGAGAATAGTACACCCTCAGAATTTAGGAATGTAAATCAACCAGCATAAATTTTAGTTTATTTTCTATTTATCGAGGCTGCCCCAGAGACTTCACTTCTAACATCGTCTGGATCACCAAAGTAATTTATGGAACCTGCTCCTGAAACTTCAGCATCCAAAAAAGAACTTGCATAAACATCAGCGCTTGCTGCACCGCTTAATTCTATTTTAACTTCATCAGCTAATAAATCTTTTGTGTTAACGTAACCCGCTCCTGATAATTCAATTTTTAAAAATTCGGTTTCGCCATCTGCTTCGAATTCACAGGCTCCGCTCATTCCAACTTTGAAGTCTCTACTGTTTACACCTTTTACAATCACCTCGTTTGCACCTGATGCCTCAACATTGTTTAGATCGGGAGTTGATACCCTAATAGTAATATCTCTTCTCGGCCTTAAACTTTTCTTTGCTTCAATTATTAATTTGCCTCTCCTAACTTTGGTACTGATGTATCGCAAAAGGTTATCATCGGCGTCTATTTCTAGATTTGGTTCTTCACCAACTCTAATGTAAACTACAAATGCACCGGATACTTCAAGTTCACTAAACTCATCAATATCTCTAACTTCATTTGTAAAATCTCCGTTTCCTCTTACTCCCCAATAATTACAACCTGAAAAAGTAACAAATAGTAAAACGATAAGTAATATTTTCAATTTCATAATAAAAACCTTTTTTTTATTTTGACGAATGATATAAACTAAAGTTAAATCCCAGTTTGGCGATTATAAATTTACGAAAACGTTTAATTTAGTTTTGAATTATTGTATTTTATTAAGAATAAATAATTCTAAGCCTCATTGAAAAAAGAGTCTGACTTGACGGAATATAGTTCATCAAACTTTCAAACTGAAGCATTTGAACACCTTTGGAACGGAAGATACAGGCTTGCATTGCCCGCAGCAGAAAAAGCATTCCAAGAAAGACCGAACGACTCCGATTCGGCAATTTGTTTAGCATGGGCATTGTTGGAAAACGGTAATCCTACAAAAGCAATGGAATATGCCGACCTCGCTGTTGAGCTTAGCGGTGGATCACAGAAATCTAAAATGTACCGCGGTTTTTTACTAATGCGCATGTCGATTTTCGAAGGAGCTATTTCCGACATAGATTCATCAATTGAGCAGCAAAAAAACTCGCTTGCTTGGGCATATTTAAATAAAGCCAAAAGCCTCGCTGGGATGGGAAAGTTTTCTGATGGAAAGAAGTCACTCGAATTGGCAATTTTAATTGATAATAAAAAAAACCAGAACTGGGTAAAATCAAAAGAGTGGTATATAATCGCTGAAGAAATCGCTGATGGTAAAATTAAAGTAAAGCAAAAAATTGCCCAGGAATTAATTGAAAAAGCAAATGAAGCAATTAAAAATAAAGATTATTGGTTTGCGTTGTTTATCTCAAATCAAATTTTAGATAATCCTAAAATTACTAGAGCAAGATATGATGCTGAGATTCTTAATCTTGAAGCAATGATGCATATGTACCAGGTGAAGCTAGCGCTTAAAAAAGCTAAAGAAATGGAAGACCTTTACAAAACAGATAAAAAATTCAAAAATATTTACAGCTATTTGCTAAAACAAAGTATCAATTCCTACAAAGAGCAGGAAGAAGAAAATAAACCAAAATCAAAAAGAATTGATAGGCCCATCATTGATTCTCCCGGTCTTAAAACAAACGCTATTTATTTCCCAAATGAGGATGCAGAAGTTTTTTCCGCAAAACTTTTTGACGTAATTGAAGAAAATAAAACCGGCAACAGAAGTTACTATATTCAGTTTGATGCTGACCAAATCAAAGAAATTGCTCTTGAAGTAATTTTCAACAATCCTTTTTTCAGAATTCAAAACAAAGAGTTTGTTGGTGAAGCTGTTTGGCTCTTGAATGACTATGAAATCAAAAGAACAGAATTTAGATTAAAAGTAAACGAAGATTGGGATTCAGTGATATTTGCCCAAAATTGTACAAGTAAATCATGGGAACAAGGACAGGCCCGGGTTGATATTTATATAAATCAATTTTTAGTTTGCCAAAAATGGTTTACAATTGCTGATTCATTTATAAAAGAAGAAGTGCCTCTACCTGAGTCGAAAATTCTTTTTGAAAAAGATGAAACGGAACAGGACTCTCATAGAACAACAAACGGAATAATAAAAGAAACAACAAAAAACCTCGATGAACTTATGGAGGAATTAGAAAAATTTATTGGTTTGGGCAGTGTAAAAAAAGCAGTAAGAGATTTCATCGACTATCTTGAATTTTTGAAACAGCGGAAGGAGTTCGGATTAAAATCTGAAGAAGGACTTTCTATCAACGCTGTCTTTACTGGTAATCCCGGGACAGGTAAAACTACAATTGCAAGATTAGTTGGAGAAATTTTTAGAGCAATGGGAATACTTCCTAAGGGACATGTTGTTGAGGTTGATAGAGCTGCTTTGGTTGGCCAATACGTAGGAGAGACAGCACAAAAAACAGAAAAAGTTATTGAAGACGCTATGGGTGGAGTTTTATTTATTGACGAGGCTTATACGCTGGCTAAAAAAGGCGGAGGCAACCAGGACTTCGGGCAAGAAGCAATTGATATTCTTCTAAAAAGGATGGAAGACAGAAAAGGCGAGTTTGTGACCATAGCAGCCGGATACCCTGAAGAGATGCATGAATTTTTAACTTCTAATCCCGGGATGAAATCGCGGTTCACACACTTTTTTAATTTTGAAGACTATACACCTGATGAGATGATTAAAATCTTTGAAATGTTAACCGAGAAAAATGAATACTCCATAGATGACAAATCAAAAAAATTGCTTCAAAAAGAATTTACTAATCTTTATAGAAGTCGTGATAAAACTTTCGGCAATGCAAGGCTTGTACACAAGTTTTTTGAGGATGCTAAAATGCAGTTGAGCAAGAGAGTTTTGAAGCTCAATAAAGACAAACGTTCAAAAGAAACGATGACAACTATAGTTGCAGAGGATATCAAAGAAATACTATCAAAAGACGACAAAAAAGATTTTAGAGTACCTATCAACGAAGACTTGCTCAATGAAGCACTTCAGTCGATTAACAAACTAACCGGTTTAAATTTAGTTAAAAAAGATATTCTTGAAATGGTGAAACTTGCTAGATACTATATAGAACAAGGCGAAGATTTAAGAACTAAGTTTTCCTCACATGTTTTGTTTCTTGGTAATCCGGGTACAGGAAAAACAACAGTTGCAAGAATCTTTAGCAAGATATACTCTGCATTAGGGATTTTGCCAAAGGGACATTTAGTAGAAACCGACCGGCAAGGTTTGGTTGCAAACCATGTTGGTGAAACAGCAAATAAAACTACAGGTATAATTAATAAATCAATTGGCGGCACTTTATTTATTGATGAAGCTTACACGCTTTATAAAGAAGGAACCGATTTTGGAAAAGAGGCTATTGATACACTCTTGAAAAGAATGGAAGATGATAGGGGTAAATTTATTGTTATTGCTGCAGGTTACACAGGTGAAATGAAACAGTTTATGGAAAGCAATCCGGGAGTTCAGTCAAGATTTACCAAAACTTTTATGTTTGAAGACTATATACCGGATGAATTAATGGAAATAACTGATAGAAACTTAAAATCAAAAGATCTCGAAATTGATTCGAAAGCAAAAAAAATATTAGGTAAATATTACAACGAAATTTATAGGGAAAAAGATAGAAATTTTGGCAATGCAAGGATAATTAGAAATCTTATTGAAAAAGCTCAACAAAAAATGGAATTACGGTTAATTGAGGATTCTGGTGACGATAAAAAGGCATCCAAAACTATAACTGTAGATGACATAAGAGAAATAGTAAGTCCTAAGCAACAAAAAAAAGTATATCAACCCAAAGGCGATCACCAAAAATTAAATAAATATCTTGATGAACTTAACACATTAACAGGTTTAAACAGCGCAAAAAAAGCTGTTGAGAAATTAGTTAGTGGAATTAAGGTAGCTCAATTAAGAAAAGAGAGAGGATTAAAAGTAGTTGATAAAAATCTTCATTCAGTATTTTTAGGCAATCCGGGAACCGGCAAAACTACTGTTGCCAGGTTATTCAGTAAGATAGTTAAAGAATTGGGGTTAATTGAAAAAGGTCATTTGGTAGAAGTAGATCGTTCTGATTTAGTTGCAGGTTATCAAGGACAAACTGCTATTAAAACAAATGAAATAATTGATAAAGCAATTGGCGGTACTCTGTTCATTGATGAAGCTTATTCCTTGGCTAGAGGCGGAAACGATTTTGGTCAGGAAGCAATTGATACCCTTATCAAAAAAATGGAAGATCTAAAAGGACAATTCATAGTTATTGTTGCCGGCTACCCCGGTGATATGAAAAGATTTCTTGAATCAAATTCCGGACTAACTTCTAGATTCACAAATCATTTCATGTTTGAAGATTACACACCAAGAGAAATGCTTGAGATTTCAGATATTATATCAAAATCTAACGGCTACAAATTGGATGAAGGCGCACTTCAGCTCCTGCTTGGGATCTTTAAAGATCTTTACGACAAAAGGGACAAGAATTTTGGTAATGCAAGAACCGCTAAAAATATTTTAATGAAGGCAATTAGTAATCAGGAAGAAAGAATATCAAACATATATGACTTGAGTGATGATGATTTGATGACTATCATTTATGAAGATGTTGAAAAAGTAGATCCTAATCAATAACATTTTTTACAAAGAATAGAACCCGCCAATGATAAAATTTATAAACCTGACAAAAAAATATGATAAGTTCACTGCAGTTAACAATATTAATGTGGAAATCAATAAAGGTGAATTATTTGGTTTTCTTGGTCCAAACGGTGCAGGCAAAACAACCACAATAAAAATGATTACCGGTTTATTGAATCCAACTTCCGGTAATATTCACTTAAATGATTTTGATATTCATAAAAACCAGATCAAAGCTAAATCAATTATAGGTTACATTCCAGATAATCCATATTTGTATGATAAATTAACAGGCAAGGAATTTTTGTTTTTCTCTGGGGGATTATTTAACATCCCTCACACTAATCTTAAAGAAAAAATTGAAGAACTGGTTGATTTACTAAAAATTGAAGAATGGCTAAACAAGAGAACAGAAGAATACTCTCAGGGAATGAAACAAAGAATTACAATTGCTTCAGCGTTTCTTCATGATCCGGAATTAATAGTTATTGATGAACCTATGGTTGGATTAGATCCGCAAAGTGCACATATAATAAAACAAGTACTGAAGGATCGGTCACAAAAAGGTACTACTATTTTCATGTCAACCCATAGTTTAAATGTTGTAGAAGAAATCTGTACAAGGGTAGCAATAATTAATAAAGGTAATATAATTTTTGATAACAGCATAACCGAACTTGAGAGACTGAAAGAAGAAAAAGACAATAATCTGGAAGAACTATTTATAGAATTAACCAAGTAAGCAAGTGCAACATTTATTACTCGTATTAAAATATAAATTAATTTCAAATCTAAAATTCAATTTAAAATTTGAACCCCGCTTTCTTTTTAAAAATATAGGAAGCTTTATTGTCTATTCAAGCTTTGCTATCGGAGCATATTTATTTTCATATAATTCTATTGAATACCTACTAGTTGAAATGAAAATAGGATTGTTCCTTTTGCATGAATTTATTTCTATAGTCTTATTTATTTTTTTCTTATCGGTAAATGCAGGTAATATAATTGTTGCCTTCTCAACATTATATAAATCAGATGAAGTAAAATACCTTTTCACAAAACCAATTAATCCTGCGGTTATTTTTGCTATTAAATTTCTTGACAATTTTTTTTACAGTTCTTCTACATTGTTCTTGATATTGATGTCAATAATTGGCGGTTACGTTGCTTATTTTGAACTTTCACTGGTGGCATTATTAAATATAGTTTTATTTCAGTTTTTGCCCTTTATGTTTAGCGCTGCTGCAATTGGAGTTATCATATTAATGGTAATTATAAAGTTGGCAAGCTTCATAAATCCTAGAATTATTTTATACGGATTAATAATATCATATTTAACTGCCATATATTTTTTCTTTGAACTTTCATCCCCTGTTAAGCTCGTAAATGAAGTAATGCGTTATTACCCCAACGTTGATAAATACTTTGGGACACTAATTCCAGGAGTGTTGAATTATCTCCCGAACAAGTGGTTATCAAATTCACTTTACTGGATCAGCTCCGGTAAAGCCTCTTATTCTGCAATATTTTTCACTAAGCAACTATTATTTTCGTTTTACCTTTTGTCTTTGATGATGGCGATTGGATATTTTTGGTATCAAAAGACATGGTTTATTTCTATCAAACTAAAAAGACAAAAGAATTACAATAAGAATAGTTTTTTTTCATTTGATAGGAAATCAATCTTCGAATCTCCAATTGCAATGATGATAAAAAAAGAATTACACTGTTTCTTAAGAGAACCAAGCCAGGTTATTCATTTACTTATTTTGCTTTTCCTTATTACTATTTTTATGTTTTCTCTTAAAGGAGTTCATTTCATAGCTATTCAAGATTCGCAGCTACAAACTATAGTTTACCTTTCACTTTTTTTATTTAGTGTTTTACTAATTACTACACTTTCTCTTCGCTTTGTTTTCCCCTTGATAAGTTTAGACGGAAAATCATATTGGAGAATAAAATCTGCACCTATTAAACCTGCTACCCTTGCAGTGATAAAATTAATTCCATGGATTATATTAATCCTAACTATCGGTCAATTGCTTAATTATTTTTCTAATCTAAATTTTCCTGCACCTTTAATGAACTTATTTTCACTTATCATACTCTTTATAACGTTGTCAATAATTATTATGAATTTATTGATT
>CAJHYN010000519.1_pt1 | contig 13270 bp, 10 predicted proteins | sample 9198641 | NCBI WGS metagenome assembly CAJHYN01 (sample SAMEA7708370, study PRJEB35096) | sediment metagenome | biome: marine neritic benthic zone biome [ENVO:01000025]; feature: sediment [ENVO:00002007]; material: shallow marine sediment [ENVO:03000034] sea grass bed [ENVO_01000059] ... | reverse complement strand
CATCAAATAGCTATATGTAATATCCATACTGCGCCATGGAGACTTACGTTCTGAAAGTTTCTCTTTTTTCAATGCTGCTGCGAGTGCTTCTTCGTGCTTTTCAAGTATAGATAGAATTGTGTATTGCCAGTTAACCTTGTTATAATCCTCACCTTGCTCTTCAATTATTCTGTTTAGTAAGTTTAAAGCATCTTCATATTTTTCTTCCTTGTAGAGAGATTTTACTTTGTCGAAAGCGCTTTCAGGTAATGGTTCTTTTTGTGTACAAGAAATTCCAATTAAAATTGTGAGTACAGTTAATAATATTTTTCTCATGTTAACTCCGGGAAAAAAATTAAAGTGAATTATAAAGATAAAAAGACTTTAACATATTACAAAGATTATTGTTTACACATAACATTTCCTTTGTTGACCACCCCTATAACAAATTTATGTGCATAAAATATTAGAAATGCATAAACAATCATGACAATCATTTATGAAAAACTTATTTTGAGTTTCTCAAAGGATTTTTTTTAACTAAGAAAATGGTAGCCCATATGATTGGAATGAAAGCATTTATAAACGGGAAAATATTTACCCTAAATCCTCACAACCCCTGGGCACAAGCAGTTGTTACTTTTCAGAATAAGATAATTTATGTCGGCTCAACTAACTATGCAAAGAAATTGGCCGAAGAAAATTCAATTATTATTGATATAGAAGGCAAGCTAATGCTGCCGGGATTTATTGACTCTCATGTGCACATGCTTTTGGGGGGAATGAATTTGTTAAGTGTAGATTTCACAAAGTGCAAGTCGAAAGATGATTTTATTTTAACGTTGCATGAATTTGTGAAAAGCAACAAGGGAAAATGGATTACAGGCGGTGCATGGGATGAACAAAGCTGGAGTGAAAAAATTGTACCGAAAAAAGAGTGGATTGATTCGTTTACCGAAGATACACCGGTTTTTGTTTTAAGAAAAGATTTACACATGGGACTTGCAAACTCACTTGCATTAAAGTTAGCAAACATTGATAGTGAAACAGAAAGTCCGGATGGGGGAGTGATTGAAAAAGATCACAATACAGGTGAGCCTGCAGGTATTTTGAAAGAAAAAGCAGCGGACTTAATTTTAAGAGTTATTCCCGAATTAACTGAAGAAAAATATAGAAATGCAGAACAAGCGGCATTGGATGAAGCAAAGAAATTCGGAGTTACGTCAATTCACGACATTACGTATAAAAATCACTTTAGAGTACATCAAATTTTTGAAAAAGAGAACAAACTGACTTGCAGAATTTCAACCCGTCCTTTGTTGGATTATTATCAACAATACATTGATACGGAAATATCAACTACTTTTGGCAGCGACAAATTGAAATTCGCCGGGCTAAAGGCTTTTACTGACGGTGCACTTGGGTCATCAACAGCATGGTTTTATGAAGCTTATTTAGATGATCCGGCGAACTATGGTTTACCAATGGATATTGTTAACAGTGGTGAATTGAAACGCTGGTCTGTTGAGGCTGACAAAAGTAATGTTCAGCTTTCTGTTCATGGGATAGGTGATAGAGCCGTAGGCTATTTGCTGGATTTTGCAGAAGAGTTAAACAGCACAAATGGGAATAAAGATAGAAGATTCAGAATTGAACATGCACAGCATATCAGAGAATCCGATATTAAAAGGTGTAATGATTTAGATGTTATAATTTCTGCTCAGCCTTATCATATGTATGAAGAACCATGGATAGTTAATAAGATTGGTAAGGAAAGGGAAAGATACACTTATGCTTTCAAATCATTTTTAGATAATAATGTGAAGTTGTGTTTCGGCAGTGATTGGCCAGTTGTTACACTTGACCCAATTCAAGGAATTTATTCGGCAGTTACAAGATTAACTTCTGCCGGGAACGAGCTTGTACCCGAAGAAAAAATTTCAGTTGAAAATGCGATAAAGTGTTATACTATTAATGCTGCATACGCCAATTATGATGAAAATAAACTTGGCTCAATTGAAGTCGGTAAGTTAGCTGATATGGTTGTTTTATGTGAAGATTTATTTTTGATTGATCCTAAAGATATCAAAAATGTAAAAGTAGACATGACTGTATTTGACGGCGAAGTTATTTATAAAAGATAGAAAAGGTCATTGGGAAAAAATCACTTGTGGTCATTTATTGTATATATATATCGATGATTATTCATCACTCATGAAATAATCAATGACTTTTTGCATAAGTATTTTTCTGTGATTTCGCGAAAGTATTGTTTCAAAGGGAAAGCCGACTGCTACTACTCCATATTCGTTTTTATAGGCTATTCCTGCACTAATATTATTTTCCTGGTAACGTAAGATTGTTTTTGAATCTTCAGTTGGCAGCAATCCGTCAGGTGATTCAACTGCATAAATACTATCGTTATGAAACGTACAAAATTCAATTGGATCAAAACCAAAATTGAAATCCTCTTCAGAAGATATAACTTTCCCATTAGATGAAGAATAGTTAGATCCGAATCTAAATTTAAGCTTATCCTCTACAAATTTATGCTTTCTATTATTTAGAGAATCATTTATAAAAACATCAGTAGCCAGGTAAGCACCTGATATAAAGAGATTTCCCCCTTTCTTTAAATAATTGTCTAATTTATTTTTTAATTTATTCGGAAGGATTTTGTATTGAGTTCCCAAAAGTGAATCAGTATAACTTAATGGCCAATGGGTTTCCTTTTCTTCTCCATAAATTAAATCTATCATTTTGTATTTATCTAAAAAAATAGGCTCATCAATTAATGCTTCATCGCTAACGGAAACAAACGAATAACCACAATCTCTTATTGCTTGTCCGTGAACATAAGAAAAATCAAAAGTATTTCCTGCAATTATTTGTGTCTCATAATTTGATTTGCTTGCACCGTGCCCGGGCGAATCATTATTAATGAATTTTGAAGAAGGTTTAAAATCATACTGCTCACCAGTAAAATGCAGATCATATAAATAAGGCACTCCAAAATCTAACGATGAAACAAACCCTTTAAAATTGGGTTCATCGACTACTTTCGGTCCTGCTATTCTATTAAACCCATTAACAATCAAAATAGGAGATTTGTTATCAACATAAGAAACAGATAAAATTTCTGATGGAAAACTTTTACCTCCTCTATTTACTGCCACCACTTTAAAGCTGTATATATCGTCTTCACTGATATCTTCGACAATATATTTATTATTATAAACTAAAATACCATTATCAAAGCCGCTGTTATTAATTCTTGTGTAAATTATGTATGCTTCTGGTGCAGCACTCTTTTCGATAAAATCATATTGCGGTTTCCAGATAAGCAGAACATTATTCCCTTTATAAAATTCTGCTTTGAAATGAGTAACCGGAAGCGGTTGAACTACATATTCGTATTGGTAATGTTCGGATAAAAATTTTAACATGCCTACATAAATTGAGCGTGATACATCAAACCTGAACCGGGGATCGTGAAAGAATTTCATGTCTTTATAATTTTGATGCGCTAAAATTTCAAGTATCATTGATGGAATATTAGCTCTATAAGCTTCACTGTATTTTGAATCCATTAAAATTCTTCTATTCCATATTTTATCATATTTTTTCCGTATAGTTTCAACGACTTGTGTTTGGACAATGTCGGAATAGTCTCTATTTGTTAATCTTGATATACCATTTGGAAATTTCAAGCTATCATTCCTATCCCTATAACTGTAAATCGCCATTGTACCAACAGTAGTATCCGATTCAGAAATTCCGGCATCCGTATGTATAGCAATAGAAATATCAATAGGAATGCCCAATCCTTTTGAAGAATCTACAGTAGGTCCATTTGGATAACCCATCAAATAGTTAACAAACTCAGCCCTGCTTTGGTAATCATCAATATAATCACTTGTGTCTTCGTTAATATTATAAACAAGTGTATCAGGAACACCGATCATCTGCAAATAATATTTACTTGCTTCAAAGAATTTCGGTTTTTCACTTATCTTTCCGTTTTTCATTACCTGGCTATAACCCCCTCCAAACCTTACAGCATCTGCAGAGACTTTTCTTAATATATTTTTACTTTTGTTTGAAAGTACAACTTTACCTAAATTTTCATTTTGTCCTTTTAGAAATTTAAATTTTCCGAGATAAATCCATGTGTTGCCGCCAATCTGCTGATTTACTTTGAAAACAGTCTTACCTCCTAAATGATAAATTGTATAAAGTGCATCATCAACATTTTCTGCTGAAGAATTGTAAGTTATATAAACTGAGTAATACCCGATCTCTGTGAAAAAAGGGAGCCACGTTACGGAGGCTGTTTCTTTTTCTTTTGAATAAGTATAACGGCTGGTTCCTTTTATAAAAGGATTTTCGTATAATTGGTAAAATTTATTTTCATAAAGATAAGCTCTCTGATTATTAGTTTCCCAAATACCTGTTTCTAAGTAACTTGAACTTTCTATGTCATTATCTATAATTATCTCATTTGTTTGAAAATCTCTCTCACGGGGAACAAATACTTTCGCGCCTGCGTTTTCAAGCATTGGAATTAAATAAGGAATTGTAAACGCGGACGAGGCTAAGTCCTCTACAGTCTGAAATAGTCTTGGTCTCTGCCATTCCCATCTACCCTCAATATGATCATAATACCAACCGTGACTATGCCATAGGACAATGTTTTTTTCATCAAGCCCTTTGAAAGTAACATAAAGTTCATCTACTCTTTTAATTATAGGCTTAGGTCTGTTAAGTTCTAAATTGATTCTTTTTTTATCTTTTTTGGATTTATCCGTTCGAAAGTAATTTGGTATTAACTCCTCAAGAGAGTGCCCTAGAGTATATATTTCTATAATATATTTTTTACCCTTAGAATTAAATATACTACCGATTTCCTTTTTGATTAAATCAATATTATTTTTATTAAAAGGCTGAAACGAAAATTGCTTATTAAAAGTTACTGCTAATGTGTCCTTATTACCTTTGATTATCTCTACGGAAATTACTTTTGAAAATTCTGGTATTTCAAAAGTGAAGTTTCTTTCTTCAATTCTTTTTCTGAGTTGCTCAATTTGCTTTTTGGGGGCTCTTTGTTTATCAGGTAGATTATTATTACCGAAAGAAATGAAATAGAAAAGTATGAATATAATTAATATTGATTTCATTATATATTATAGAAAAAAAGATTGGAAACTTGCCAAACAAGATAAAAATTAAGAGGAAGTAAAGCTATATTGTAAAATCAAATATTTATTAAAAGAGCTAAAACAAATATGAAAGACTATCTTTATATTTATTTATTATTTTAATTAGTGTTTGTTTTAGCTGAATGATATTATGATTACTTAGAAGATCAATAACTTCGTTTTGTTCTTTTTCATTCATCACTTCCAACAACTCAAGTAATAATAATCCTTCTTTCATCTTTCACCTCATACTCAACGTCTTATTCAATTATCGTAATTTTCTTTAAATAGTTTAAGTCAAAAAATTATGGATGAAAACCTGGAGGGTTATTAAATCAGACTTGCCATTCAATTTCTTCAAAGTATGCAATTAAGTCACCTCGAACAAGATTCATTATATTAGCTCTGCTTATACCTGAAGGTAAGGGAAATCTTTCAACCAGCCAGTTCAACACTAATTCGCGTTCATTCTGACCAGTCCTACTTAACAAATGCCACAAACTTATTGCATCTATATCGGTTGCATGTTCAAGGATTTTTACTATTGAATCATGACCACCATTATTGTATTGATATTTCATTAACTCTCTTTTAATTATTTCCTTGGAGTTAATGTTAAAAGGAATATCCGGTAGTTCACCAATTTTGCAAAGGCTTTCGTGTTCGTATATAAGAAATATGTAATCACTGTCTACTTTAACTTCGACAAAACCTTTTGTAACTTTTATATCTAAATTTCCTTCTACGTCAATAGAAATATTGGAATTACTTCCTTTATCGTGAACCTCAAACTTTCTGTTGCTAATTACCAAACCTTTTGGTGATGTACCTGTTAATACATTTAATTTACCGTAGCTTAAGAATATCCGGCTTTCCTCTTTGGCTTGCATAACAGATATGACTTCAGTTAGCTCTTCAATCTCTATATTGCCGGTATCAGGAATTTTCATGTTTACTTTACTTTGAGAGCTGGTAATAAGTTTTTCCCGGTTATAATATTCTTTTTCGTTTAATTTTCCATCAATTGTGTATGAGCCGGTAAATTGTTCGACGGACCAGGGTGAGTTATCTTGGTACAAAGTATAATAGTAGGTAATGATGCCAATAATTATAATTAACAAGTATAATAATGGACGGTTAAACTTTGTTTTAGGCTTTTCAACATAAACAACATCATGTTTCTTTTTTTCAGTAGCTAACTTAACAGCAGTTTTCCGTAGTGCTTCTCTTTTTTCATTTCGCATTGCCCTTTGTTTTGCTTGAGATATTGCTTTTTTAATTTCGGATTTTTCTTTCTTTACTTCGTACTCTTTGACACTTTGCTTGTATAATTCCTCGGACACATTTTCCATGATTTCCTTTGGAATATTTTCAGTGGCTTCATAATCTTTAAGAGAAATAAAAAGTTGAGAAAGTTTTCTTATTTCTTCATTTGAATCACAAACTAAACTTAGTATGCCCTCAAGCTCATTTGTGTCTTTACTATTAAGCAATTCGTTGTAATTATCTAATAAAGATTCAAGTCTATCCTGGCTTACAAGCTTGACCTCTACCAATATTTTTCTTCTAGCTTCTTTTAGAAATGCATTAAAGTCTTCGGCAGTAGTTTTTTCAATCAATTCTAAGATTTCTTCCAGTCCAATCTTTTGGAAATCGTGTAAAACTAAAGCAAGTCTCTCAATATCATCCATCGCAAAGATGAGATTTTCCAAAACATCATTACTTATCGGAATTTTGTTTTCTTCTTCAGTTAGAGTTTTACGTATACTTTTTGTTTTCAATTCTTCCATAATTGAAAACACAGCAATACCTGTAATCCACTGGTTGTAATTAGTTTCTTCATCAACGTATTTAAGGTTATCCCAGGCAGAAAGGAGTATTTCCTTGGTGACTGATTTAGCAATTTTCTGATTTGCCAGTATTCTTAGGCATAATGAGTAAACGGATTCAAAATTAAATTCACATAATTCGAGAAAGGAATTCTTGCGGCCAGATTGTGCCGATTTTACAAGAAATTCTATGTAATCGCTGTTGAGAGCTTTCAAAGTCTCACCAAAAATGATTTTAATCAGTATAAATTATCAATTTCTATCAATTAACTTGGTCTCATCAGGTTCGATTCGCAATATTATTCGAATAACACTTCTTCCGTTTCGCCCTATTTCAGTTCCTCTGCCAATAATATTTACTCTATTACTTCTAACTTTTACCTTGAATTTACCTACGTCGGTTTTAGCAAAAACCGGAGGCATTTCAAAACCTGAGTATTTTCCGCCACCGCCTCCAAACTCAGTAGGTTTTTTATGATATTCTACAGCAAACTTGCCAATATCATAAAGCATGGCAATAACCAGCTCTCTGTTTTTCTCTTGAATGTAATGATCATAAATTTGAACAGAAGCAACAATTGAGACAGAAACTATAAATATTCCTATTACAATTGAAAGTATTTGCTGCGAACCCATTTTGTTATCTCATGAAAAGATCATTATAGGAATTAATTGATATTATTCAAAGCTATTTATCGCTTCATCTAGATCAGGGTAGATTTTGAAGACTTTGCTAATGCCAGTTAACATAAAAATATTTGATTGAGGAGTATTATCAATTACTAATCTTAAATTACCTCCATTTGAAGTTACTTTTTTCAGCGAGGAAACTAAAGCACCGATAAAAGTGGAATCTATTATTTGACATGATTTCATGTCAACAACAATTTTATTTGCTCCCGCGTCAATTACCTTATTTGCAAACGCTCTGAATCTAGAAGCTTCTGCCAGTGTAGCATGCCTCAAGTTCACGGTTAAAATAGCTACATTACCTACAAACGAATCTTCAAATTTTCTGTGCATATGAAATTTTATTGAATTAGTAAAATATTTTTTGCTTCTGTTTAATAAACAAATATAATAATTTGTTATTATAACTTAAACAATGATGCCGGGCAAAGTAAATAAAAATGAGGTGAGCTGTATTTTTCAGAATCATTAAGAAATTTGGAGATTTTTTTTAAATTGACAACTTTGTTTTGCAACTCGAAGAAGATCGAAAGAAAAAAATCTATTCCACAATAATTCATCTAGTGTAAAAAATATAATATTATATAGAATAATATCTTTTTAATCGATTTTATTCATTATATTAAAAAATTTTTCCAGATTATATTTAACCTTATTTAAAATATAAATAGGCTTGATAAAGAGAAGAAAACTAATGTGGCAACTATTCCATGAATTGAATTGTAAAGCCTCATTTGGATACGAGAGAGTAAAGAAATAAATTATATAAATTGAGAATCCAGGTGAGAAAAGGCGAAAAATCAGTTCACCAGAAAAGATTGTAATAATTCGTCAATTATTAGAAAATCAAGTCAGTATATTAGAGTAGCTAAGAAACATTCGTGATTCCCGCAAACTTTGAGCAATGACCTTTCTTGCATTCAATTACGGTTGTGTTTTGAACAACGCAATAATTTTTTCACCGATTAATATTTTTCTATCTATGCCCATAGATTTCACTTGACAAAAATATACGCGGCATGTACATTGATTCTATAAATTTAGGTTTTGAATTTTTAATGAGGCTCATTACAAATGTCTAATAAAAATCAAAAAGAATTATTTTTTTGTTGACTATTATACTACTGTCAGAAACATTGAGGGGAGTAATGGATTTTACTCAAGAAACATTAATAAGAATAAGCAATACGGAATAAGGTAGAATTAGGGAATACAATACACACTATTAATCAATTGGAGGAGCAATGTATAAATTTAACTTAATTATAATTACTTTTATTGTTAGCTGCCTTACTATAAATGCACAAGAATATGGAAGGCAGGTTACAGCATTAGAAGCAGAGGAAAATTTTGGGAATATTATTGAGGTAGTAACTTATAATGTATCAGAATTGAAATCGCATTTTGCAGCTCAGGATAGCTATTCTATTAGGGAAACTGGCGGTTCCATAAAAAAGGAAACTTTTGAAAGGTTAGTTAAATCAAATGTTAATACAGGTGTAATTGAAATCAGAATACACAATAAAACTTATAGAGAAAATAGAGATTTTATGATTAAGAAAGGACTTAATGAAAAATTAGTTGATGAATTTATTAAATTATATGGTGATAGAAAAATTGTATCTCTTAAAAGCGGTGTTATAATTTTGGAATTAATTTTATGTCCGCCTTACTGTTAGTGAATGAAACCCCAGTTTATTAACTATATATATTATTTAGCTTCAGCAACTATACTCATTCCTTTTGCGACTATGTTTTCGGTAAGGATTGATAGAATAGAAATTAAATATCTGAAGCTGTTTATAGTAATTAGGTTAGTGTTTTCAATCATTCAAATTGTGTTTGCAATTAAGGGAATCCCATCAATTAAGCTTGCAAACATTTATTTATATATTGAAATAACACTGCTGTCATTTCTATTACTTACTTGGATTGGAGTAAAAAATATCCAGTCATTTCAATGGGTGCTTGTTTTAATTTTATTTTTCATTCTGATTGATAATTTCAATATTCATTTCCCCATAGTTACAAAAAATTTCATGAATGAGTACGGGATGACATTGAATCAAACCATCTACTATAATAATCTTTTTTTCAAAATGATTTTGTCATTCTTTATTGAAGCAATTTGGGGATTGGCGGCAATAAGTATGTGTAAGAGAAATATAGAAGGTGATTATGATTATCAATATTATATTCTTATTGGTATTGTACTATATGGAGTGAATAATCTAGTTACTGGAATCTTTTTAATTTATTTCCCTATCGTATTTCAATTAGTAACGATAATTACTATACCTATAGTGAACTTATTATTAAATAAGGCACTAAGGAAATGCATATAACACTAACAAAACAAGCACTAATAATATTTGTTTTAGCATAGGTTATGATGACTATCAGTTTTGGACTTTAATTTTCTGTAGGTAAAAGTAGAGCTAACACTTTGTATCATGAATGCATATAATTTAGTAGCGTATAAAATCGGGAAAAGAAAATTCAGGACTGAATGTTTTGAAAATGAAATAGCAAATATTGAACGAAAAGAATTTGTGAATTTGTACCCCCGAGAGGATTCGAACCTCCGACCTGCGGTTTAGGAAACCGTTGCTCTATCCTGCTGAGCTACGGGGGCTTGATTATTTTTTAGCTCTTGCTTTTTCTACAAACTTTATAAGTCTATTTACTGAGGTTATTTCATCTTTTGAAACATCCTTCATCGTTATATCAAAAGCCATATGAAGCCATCTAATATTTATATTTCTAGCAGCAAGCTCTTTTTCCTCGTCATAACGATACGAATTAACGAATATCTTGTTCGATAGAGCAACTGCAGCTTTAATAGTAACAAGACTATGCAATCTATTGTCAGTGCAGATTGTTATAAGGTCGCCAACAAGGTTATCATAACTTTGGCATAGATCAATAGCACGTAAACCTGCTCTTTTCATTAAATCAATTTTATGAAGATTTTTTAGTTTAGTATCTCCACCTATCTTCAATAAAATTCTTAATGAATCATCACCTTCTCGTTTACTTTTAAGCGCTTTGGTGTAAGCCCTATTAATAGCAGAATTTACTGCAGCATCTAAATTTTTTTTCGCTTCCTCCCTCTTTTGCAAACTATTCCTGTGATCTAATGCTATTTTCAAAACTGATTCGTATTCACCGGTCTTAACTAGTTTTTCAACGGGCAGATCCTTTGTACTTGGTGATTGTAGATTTTTTAGATCAGACCATGTAGCAGGCTTAGTAGTTTCCATTACTTTAGTAAGACTCAAATTCTTTTGTGGCTTGGAACCTTTCTCGTTTACAAAAAGTACATCAAAACGTTGCCTTGTAAGATTTTCAACTACTACGCCGCGGAATTTTTCATTTACGCTAAAGGTGACTAATATTTCGTCGCCAATGCTCCCAAATCTCAGTTGGCCAATTTCTAAAGACCTTATTTTGATTTTAAGTTCATTAACAAGTTCATTGAAGCTGCGTAGCTTGTTTCTCTTTAATTTGACAGTTACTTTCTGTTTGGGCATAATTTATAATCTTAATAAGATCAAAAAAGATTGAGTCTTATTTAATTTAATAGAATATTGAACCACAATTCATGCTTTTGAAGCACCAAAAAACAAGGAGCAAATTAAGAAAAAAGATTGAGAAAATTCAAATATTATTAATTACGGATTGCCCTATTGATTTAAAATTATGGTAACTAACAATTTTTGTTGTAAATATAAATTTTATTAGTAGCATTCCAACTATGAGGATGAATCAAAAATATCACCCTTTTAAAGAAGGAATTTTGGCTCAATTTTTAAAAAAATATATAGAGCGGATATTACTTCATAATTATTTAATGACTGTAAATTGAATTTGCATATCTTTTTTTATAACTTTAAGATTGTTTAATTGAGAAAGAGGAGAAAAAATGACAACAATTATCGATGTTTTAGGCAGGGAAATCTTGGATTCAAGAGGAAATCCAACTGTAGAAGTAGAAGTTCTCTTGGAATCAGGGATTATTGGAAGAGCTGCGGTACCCAGCGGTGCATCAACAGGTGAACATGAGGCTGTAGAATTAAGAGACGGTGATAAAGGAAGATATTTAGGAAAAGGAGTATTAAAAGCTGTTGATAACATTAATGAGAAAATAGCCGATGAGTTAATTGATTTTGATGCTGCAGACCAAGCAGCGATTGACAATTTTTTAAGAGAATTAGATGGTACAGCAAATAAATCGGAATTGGGTGCAAATGCAATTTTAGGTGTCTCGCTAGCATGTGCAAAAGCCACTGCACAAGCTTTGGGCTTACCTTTATATAGGTATATCGGCGGAACAAACGCAAAAGTGTTGCCTGTCCCGATGATGAATATTTTAAACGGCGGAAGCCATGCAGATAATACTGTTGACTTCCAAGAATTTATGGTTATGCCACACGGTGCAGAAAGTTTTGCAGAAGCTTTAAGAATGGGAACAGAAACATTTCATGCTCTTAAATCTGTATTAAAATCAAAAAATTACAATACTGCTGTTGGAGATGAAGGCGGTTTTGCGCCAAACATAAAATCAAATGAAGAAACTTTGGATTTAATTTTGGAAGCTATTACAAATGCCGGTTACAAACCTGGCGATGATATAAGCTTAGCATTGGACGTTGCTTCCAGCGAAATGTATCTTAAAGATAAAGGTGTTTACCAATTCTTTAAATCAGATAAATCAGAGAAGTCTTCCGGAGAAATGGTTGAGATTTATAAAAAGCTTGTTAATCAATATCCGATTGTTTCTATTGAAGACGGTTTGGATGAAAATGACTGGGAAGGATGGAAATTACTTACGAGTGAAATAGGAAATAAGGTTCAGCTAGTTGGCGACGACCTCTTTGTTACAAACACTGAAAGATTGGCTAAGGGAATTGGTGAAGATATTGCTAATTCAATACTCATAAAAGTAAACCAAATTGGAACACTTACTGAAACTTTAGAAGCAATTGAAATGGCTAAAAAAGCGGGCTATACAAGTGTTATAAGTCACAGATCAGGTGAAACTGAAGATACTACAATAGCTGATATAGCAGTCGCAACAAATGCTGGTCAAATCAAAACTGGATCGGCAAGCAGAACAGATAGGATTGCAAAATATAATCAGCTAATAAGAATTGAAGAAGAATTAGATACCACTGCAGTCTTCCCGGGAATTTCGGCAATAAACTGCAGTCATTAAATTATATAAATAATATTAACAAAAGCGTCTATGAGAATAGGCGCTTTTTTTTCCAATAAAATAAAAAAAGATGATGAGGTATGCTATGACTCAGATGTCATTAAATCAGGTAGATGATCTTATTAAAAAAAATAATATTGAATTTATTGATTTGAAAGCCATTGATCTTGTTGGAAGATTACATCATATAACACTTCCTGTTCACGAAAATATAATGGAAAAGCTAATTAGCGAAGGTGTTGGATTTGACGGTTCTAGTTATGGTTTTAGAAAAGTAGAAAACAGTGATATGATTTTACTACCCGACTTAGGAAGTGCCGTTGTTGATCCGTTTAGGGAGGCTCCAACTTTGAGTT
>CAJHYN010000520.1_pt1 | contig 13346 bp, 11 predicted proteins | sample 9198641 | NCBI WGS metagenome assembly CAJHYN01 (sample SAMEA7708370, study PRJEB35096) | sediment metagenome | biome: marine neritic benthic zone biome [ENVO:01000025]; feature: sediment [ENVO:00002007]; material: shallow marine sediment [ENVO:03000034] sea grass bed [ENVO_01000059] ... | reverse complement strand
TTAATTCTTCAAAAGATTTATTGCAGTTGATATATTTTTTTGATTGATCTTTAATGAAGATTGGAATAGGTATGGCGTCAATTAATGACTTCAAGAAGGACAATTGGTTCTGAATTTCAATCTCAGATTTTTTTTGTTTTTCGATTTCCTCTTTTAAACGATTATTAACTTCTAACAATTCTTTTGTTCTTTTTTCAACTATTAGCTCAAGTTCATTTTTATACTTTTCAAGCTCTTCTACTGCTAATTTCCGTTCAGTTATATCTCTCGATACAGCAAGGACCCTTTTTTTGCCTCCTATTTCAGTAGCTTTGAATACAATGTCAACCCAAACTTTATTACCGTTTTTTTGATAGGCCGGAACAGAAAAGTTCTGTGTATCTTCGCGGACTGCTTTTCTAAAATTGACAATAATATCGCGGTAATGTAATCTAAAGTGTTTCTTTAAGAGCTTCAAGGAATCAGCACTAAAGAATTCTTCCCGGGAAAATCCCGTAAGAACTTCTACAGACTTATTAATGTCAACTATTTCACTTGTTTCTGCATCATGTATAAAGATTGCGTCACTTGTCGAATTAAAAATTTCTCTATATTTTCGTTCACCTGCTTTTAGAGCATCTTCAGATTGCTTTCTATTTAAAGCTACAGCAACATGTTCTGCAGTAAATTCCAAGATCTTTAGATCGTCAATGCTAAACTTATCGTCTTGCTCATAGTCTTGAATAGCCAAAACACCGAAAATATTATTTTCATAAGTTAGAGGTACACCAATCCATTCAGTAGGAGTTTTCTCGACAATCTTAACTTCTCCAGCTTCAATTAACTCTCCAATTTTAGTATTATTAGCTAATAACGGTTTTTTAGTATTTATAACATACTTGGAAAAGGTTTTCTGGGCAGGTATTTCTAAATAGTCATGGTATCCACCAGCTTGATACTGTATCTTCAAAGTATCTGTTGATTCCTGGTAAAGCGCAACATAAAAGTTCTTGGTATCAACTATCTCATTTAAATGAATGATTATTTTCGATACTAACTCATCTATACTCTTGGAGTTATTAGAGGAATAAGAAATATTGAAAAGAGTTTGCTGGATTTTCTCTGCCTTTACTCTTTGGGTAATATCCCTATTGATACTTAATATTGCTTTCTTACCTTTATAATCTATGACTGAGGCATTTATTTCAAGAATCATTTCCTGTCCGGATTTTTTGTATTGTGTAGTAACGAAATTATGATATGCCCCTCTTTCCAAAGTTAATTTAACTTGTTTTTCTCCTCTTTTAACATCTTTTGAAATGTCTTTTATCGACATCCCGATTAATTCCTCTTTTGTGTATCCAAAGAGTTGTGCAGCTTGCTGATTGACATCAAGCAACACTTCACTTTCCGGCTCAAAAATGATTATCGCATCATGAGCATTTTCAAATAATCCTCTATAATCTTTTTCCTTTTTTATTAATTCATTTTCAAAAATCTTTCGTTCAGTAATGTCTATAGCAGTTTTGACCACACCTATTATTTGATTGTTTTCCCGAATCGGATAACAATTTACTGCCCAAATCTTATCGTCATGAGTTTTTCTTTCAAAACTGTTGTTTTCACCTGAGGTAAGTGTACCTAAGAGTTTACATTCAGATTTATCATTACAAGCATTTTGCCAAATATTGCTGCAATAGCAATTAACCGTATTGCTACTCGATTTAGAAAAATAACTCATGAATGCCGGGTTAGCCCACTTAATCTTAAAATCAGTATCATAGTAAACCACAAGTTCTGATACTGTTTCAAGAATAATTCTTTTTTCCGCTTCAGTTTCCTTTAGTGCCTTCTCAGAAAGAATTAATTCACTCTTAAGATTTACTTTCTCTAAAGCTTGTTTTACAACAGGTATGATTAACTGTCTGAAGGAGTCATCTTTAATTAAGTAATCTACAGCTCCTAGCTTCATCATTTGTACTGCAAGCCTTTCATCACCAAAACCTGTCATTACGATGAATTCAATCTTTTTGTCAATTTCTTTTAATCGTTCAATAAAATAGGTTGCAGAACAGTCATTTAATTTATAATCTAGCAGAACTATGCCAGGAGGGTTTTCCTTAATTGCTTGAAGGGCTTCATTACCTGATAAGAAAATTTCAGCATCTATGTTCTCTCTATTTAGATAACGCTTTACAAGGTTTGCTAATCCGCTGTCATCTTCTACTATAAATATATTAGTGTTATTCATAAAATAGATCTTTTACTATTAATAGTAATTTATTCATTATCGGAAAAAATTACAATAATGTAAAAGAAGGAAACAAAAGATTTTAATAAATGTTAAAATAAAATTTTAAAGTTCATCTCATAATTTTTGTTTAATTTTATTTTGCTCATCCATAATAAGGATGATAGGTTTATGCTTTTTTACTTCCTCTTCATTGTATTTAGCATAGCTTGCAATAATTATTAGATCATTTTTTTGCACCAGTCTTGCAGCAGCCCCATTCAAGCTTATTTCTCCTTCACTCCCAAAAATAACGTATGTTGAAAACCTCTCGCCGTTCGATATGTTATAAACATCTACTTTTTCAAATTCGTTCAAATCAGCTGTTTCACATAATTTAGGATCAATACCTATTGATCCTTCGTAATTTAAATCCGCACCAGTAACTGTTGCTCTATGAATTTTAGATTTTAATAATGCTCTTAACATAAATATATCACCTACTTTAAATTCATTTTGTAAGCTTCACTAAGGCCTTCCAAAACTAGAGTCTGATTAATAAGATCAAATAAATTTGTATTAAGGAATAAACTGGAAAAACCTCCTGTCCCTATACAAAAATAGTCTTGGTTATTGAAAGATTCCATTGCTATTTTTTTCTTTAATTCTTTTACCATTCCGATTTGTCCAAAATAAATACCGCTTTGAATACTTTCAGCAGTGGACCTTCCTACAACATTTTCTGTTTGTACTACTTCAATATTTCTTAACTGAGCAGCATTTGAAGCTAAAGCTTCTAACGATATTCTAATTCCCGGAATAATGGCACCTCCGAGGTATTCTTTTTCTTTTGTAATTACATCAAAAGTAGTTGCAGTTCCAAAATCGATTATGATAATATTCTTATTAGGATATATCTTTAAACCGGCAATAGCATTTGCTATTCTATCACTCCCAACTTCCAAAGGATTTCTATATTTTATTTTAAGTCCTGTTTTAACTCCGGGCTTTAATATAAAAGGTTCCAGGCTGAAATATTTTAAACATCCTGCTCTTAATGAATGCATAAGTTCAGGGACTACACTGCATATTGAAATTGCTTCAATCTCATCGTAGTTGATGGAATTCTCTCTGAGAACATTCTTAATGAAAATACCGATTTCATCGGAAGAAAAGATTTGGCGGGATGTTTTTCTAAATTGAAAAATTAATTTCTCCTCTTTATAAACACCACCGTGTATTTGAGTATTACCAACATCCAAGCAGAGAATCATTTTATTTCTTTTTGTTTATTAATAATATTTCCAATTCTTTTGCCAGTTCACTTGCTGATTTTACGTCAGTTATTTTACCCTGGCTATTATATATTCCAAAATTACTTTGGGAGTTTTGTTCGCCTCTATCTGAAAAGTCATTATGAACAACAAAATCAGAATTCGATTTTTGCAGCAGATTAATCACTTGTTCAATTTGCTTGTCTTCATTTTCAGTGTCAGTGAACTTAAATGAAACTACGGTGATATTTTGATTATCAGCATATTTTTTTATCCTGTCAATTATCTTAAAGTTAGGTCTCAAGTTAAATGTCAAGTTTTGCACATCTGAATTAAGCTTCTCATTGATCGGGACATAAAACGTCTTATCATCGGCTTGGATGTTGTCTAATGAAAAATCACTTATTGCAGCTTGATGGATAACTGCATCATGTTTTTTTTCTTTCAATGTTGCTTTGATCTTTTCGTTCAAGTCGTTAAAATCAGAATACTCTATTTTATCAAGGTTGCCTTCAGGTAGTTTAGCGTCAATACTGTGAAGATAAGTTAACTCATGTCCACGGTCAATGAAGTACTGTGCTATCACAGCAGAAGTTCTTCCAGTACTTAAATTTGATATATATCTTATATTATCAATTTTCTCTCTTGTGCCGCCGGCAGTGATAAGCACTTTAAGCTTTTTTTTATTTGATAATTTGTTTGCTGCCAACTTCTTTTTTATGATTTCATAAATATCATCCGGGTTTAACAATTTACCTTTTCCCATATCACCACAAGCCAAATAACCTTCATCGGTAGGTAAGATCTCCACACCCCATTCTTTCAATATGTTTAACGAATTTGCAGTTGCAGGATGCTTGTACATCCATGTATTCATCGCAGGCGCTATTAAATAAGGTGTTGTCCAGTCATGCGCTAAGAAAAGCGAAGTAAGAACGTTATCTCCTATACCTGCTGCAAATTTGTTAATTGTATTTGCTGTAGCCGGTGCAAGAATAGTCAGATCAGCCCACTTAACTAAATTAATATGACTCATCATTTCGCCATCGGCAAAAGTATCTGTTATTACCTGTTTTCCCGTTAACCCTTCCAGAGTAGCTTTACCTATAAAATGCAAGGCACCTTCCGAAGCAACGGTTTGAACTTCGCATTCATTCTGCACTAATTTTGAAATTAAATATGCGCTTTTATAAGCAGCTATCGATCCGCTTAGCTTAAATAAGATTTTATGTTTTGACATTATCAATTAACCTCACTTTTCCTAAATGAACTGCTCCGAATCTTCTTTTGTCAATTGTTTCAATATAGTCAACAATAAAGCCCTGAGCAGTTAATTTTTCTTTAATTTCTTCATCATTAAAATTTGACTTCAGTAGTTTTGGAAATTCCAATGCCTTTTGTAATTCTTTTTCAGTTAATCTTTTATTCCTTGAGCTAATTGCTAAACCATTATTAGTTCTTATTGTTGGCAGCGAAATTATTTCAGTATCCATAAAAAAAGCATCTGCCATCCCTTTTATTAGTAAATATTGCTGATAATCCTTTTCGCCAAAATATGCTTTATCAGCTTTTGCTATATTTAATAACTTCATTACAATAGTTAATACCCCATCAAAATGGCCTGGTCTATGAGCTCCACATAATTTACTACTTAAATCATTTTCACTTATTTTATATTTATATTTATCTCTATAAATTTGGTCAAAGCTTGGGAATATGCAGTAATCAACTTTCAAGTTTTCTAAAGCTTCTATATCTTGATCAAATGTATTCGGATAATTTTCGAAATCATCCTTGTTATTAAACTGTGTTGGGTTAACATAAATACTTACGATAGTAAAATCATTTTCTTCAATGCTTCTTTTAATTAAAGAAAAATGTCCCTCGTGTAAAGCTCCCATAGTTGGGACAAACCCAATTGTTTTATCATCTAATATATGTTTTCGCTCATTCTGCCAATTAGAAATACGTTTAAAGATTTTCATAATTAGTAACTTTCTTCTTGCGATGGGAAATCATTATTCTTTACATCCGAATTATAGTTATTAATTGCATCACGAATCAATTCAAAACCATTTAAGTATTTCCTTAAGAACTTTGGTTCAAAGCCAGTGTTTAATCCTAGCATATCTTGAAAAACAAGAACCTGCCCGGAAGTATGCTTGCCTGCGCCAATGCCAATAGTAGGAATCGAAATCGCCTCAGTAATTTTTTTTGCTGCTTCAGATGGAATAAGCTCAAGTACGATAGCGAAACATCCGGCAGCTTCAAGACTTTTAGCTGCATCAATTAATTTATTCTCATCACCATTTTTACCCTGTACTTTGTATCCACCCAACTGGTGAATTGACTGGGGAGTTAAACCCAAATGTCCCATTACAGGTACTCCTGAATTTACAACATGCTCAATAATTTTAACATTATCACCAGCGCCTTCGATTTTAACAGAGTTAGCTCCGGACTTTATTAGTTTATCAACATTTAATATTAACTGATCATAACCTCTCCTATGTTGAAGAAAAGGCATATCAGCAATAATAAATTTATTTTCCAATCCTTTTGCAACAGCAGCGATATGAAAACACATTATTTCTATATCGGCATTCAATGTTGTTTCATAACCGTGCATTACCATTGCCGCGCTATCACCGACTAAAACACAATCAACATCTGTTTGGCTTATTATTTTTGCACTTGTGAAATCATAACATGTAATCACCGAGATTTTTTTGTTATCCTCTTTATACTTTTTAAATTCATTAATACTAATCATCACTCACCTTTTATTTCTAATTTTTTGTAGGTGTTAACAAATGATTGATAAATTTCTTTGAACGGATCTTCTTCCAAAGAATTTAAATGTTTCTTAATTGTTTCATTATCCTTTCTCTTTAATGGCCCTGTTAAAGGATCATCCGAATTAACAAGATTCGCAGTAATTCTCTGCATGTAAGGCAGTATATCTTTTTTATGGATTTTAAATTTTGAATCCATAATTTCAAAAAATCTTTGCCAAAGTATAGTTGTATAATTTCCTGCCATTGAGCAATAAGCGTGGTAGAATGTCTTTTCGCTAGGGTTTATATAATAGCTAGGATTCTTGAGATCACCGAAATAGCGATCAAAATCGAACTTTTCATTGTCAATAATCAATGGGATCTGCTCGTAAACTTCTTTCGGATATAAATCGTTTGTAAAAGTCATTAATGGATGTACGCCGATTACATTGTCAAAAACATGGCTTCCCGAAAAATGAACCCATATTTTATCCCTCGATTCGTCTACGTAATTTTCCTCAATAAACGAAGGGAGTGCGTCATCTTTAATTGCAAGAAGAATAACATCGGAATGATCAGCAGTTGATCGAAAAGAAATTTCGGTATTTCGCTGCCAAGTAAAGAATTTCTTGTTAAGTAATTCGAAATAATTTCTTAGATGCCTGGCAAGTCTGCCATTGCCAACTATAAGGTACGTAAATTCATTTAGAGTGCTAGGTACCTGTCCCATCGATCAAGTCCTGGTAGAATATTTTAAACAATTTGTAGCTGTCTACAAAGATCAGCTCATTTTTAAATCAAAAATAACATAATGATATTTAAAAACAAAGTGGCGAAATTACGGCTTTGAATAGTTTCCTGCAGGTTCAATCCCGCCTGCTTTTTTGGAGTGAGTATATTTCTCGATTCTTCTCACTCCGTAAACACGTGTAAATATTATATAAACAAATGGGACATAGAATAATAAGTAAAGCCCCCAGTATGCTATTGACGCGGTCCAATTTATCGAAGCATATTGTTCAATTATTTCTCCGTTGTATCTAAAAATAGGGTTTAAATACATTCTGGAATTTTTATTGTGGACTTCTATCCTTACATAGGTATCTTGAGGTTGGATATCATAAAAAGCAAAGTTGGTTTTTTCCTGAACAATTTTTTTGACATAACTACTATCACTAATAAAGATAATAGCTTCAGCATTTTTTGCCAGTTCAATTTCCAATCTATTATTTTCAACACTTATTCTTTTGAGAGAATTATCTAACAAGCCGTTTTTACCTGATACAGCAAAGTGAGCACCGTTTTTTAGTGATTTAATAATGCTATTTGGTGAACTGTCGTTTGATAATATCATGTTCCAGTAATTACCCGCACCTTCGGACGAATTTATATCATGTGTATCGTCATTAGCCATTATCCAAACTTTCTTTCCTGAAGACAGCGCAACATCCCATAGTTCTTCGGAATGTCTAAAATTGTTGAAAACTTCCAAACAATCGTAGTTTGTTAATTTAGAGATATCCTCATTTGAATAAGCACCTAGAAGCGTCGGATGAGCCAAAGCGAGAACTTCGCATCTGTCTTTTAACATGTTATTCATGAACTGTTTTTGATGGATGGATTGAATTAGCGGAAATTCGATCCAATTAACATCATAAGCTCCAATACATAAATGATGTCTCTTTAGAATATTATACCCATGTTCATAAACCGGAATAAATAACTCCTGGTTTTCAACTCTTTCAGTTATTTTTTGATAATCACCAAACCCAACCAGTCCATAACCTAATTCAGTGTATTTTTCATAAATTTCTTCAGATGTATTTACACCATTTGTAAATCCATTCCACGCTAATCCGTTTACGGCAAAATTTGCTTTTATCCACTTCCCATTTAAGTTTTCGTAAGGATTAAAAAATTTATTACCACTAAAGGGGTTTGATTCAGGGAAATCATAAACAGGTGTAAATAGGTACGGCAGTAAAACAATCATCAAAAAGAAGAGTAGTAACTTCCCGACTATCGAAAACAACATATTACAAGACTTGATGGATCTTTTGAACACTGATCTACCTATTTTTTTTAGAATTTATAAAAAGACTTTACATACAAAATTACTCAAAGAAGAAGATTATTAAAACTAGCCTGTAGATAATTAACAGTAATTTTATATGAGACAAAATTTGGGAGCGCAAATTTACCCCTCAAGAATTTAGAAATTTAGTTCTTAAATGTCCAATAGTGGTTCATAAAAAAATTGATAACAACCCCGCAACCAATTCCAATCAGGTTCGAAATTAGGTGATGTAATCCGAAATATGTAAACAAAAGTAGAACCAGGTAATTTGTTAAGCCCGAAACAAGAGTAACTAAATGATATCTTATGAAGCGAATGGAAAAAACATTTTCTCTTTTTTCCCTCCAAGTCCAGGCGTTGTTCAAAAAGAAATTACTTAAGATTGACAGCTCAATGGATATTATTCCGGCTATTTCAAGATCGACATTGTAAGTTAAGTTAATAGCGCGAGAACACCTTGATTAACTAAGATGCCTAAAGAACCAACTAATGCAAACTTTCCAAAATACTTTTTGTACGGCAAAATAAAATTAAGAATTCGATCAACCATCAGAATCTATCCAATTTCCGTATGGCGATTGGTAAAATGTGTGCAAGTTCCTGCAAATCCAAATTATAAATACTTGGGCCTCGTTTTTTCCCCTGTATGTTTTAATTGTTTTTACTTTCTCAAAACTATCAAAATAGTCTTTGTACAATTCACCGGGATCAAAAAAATACCTGTTGGTTGAAATGAATATGCCGTCCTTTCCGATCAAATCTTTAGGCGAATGCCAAAAATCAAAACTGTGCGGACCTTCGTGGTTTAAGACGGTTGATAAATATTTACCATCTGCTGCATAAGCCAACTCGCCTCCGGTGAACCACTTATTTGTAAAAATAAATTTATCTTCACCAATAAGATTTTCGTTTTCTAGGTTTTCTATTACTTCTTCCCAACCTTGTCCGTCAAGAGTAATATCACCTTTTTTATCTAAAGGAATGAAACCAAAAATCGATTGTATACATATTATTACCGCAGCTAAAGTAGTTGCAACAACAGTTGGAATCAAAGACCATTTAATTGATTTATCTTTCCACTCAGACATAATTCCTCCTGCTAATATAATAGCAGATAAATATCCCGGCATAGGCCAATGAGGTAAAATTTGTCTCGTTGCCCCAATAAGTGTGAAGATTAGAATCGGAAATACTGCAAACGGTAAAATCCAATTTATAGATGAATCTTTTCTACGAATGATTTTGATGATAACAAAAATAAAAATGATCATCATCCAAGGAAGTAAGTACCCTGCCTGTACAAATACACCTTGAAGAAACTTTGTTAAAGTAATGTCAAACCCAGAGGCACTTTTGCCGAACTGGAGTAAGTAGGATATCCAGTAATTTTTATAATTCCACAAAATATTTGGGAGAAAAATTAAAAGCGATATCAACAAGGAAACATAAAGATAAATGCTTTTTAAATATTTCCGCCAATTTTTGTTAAACAGTAGCAGCCAGCCTAGTCCTCCAAAAAGAAGAATAGCATGATATTTTGATAATAGTGCAAATCCTAAACTAACCCCTGTTAGCAAAAACCAATTCTCATTTTTTGAAATATGAACTTTGGCAAGCGAATAAATAAACAATAACCAAAAGAACCCCAAAGCATTATCCGGAATAACAAAAGCTCCCATCCCAACAGTAAAATAAGGAATGATGTTTATCAGAATTAGCGAGATCACTGCAGACTTTTTGTTGTAAAGCAAATTGACAGTTTCATACAGCACAATACAACTCGGAATAAATAACAAAATTGCTCCAAATCTAAGAGCAAGAAAACTATTCGAGTTGAATAGCCATTGTCCAATTCCGGCAGTAATAGCAACTAAAGGAGGGTGGTCAAAATAGCCCCAGGCTAAATGGTTTGAGTAAACTCCGTAATAAGCTTCATCAAACCCAGGGGGGACAATTGAACCGATTATAATTCTTGCAATTGTTCCAACAAATAAAATTAGTAGGGCAGTCTTATCATGAAAGAATTTCATTAGAATAGTAAATTTTTAAATTCTCAAAAATACAAAGAATTGCTTAGAATGAAATGCTCAAAATAATTAGTCAATTTATTAAAACTATTTGGATATCCATTACATTAGACTTAGTTGGTCCTGTAATAACTAAATCATTCAGCTCTTTAAAGAAATTGTAGGAATCATTGTTTGAAAGATATTTTTTATAATCGAGCCCTTCATTTTTAGCTTTTATTATTGTTGTTCCGTCTACTAATGCTCCTGCAGCATCGGTATTTCCGTCATTACCATCTGTACCAGCACTTAAAAAGAAGGTGCTATTCTTATTCCTAATTTTCTCCGCAATTAATAATGCAAGCTCTTGATTTCTCCCTCCTTTACCGCTTCCTTTTACGTTAACTGTAGTTTCACCACCATAAATCAAACAGTCGTATTCTTTTTCATTGGCATATTTTATAATATGATTTGAAATTTCTTCAGCTGCTAAATTAACGTCTCCCTGTAATTTATCATTTGCAATTATAGGGTTTAGACCCAACTCAATTGCCTTTTCCTTTACAGCTTGCAATGCAATACCATTATTTCCCAATAAAATATTATGAGACCTGTTAAAAGCATCATTATTTAATTCACTTCTTTGCTCTGCTCTACTTGCCATTTTCTCCAGATAATAAATTGCATTTTGGGGTAACTTATTGATAAGCTCATACTTTAGAAGAACATCGTAAGCATTTTTATATGTTGTTGTATCAAATACGGTTGGACCCGAACCAATAAACTCGAGTTGATCCCCCACTACATCTGAAATTAGGAATGTAATGATCGTGGCTGGATGAGCGTAATTCAATAATTTTCCGCCTTTTACTTTAGAAAACTTTTTTCTGACAGTATTAATTTCACTTATGTCTGCTCCACAACTGATTAATAGCTGACTGATTTTTCGTTTTTCTTCAAGAGTAATTTCATCTATAGGAGAAATCAAAAGAGATGAAGCCCCACCAGAAATTAAATTTATTATTAGATCTTTCTCTGTAGACGATTTTAGAATTTCTATAATTTTTTCGGTCCCCTTAATTCCGTTTTCATCCGGGAACGGATGGCCCGCTTCAATTATATCAATTTTCTCAGTTGGCGAGGTGAAACCGTATTTAGTTAATACATTACCGGTTAATTCAAACTCATAAAAAAACTTTTCAATAACAGAAGTCATTTCCGCAGATGCTTTACCGGCTCCAATAACAAGAATTCTTTCAAACTGATTTAGATTAAATTCCTTTTTAGTATCATAACTTTCTATCACCAATAAATTATTCTTTAATGACAAGCAATTATCAAAAAGATTTTGAGGTTTTATTCTTTCTATTCCGGCAGTAAATAATTCTTTCAATATGGTTTTCATTAATGGAAGTATCCTATTTTTTAAAATGGTAATACAAATTTCAGGCTAAAGACGTCATAAATTAACACTCTGGTTTGATGTTTACAATAATTAAGGTTAGTAGAAATGTAGATACTATCGCAGGATAAGGTAAAAATAATTACACATTATTTTTCACATAATCATCAACAAATCTTTCTTTCTCGCTATAACATGATCCAGGTGATCCTTCGGTGGAACAGTTACCACCGCCGCAGCATCCTGCGTTTTTTCGCTTTTTATACTGGCTAAAAATTAAGCCACTTATAAATATGCCAAATGCGCCTAAAAAGAAAGCAATTACTATTAAAATCTCTTGCATGATTTCTAATTATTTTTTTCCAAAATTGTTCGAAATTCCGGTGTCATTTTTTCGACAAATCCATTATCGCCTTTAACAATCATAAAAACAGGAAGTTTCTCTTTAACAGCTAATTCGTAACCTAATTCAGGGCCTAATACATCAAACGCAGTTGCCATAGCGTCTGCAATCATACACTCATTGTGAATCACCGATACAGATGCCAGCTTATGAGTTATTGGCTTTCCTGTTGATGGTTCGATTGTATGTGAATACCTAACACCATCTTCTTCAAAATAGTTTCTATAATCTCCTGAAGTTGCTATTGAACTGTTTGAAATAGGTACTATTTTCTGTATGTGCATAGAACCATCCGGAACTGAGATACCAATTTTCCAATCTTTATTTAAATGATTTTTCCCTGCAGTCCTTACTTCCCCGCCAATTTCAACCATATAGTTGGAATAGTTTTCATCTTCTAAATAATTTGCAACTTTATCCACACCGAATCCTTTTGCAATTGCTGCCAGGCTTATATAAATATTTTCATCATCTTTTTTGATTTTCGTTAGATCTTCATAAACATGAATTTTTTCGTAACCAATACGTTTTTTAGCTTCCGCTATTCCTTCATCTGAAGGAATTATGTTAGGCTTATGTTCAGGACCAAATCCCCATAAGTTTATAAGAGGGCCAACCGTTATATCAAAAGCACCATTCGAAAGATTGCTGACTTTGATAGCTTTATTAACAACATAAGCAAAATCCCTTGAAACTCTAACCCAGGTTGTATCTTGAAGATTATTAAAACTAGTGATTTCGGAATCTTTCTGCCATGTAGACATTTGATTATTAACTTCTACAAGAATGCTGTCTATTCTTGATTGAAAGTCATTCTTTTCAATTTCATCTAAATTATTTACGCCGACAATCTTAATAGAATAAGTGGTCCCCATCGTACTACCCGTTAATTCAATCAATCCTGGATTCGAAGATTCACATCCTATAAAGAGAAATATTATTATCAAAGAAGTATAAAGGAATTTCATATTATTTTTTCTTTTTCCATCTCCAGTTATCGTAATATTCCCAGCTCGTCATTTCGTTTAATGCTTTAAGCTCTTTTTCTTTGTCGTTCAAAACTGTTTTCATAACATCACCGGTTGAAATCATGCCGATATATTTACCATCTTTTTCGATCATTAAGTGCCTTAGCCTCATTCCTAAGAACTTATCCTGCAATTGATAAAGAGTTTCATCATGTTGAGCACTTTTTAAT
>CAJHYN010000505.1_pt1 | contig 13478 bp, 13 predicted proteins | sample 9198641 | NCBI WGS metagenome assembly CAJHYN01 (sample SAMEA7708370, study PRJEB35096) | sediment metagenome | biome: marine neritic benthic zone biome [ENVO:01000025]; feature: sediment [ENVO:00002007]; material: shallow marine sediment [ENVO:03000034] sea grass bed [ENVO_01000059] ... | reverse complement strand
TGTTTGTATGTGGAGTGATCCTGACGTTGGTAACGCTACTGATGACTTTGTTGGAAGTGATACTACTTTAAGTTTGGGTTACGCTTATAATGCATTCCCAAATGATGCAACTTATGCCGATACTCCTCCTGCTACCGGTTTTGACTTTTTCCAAGGGCCGTTAGTAACTTATGATCCAAACAATGAATTGGTTCAAAGATTTAATTTACCTGACAGCGGAATAACCGGTGGTGTATGGCGACAAGGTTTTACAAACCTTCCTATGACCGCTGCATTTTTCTTTATTAGAACCGACCCATTCTTAACTGACCCTGCTCTTGGTGAATATGTTGAAGGTACATTAGAAATGTACGAATTCTTGCAAGGTAAAATTGGTAAAACAGGTGAATTATTTGTCGATCCTTCGGGAAATCAAACTACTTTTACTCTTTCCGGTGATCCTGTAGCGGGAACAGGCTGGATAGATGGACAAGTACACGCGGCAGGTGACAGAAGATACGGATTGGCATCAGGACCATTTACATTGGCAGCCGGAGAAACACAAGAAATAGTTGTTGCTCAAATTGCAGCCGGTGCAACCGCAGGTGTTAACAATCTTGATGCTATCACTCTGCTTAAAGCATTTGATGCAGTTGCTCAGGATGCTTATAACAATAATTTTGAATTACCAGGTGCTCCTCAGAGGCCAAACCTTACTATTTCAAACTTTGATAGAGAAGTTCTCTTGGTTTGGGACGATGCTGAAACTGTTGCTAAAACAGAATCTCATGATGATCAAGGGTATACTTTCCAAGGTTATAATGTTTATCAAATGTCCGGCCCTTCAGTTACTTTTGAGGACAGAAATGATCCGACTAAACTTAGAAAACTTGCTACTTTTGATCTTGTTGATGGGGTTACAGCAATTATCGAAGGTGAATTGCAGGGTGGTGTAACAGTAGATGTAATTACACAAGCAGGTAGCGATTCAGGTATTAAGAGATCTTTGAGAGTTACTTCTGATGCTATCAACAACAATATTCTTTTCAACAACGGTTCAGATTATTATTTCGCGGTTACGGCTTATGCATATCATCCTAGTGATTTAGTAGTTCCCCAAAATTTAGAAAATACACTTCTTGCTGTGCAAGCAATGCCTCAAACAACAACCCCCGGTATCAGATACAATGTTGATGCTGGCGATGCGTTCGAAGCTCTTCATGCAACAGGTGTAAGTGACGGTTCGTTAACAACTACGATTATTGACCCGAGTGTTGTTACAGGCAACGACTATCGTGTAAGCTTTAGAGAAGCTTTTGATGATGAAGGTCATAGTCTTGGTATTGTTTGGGACTTGCATGATTTAACCACCGGTGAACTTAAAGTAGACGGCAGCAGCAACCAAGTTGGTGACGATGAGTCTCCTATTGTTGATGGTGTTCAATTTAGAGTCTCCGGACCATTCAACAAAATAAAAGATGATGCTCCTGCTGACCCGATTGGTAACGCTGACGGTATGGTTGAAGTTGCTTACGCAGGTGTTCCTTTGTCTGAGGCAGAGTGGGATGGCAGAGGTACTCCTTATCAAGGTAACACAGTATGGCACAGCTTGAACTCTGCTGGACTAGAGGGTTTTGAAGATAGAGACCTTTATTTTGTTGATGCAGGCGGTGGTGATAATACGCTTGATAGATTATACAGATGGGCTGCATTTGCTTCTCCCTTCGATTTTGAGTTTAGATTTACTGAAGCCGGTGGATACGGCATCTATGCCTTTACAGACGACAAGATTTGTAGAGTCCCATTTGAACTTTGGAATATAGGTGTTGGAACACCTGATGATCCGTCAGACGATTATAGATTGATTCCTATTGTAAATGAAAACGTTGAAACATCTGATACTTGGGGTTGGGCTACAGGTACAGGTGCTTTTGGCGGTAATATTTCTGATTGGGTTTACTGGATGAGACCTATAGATAAATCTCCTGGAACAGCAGGCTACGATACTTTTGCAGAAGTAGCTGTAAACTCTGGTGGAGCAGGCAGTATCTGGAATTTTGATATTGATACGAGTCCAGACGGTTATCACATAGATTTTTCAGACGGATTTGTATATCCAATAGGCAGATTTTGTATAACAGATTGGGACGGGGATGGATTACAACCTCCGGCAGGTACAACAATTAGGTTAAACTTTACCAAGCCTAACTCAGAAGAAGATACATTCACATACACAGCACCAACTGTAACAACCGATACTGAATTGTCTAAAGTAGATGTTGACAAAATAAAAGCATTCCCTAACCCATACTATGGTGTTAACCCGTTAGAATTAAATAAGAATGAAAAAATCATAAAGCTTAATCACTTACCTCCGCAAGCAACTGTTAGAATCTTTAACTTAGCAGGACAGTTAATTAGAACTTTAGAAAAAAATGATAACTCGCAGTTTCTAAGTTGGGATTTGGCTAACTCAAGTGGTATTCCTGCAGCCAGTGGATTATACATATTTTATATTGATCTGCCGGAACTAGGAAAAACAAAAATACTTAAAGTAGCCATTATCCAAGAACAACAGATTCTTGACAGGTTCTAATTAAAATTTTAAGGAGACTAAAATGAAAAAAATAAAAATATTATTTGCTTTTCTGTTGATCGTGATTCTATCTACTGGCAGTATTTTTGCTAGTGGGGGCTCAAGAAACGGTACAGCAGGTGCAACACATTTGTTAATTCCTGTTGGCGCTCGTGGGGTTGCTATGAGTGGTTCTGCTCTAGTGAATCTTAACGGTATTGAAGGTATGTACTATAACCCTGCGCTTTTATCAAGAGGTACAAGCCAGACAAATGCTACGTTTTCTTTAATGAACTACATAGCAGATATTGATGTACAATATGGTGCTGTATCATTTGATGTTGAAGGTTTGGGAACATTTGGTTTTTCCTTTAAATCCTTGAATGTTGATGATATTGAGGTAACCACAGTTCAAAATCCTGATGGTACCGGCCAGTTTTTCTCACCATCATTTAATGTTATAGGATTAACCTATTCCAAAATGCTAAGTGATAGAATCTCAGTTGGTCTAACTACGAATTTAATAAATGAAGAAATAGCTTTGGTAAGCGCTTCAGGTGTTTCATTCGATGTTGGTATTACTTACAGCAACTTAGCTAATATTCAAGGATTTGGATTTGGTATTGCAATCAAAAATCTTGGACCACAAATGACATATGAAGGTTCAGGATTGAATATTGATGCAGATGCTGGTTCGCTTAGAAGACAAGGTCAGATCTTCTATAAAATTGATGCAGCTTCATTTGAATTACCTTCAACCTTGGAAATTGGCTTAGGTTATCAATTATCAATTGACCAGCAAAATTCGTTTAACTTAAACGGTGTATTCCAAAACTCCAACTTCTATGGCGATGAATACAGAATTGGTGGTGAATATAACTTTGATAACATCTTCTTTGTAAGGGGTGGTTATTTGTTAACACCTGATTTGGAAGAAGATGAAAACATCTATGGTTTAACTGCAGGTGTTGGTCTTAATTATGATCTTGGAAACTTAGACCTTAAAATAAACTATGCATTCAGAGAAGTTGAATTCTTTGATAATAACCATGTATTCAGTGTAGGTTTCGGTTTCTAATAATAAGATTATAAATTTAACTAATTACCCAAGCTCTTGTACTTGAGCTTGGGTTTTTTATTGATCTTTTTAGAACAAAAAAATCACGCACTATTCCGGTTTCTATGTTGAGAAATTTTGTTATATGTAATATCTTTAAATATTTGATAGTATGTAGAAAAGTAAACTAGAATAATTGCGATTAGGTAAAATATTTTGCATGGAATATCAGAATCAAAGTAATTATTATAAGTTATAATTTGATAATTGTTTAATTCAATTATGAGGCAAATAATGAGAATGTTTTTTACAATTTTATTAATTAGTGTTTTCTTTCAAAGTTCATTATTAGCTCAGGAATCAATAGGATTTGAATTCGACTATGCTAGGTTCAAATATGATTCTAATTCGGTATTCCTTGAGATTTATTATTCATTTGCACAGAAAGATCTTACACTAGAAAAAACTAATGAAGGTTATTTAGTTAAAGGTATAATTCATATCGAATTAAAGGATTCATCTACCGGTGAGTTTTATGTTAAGAAAGATTGGAAAGTGCAGAATATTTTGGCTGATACTAGCGGCGATGCTTTAAATGCTGACCTTGTAGGTCTGGTAAGTATTGTTGTACCGGAAGGTGTTTACGATATTGTAGTTGAAGGTAGAGATTTTTCTCATCCTGATAAGAAGAAAAGAATTACCGATACGTTAGTTATCACTGCATTTCCTGAAGAGCAGTACATTATAAGCGATATTCAGCTTTCTACAAACATTAGAAAAGATTTATCCAACAAAAAATCTATTTTCTATAAAAATACGTTTGAAGTAATTCCTAATCCTTCAATGGTGTATTCAGAAAGTTCTCCGGCATTATTTTATTATTCGGAATTATATAATTTGCTGGATGAGAGTAACTCTTCGCATCTAAAGTTGGATAAGTTCTTGTATAACAGTAGAGGAGAAATAGTATATCAAAAATCTAAAATGATTGCTGGAGAACAAGAGTCGAGTGTAGAATGCGGTGTGCTTAACCTTAAAAAGTATCCAACTGATAGTTATAATTTTATACTTACTCTTGTTGATACTTCCACTAAAAAAGCATTCTTATCCAATAAGAAGTTTTATTTATATAATCCTGGAGTAAAACCTGACCCTAGAATGGTAGCATCTCTAGGCAATTATATGAGCAGCGAGTTTGGAATTTACACTCAGGATGAATGTGACCAAATGTTTGACTATATAAAATATATTGCTACCGATTCTGAAAAAGAACAATATGCTAAGCTGGATTTGATAGAAACAAAGAGGGAATTTTTGTTTAACTTTTGGAGTAAAAGGGATCAGCACCTGGAGACACCTACAAACGAATACAAAGAAGAATACCTACAAAGAGTGGAATATGTCAACAGAAACTACGGACATCTATTTAAAAAAGGGTACAAATCTGATAGGGGCAGAGTCTATTTAATTTACGGTGAACCAGATTTGTTAGATAGATACCCGAACGAAACAAATATTAAACCTTACGAAATATGGTTTTATAACGGAATTGAAGGTGGTGTTGAGTTTGTGTTTGGAGATGTAACTGGATTTTCAAACTACGAATTACTTCATTCTACCAAAAGAGGTGAATTAGCTGACGATTATTGGCTCAGGAGAATTCAAGAATAGTTTTTGATGAAATTTAAAAACATTTTTGAGTATTTATTATTCATTGTTTTTCAAAAAGTAATTGCTCTTTTTGGTTTTTCGAATACAAGATTATTTGGGAATTTTATAGCTTACATATTTTATTCTTTGCTAAAAATCCGGAAAAAAGTTGTGATAAAAAATTTGCAACTGGCTTTTCCGGATTTTTCTTTTTCACAGATAGAAGAACTGGCAAAAAATAATTACAAAAGTTTCGGTAAATTATTAGCTGAAATTTTCTGTTTACCTTCCCTAAGCAAGGGTGACCTTGTACAAAAAGTTGACTATACTGCATTAATCAAATTAGAACAGCAAAACAGATTAGCTGAAGGTGCTATACTGATAACTGCACATTTTTTTTTTTTGTTAATCGGTGCTCTTTCAGTCGGTTTACAACTCGGTATTTCGATGAATGTTTTAGCTAAGCCGCAGAGAAATAATTTGGTTTCTGAATGGATTGACAGAATGAGAGAAAAACATGGAAATAAAGTAATACATTTGGGTGCTTCAGTTAGGGAATTGTACAAAGCTATAAAAGAGAAAAAAATTATCGGTGTTGTTGGCGACCAAAGAGGGCCAAAAGAAGGTGATAAAGTTGAATTCTTTGGAAGGGATACTTCAGTTTTCTCAGGCACCGCAGATATAGCATTAAAGGCGAATGTCCCAATTTTCGCTAATTTTGTTGTAAGAACCGATGACGATAAATTTATAAATTATGTTGAAGAAATTGAATATCAGAATTTAGAAGGGTCGAAAGAAAAAAAAGTGCATATGATAAATCAGAGATATATGACTATATTAGAAAAGTATGTTCGCAAATTTCCTGAACAATGGTTCTGGATGCACAATATTTGGAAATATTGATAAATGATTCAAAAAATTCTTGTTATTCAAACTGCATTTTTGGGTGATGCAATTTTAACTCTGCCTCTCATTCAAAAGGTTAACGAAAAACATCCACAATGCATCATTGACGTTTTATGCATACCTTTAACTGAAGAAATCTTTAGCGCAAGTCCGTTTGTAAACTCAACTATTGTTTATGATAAAAGAAATAAACAAAAAACAATCTTTGCTTTATTAAATCTAGCTAAATTCATCAGACAAAAAAAATATTCTAAAATTATTTCTCCGCATAGATCATTTAGAACTTCACTCATTGTTTATCTTTCCAAAGTTGAAGACACTATTGGATACGATATTGCGTCGATGAGTTTCATTTATAGAAAGAAAACCCCTTACGTGAAAACTGATCACGAGGTGAAAAGAAATTTAGCTTTAGTTGATTACAATAAGGACTGGAAAATAAAGCCGGAGATTATTATTGATAGTGAGAGAAAAGAGAGAATACTTAAAAAAATTCCTGAATATCAAAAGAAAGAGATAGTTGCAATTGCTCCCGGTTCAGTTTGGAAAACTAAGGAATACCCTTTGGATTACTTCAAAGAGTTGATAAAGAAATTAATTGAAGAAGGGAAATGTATTGTTTTGATTGGCAGCGAAAGTGATACAAAGTTTGAATCTGAATTAATGGGATTGTCTGAAAATATTTTTTCTTTCATAGGTAAATTATCAATCGTTGAAAGTATTTATCTTTTATCAGAATGTAAATTTTTAGTTTGTAACGACAGCGCACCAACCCACATGGCAATGTGTGCAGGGATACCTTCTGCTACTCTATATTGCTCAACGGTTCCGAAATTTGGATTTTACCCCTATGGCGAAAAGAGTCTTTCGATTAGTTTTAACAATCTTGAATGCAAACCTTGTGGTATACATGGTCATTATGAATGTCCGTTAAAAACATTTGATTGTGGATATAAACTAACACCGGATTTTGTTTTTAATGAGATTAAAAGAAAATTGATGTAAGAGTAAGTATAAAATAATTGTTATATTTGGAAAAAATATTTTACTTAAATGAGCCCAATTGATTTTAGTCGGTTAAAAAGATCTTCCGTTTATATTACTCCAAATTTACCTGTTATTCAAACTAAGCGGTACAAGTTAAAGTTGGGAACACTTTTGGGGATTTTTGGAATTTACACGTTTACTATCATTGTTTTTATTGTAACCCTTCTTGCTCTTACACCTGCTAAAGAAATTATTTTTATTCTTGAAAACGAAGAACTTGTAGTTCAGAAAAAAAGAATTGAAGAGCTGGAGAAGAAAATAATTTTTTTATCAAATGAGATGAGCAGGCTTGCATCAACAAATAGAAAACTTCAATACGCAATAATTCTGGCGGGTACTGATTCGCTTGATTCAACCTCAACAATATACGATTCTTTAAGGTATGACTCCAAAACGAAAGCTCCCGGAGAGGGGAGTGTTTTAAAAGTGTTCAGAAAGTTTTTGAATGTTTTGATTCTAGAAGAAAATAAAAAAGATAGCATTCATTTTATGAAGCCAATCTCTGGAATAATAACAAATGAATTTCAACCCGAGAAAGGCCATATGGGGATCGATTTTGGTGTGAGAGAGGGAACCCCGGTTTCGGCTGCAGCAGGCGGATTGGTTATTTTTTCAGATTATATCACTGGCTTTGGAAATACAATAATAATTAAACATAACAATGATTATATATCAAAATATCATCATTGCTCAGTTTTAATCAAAAAAGAACGAGAATCAGTCAAACAAGGTGAAATAATCGCACTTAGTGGTAACTCTGGTTCAAAATCAACTGGTCCTCACCTTCATTTTGAATTATGGTTTAACGGTAAACCTGTAAACCCTAAAAAACATTTAATAAATATTTATTAATAAATTAATTAAATTATATTTTTCCGAACAAAAAATTTAAGGTGAATTTCAATGGCAAAATCCAACAATTCTGTAATTGAAGATGTAAGCATTTTAAGTAACGGGATTAAAATTGAAGGTAATATTTTTAGTGAAGGCAATGTAAGAATTGATGGTAGAGTTATTGGCGATGTAACTGTAAATGGCAATTTAACCTTGGGTGATAACTCAGACTTAAAAGGTGAAATTAAGGCTACAAATATCACTATAAGCGGGAAGGTTGAAGGAACTCTAAATTCATCGGAAAAAATGATTATGGAATCTAACTCTGAAGTGAGAGGTGATATAAATACCAAAATTTTGGTGATTGAATCCGGCGCTAAGTTTAACGGTCAATCAAATATGGGAGAAACTCGCCAAGAAAATATGTCATAGAAAATTATGACTGAACCACCCGAAAAAATTTCAAAAGTTTATAGGGATGTAGGACCTTATGTAGGACTTGGAACCCAGCTTGCTGCAACAATAATATTGATGTTTTTTTTAGGAAAATGGTTAGATGAAAAATTCGATCTTTTCCCTGTTTTAACAATTACTTTTCTTTTTTTTGGTTCTTTTGCCGGACTATATAATTTTATTAAAACAGTACTTCAAATAAATAAAAAAATAAAAAATGAAGAAAAAAATTAGCCAGATACTTTTTGTTTTTTTGATTGGGTATATAATTATCGGAATTTTGTATTGGCAGGATTTAATTGATCAATATAGATTAAACGCTACTTTATATGCCGGATTATTGAATCTCTTTAATACTTTTTTAGCGCTTACCTTATTTCAACTTTCTTACAAAAGTAATAATAAATCTTTTTTGTTGATGAATCTTGGTGGAATGAGTCTAAGATTAATTCTGGTTGCAGTGTCTGTTTTTATTTTATTTAAATTCTTGAATATTGACAAATATGGATTTATATTTACGTTCTTTATTTTTTATTTTGTTTTGCTTATTATCGAAGTTGATTTTTTTAGAAGAAAGGCTGATTTAACAAACAAGGGAATGACAGAAGATAAATGATATTTGATACTGTTACTGCAGTTAGTGATACGGCAAAAGTTGCGGAAAGTAGTAGTAGCAATACTGGTTGGTTGATGCATCATATTTTGGATTCGTATGAATTGGAACTTCCTTTTTTTAATCTACATCTTCCTTCCTTACATCTATTCGGAATTGATATTTCTATTACTAAGCATGTAATTTTTATGTGGATTGCCTGCTTTTTGATTTATTTGGGATTGAGAGTTGCTACCAAATCTTATAAGAAATCATTAATTCCAAAAGGCATTACAAATTTTCTGGAAGTGTTGGTGATTTTTGTTAGGGATGAAATAGCTAAACCTACTATCGGTAAAGGGTATGAGAGATTTCTGCCTTATTTATTAACTGTGTTCTTTTTCATTTTGACGTGTAATTTTTTGGGATTAATTCCTTATGGTGCTACTGCTACAAGTAATATTGCAGTAACTTCTACTTTAGCCATAATTTCGTTTTTCGTTATGCTGATTGGTGGGATAATGAAAAACGGGTTTTTCGGCTATTTCAAAGGACTGATACCTCATGGTGTTCCGGGATGGCTTATAATAATAATGTTCCCGGTTGAAATCTTAGGGTTATTAACAAAACCATTTGCACTTGCAATAAGACTTTTTGCAAACATGACCGCAGGACATATTATAATTTTAGCTTTACTTGGATTGATATTTATTTTACACACATATATAGTTGTCCCGGTATCGATAGCATTCGCATTGTTTATTTATTTGTTGGAAATATTGGTTGCTTTAATACAGGCTTATATTTTTACTATGCTTTCCTCGTTGTTTATCGGGATGGCGGTACATCAGGATCATTAAAATTAATTACTTTATAAAGGAGGAAATAAATGGATTACGCATATTTGGCAGCTGGTTTTAGTGCAGCTCTTACTGTTATCGGTGGTGCATTTGGGATTGGCAAATTAGCAAGTGCTGCTATGGAAGCAAGTGGACGTCAACCTGAAGCTGCTGGCGATATTAGAACTTCAATGATTATTGCTGCTGCGCTTATTGAAGGTATTTCATTGTTTGCTTTGGTTATTTGTATTCTTTTAGCACTTAAATAATTTTTGGGGTGTAATTTTCTGCACTCCGTTTTTTTAATTAACTAAAGGAATGGATGATGACAGCTATGTTGAATATAGCTATGTTAGCTTTTATAAGTGGTGAAGGCCCCCAAGGAGGATTACTTGATGTTAATCCGGGGCTCATAATTTGGACAGTTGTTACTTTTATTTTTCTTTTGCTTATACTAAAGAAACTTGCATGGAAGCCAATTCTAAATTCTTTGAATGAAAGAGAGACTTTCATAAAAGATCAAATGGAAAAGGCTGAAACCACGCAGAAAGAAACCGAAAGATTGATTGAGGAAAATAAAGCCAGTATGGCTAAGGCGGATGAAGAAGCACAAAAGATAATTGGTCAGGCAAGAGAATTGGCAGAAAAATTACAGAATCAGAAAATTGAAGAGACCACTGAAAAGACTAAGAAAATGATTGATGATGCTGTTTCTGAAATCGAAAGGAAAAATAAAGAAGCAATGAATAACTTACGTGAACAAGTTGCTGAAATAGCTGTTAATGCTGCAGAAAAGATTATCCGCGAAAGCCTTGACGATGATAAACATAAAAAAATAGTTAACGAGTTAATAGATAATTTGCCTAAGAATTAATTATGCTGGAATATAACGTTTCAAGTAGATATGCTGTTGCTTTGATGGAACTTGCCGAAGAGAAAAATCTGTTCGAGCAAGTATCAAATGACATTGAATTTGTTTGTAACACTTTTTCTAAGTCTAAAGAATTAAGAAATATTATTTCTAGTCCGGTAATTGAGCAGGAAAAGAAAACAGCAATACTCACTGAGATTTTTTCGCAGCATGTTAATGCCGACGCTCTGAATTTTATCAAATTTATAATTGATAAAAACAGAGATGATTTACTTTTCAGCATCTTGAAAAGATTTGTTGATCTGCGTGATGAAAAACTGGGTATAGCCAATGCTGAAGTTTACAGCGCAGTTGATATTAGTGAAGATCAGAAAAATGATCTAGCAGGAAAATTAAAAGAATTCACCGGAAAAAAAATAAAAGCACAATTCAAAACAAACGAAAATTTAATTGGTGGATTCAAAGTTAAAATTGGTGATAAGGTTTTTGATGCATCAGTTGCTAATCAATTGAGCACGCTGAAAAAAACTTTATTAAGCGAAACACGATAAAAATTTTTAAGGAATAAAAAATGGCAGAAGTAAGACCCGATGAAGTATCTGCAATTTTAAGAAAACAATTATCCGGCTTTGAAAGTGAAGTGGAAGTTTATGACGTTGGAACCGTCTTGCAAGTGGGTGACGGTATTGCCCGTATTTACGGACTTTCTGAAGTTATGGCAAGTGAGCTTGTTGAATTTCCGAACGATGTTATGGGCATGGTACTCAACCTCGAAGAAGACAGCGTAGGGTGTGTGCTTTTCGGTGAAAGTAATTTAATAAAAGAAGGCGACCAGGTTAAAAGAACCAAACGTGTCGCTTCATTCCCGGTTGGCGATAAGCTTTTGGGAAGAGTTGTAAATCCATTAGGCGAACCAGTTGACGGAAAAGGCCCGATTGAATTTGATAAGTATATGCCGATCGAAAGAAAAGCTTTGGGTATTGTTGAAAGACAACCGGTGAAAGAACCGCTTCAAACAGGTATTTCAGCTATTGATGCTATGATTCCTATTGGTAGGGGACAGAGAGAATTAATTATTGGTGACAGACAAACAGGTAAAACTGCTGTTGCTATTGATACTATTATAAATCAAAAATGGACACATTCAGAAGAAGCAAAAAAATATGGTGTTGATCCTGTTTACTGTGTTTATGTTGCTACAGGACAAAAGAATTCAACTATTGCACAGGTAGTTGCTAAACTTGAAGAACAAGGCGCAATGGAGTACACAACTATTGTTGCTGCTCCTGCTTCAGTTCCTGCACCGTTACAATATATTTCACCCTACTCAGGTGCGACTTTAGGTGAATATTTTAGGGACAACGGTAAACATGCCCTTACTATTTATGATGATTTATCAAAACAAGCCGCTGCTTACCGTGAATTATCACTATTGCTTAGAAGGCCTCCTGGACGTGAAGCTTATCCAGGTGATGTATTTTACTTACATTCAAGATTACTTGAAAGAGCTTCAAAATTAAGTGATGAATTAGGTGGTGGTAGTTTAACATCTTTGCCAATTATTGAAACTCAACAAGGCGACGTTTCTGCATATATCCCGACTAATGTTATCTCTATTACCGACGGACAAATTTACCTTGAACCAAACTTGTTCAACGCTGGTGTTCGTCCGGCTATTAACGTTGGTATTTCGGTTTCCCGTGTTGGCGGTAACGCTCAAATTAAAGCAATGAAAAAAGTTGCAGGTACATTGAAGTTAGATTTAGCCCAATACAGAGAACTAGAGGCATTCGCTAAATTCGGTTCAGATTTAGATAAAGCAACTCAAAAAATATTGGCTAAAGGTGCTAGACTCGTTGAATTATTAAAACAAGGCCAGTATGCTCCGATACCTGTTGAAAAGCAAGTTGTCAGCGTATTTGCCGGTACAAATGATTTTCTCGAAACAATCCCTATTTCAGATGTGAAAAGATTTGAAAAAGAAATGCATGAATATCTTGAATTGAAATCACCGGAAATATATGAAGATATCAGTACTGCAAAAAAATTGAATGATGAAATTGTGGAAAAATTAAAATCTGGGATTGCTGATTTTTTAAATAAATTTCAGAAAAGCGAATAATAAAAATTAGAAAATAGCTGATTTTGCCAATTCCTGGTGGACGTTTTACCTGAGAATTGGTTTTTTATATCATTAAGAGTAAAATATGGCTACTTTAAGAGATATTAAAAGAAGAATAACAGGTGTTCAAAATACTCAGCAGATTACAAAAGCAATGAAAATGGTTGCTGCTGCTAGATTGAGAAGAGCACAGGATAATATTATCAGTGCAAGGCCGTATTCAAGAAAAATTTCTGAGGTTTTATCAAATTTTTTTGCAATGGAAAAGAATATTGATAATCCATTATTAGAGACAAGAAAACTCGAAAGAATAGCGGTTTTTGTTGTTACTTCGGACAGAGGTCTTTGCGGTGCTTTTAATATGAATGTAATTCGCAGAACTGAGGAGTTGGTAAAAAACGAATATCATGAATTCTATGAAAGCGGTAATGTAGACCTATATTGCATAGGTAAAAGAGGTAGCGATTATTTCTCTAAAAGAAATTTCAATGTTGTTTCAAGTGAAACCGGAATTTTTTCTGGACTAAAATTTGATTTTGTTGTAAAAGTAAAT
>CAJHYN010000540.1_pt1 | contig 13498 bp, 9 predicted proteins | sample 9198641 | NCBI WGS metagenome assembly CAJHYN01 (sample SAMEA7708370, study PRJEB35096) | sediment metagenome | biome: marine neritic benthic zone biome [ENVO:01000025]; feature: sediment [ENVO:00002007]; material: shallow marine sediment [ENVO:03000034] sea grass bed [ENVO_01000059] ... | reverse complement strand
TTACCTACATAGACCTTGTCACTTTTATTTACTAATTCCCAGTAATATTGTCCAGTTGTATTGGTTTGAAATACTTCATTAATAATGTTTTTATTATTACTTAATAAAAGAGTAATATCTCTGTCCCAAATTGGTTCTAAATTTGAGCCTAAATAAACCTTTAATTTTAAGTCAAATGGAGCAGCATTATTTATCGATATTTTGAATTCAATCATTGATTGAGTTGGTTTGAACACAAAACCCATTTGGGGGGATTCAATGATAAGATTGTAGTTATTATTCGTTTTGTCAAGATATTCTTTTAATATTGGATGATCCAAATAGTTCTGGGTATCATTTATATGGCTATTGAATCTAGAATTATAGATATCATTAGTATCAATTGAAATCACTAAGTTACTATCAATTTTGTATTTTCTATCTAAAGTAAATTCATCATTCTTTTTTTTTAAGAAGTTAAATTTATCAAAAACCATAATTAATATAACAGCAATAATTACTGTTGCTAATGCTGTTTTATATGCGTAATTAGGTATGAACAAAATGGCATTACTTTTATTTTTCTTTTCCTCAAGTTTTTCAAAGAAGCGATCCTCAAAATCATGAGAAGTTGGAATTTCTTTTTGAGATTTTATCCTTTTGAAAATTTCTTTCAAAATATCTTTTTGCCCGTGGTTCAACTAAAAAAATCCTCCCATCTTAAATCAGCATTATCAATAATTGTCCTTAACTTTGCAATTGTTCTGGAATGAAGTGATTTCAATGTACCTAACTTAGTTTTTGTAATTTTAGAGATTTCATCATAACTAAGTTCCTCGATTTCTCTAAAATAAATAATTTGTCTTTCTTTATTATTCAGTTTTTTTAATAACATTGAAACACAATCATTGATATCAAAATTATTGTTTCCACTATCATTAGTAATTTTTGTTGTTTCATTTACTGACGAAAAAGATTTTTTAAAGAACCTTTTAATTGATAAAGACTCATTTCTGACCAATGTATAAATGTAAGTAGTAAATTCATATTTGAAGCTATATTTAGAAATATTGAGGAAAAATTTAATAAATGCATTTTGTATTATATCTTCAGCTTCAAATTCAGGAAGAGAAAAAGAGTGAACTATGTAAAATTTCAATCTTGGAGAATAACGGCGCAATAATATTTTTAATGCCGTGTTGGACTCCTTCTTAATCTCTTCGATTAATTCATTATCTGATTTATTAATTACACTCATCAAACTAGAAATGGTTGCCAAAAAAATATTTTATAATTATTGCAACTTTTTGCTAACTCTTTCGTGAAATAAGTACATTAGTGTTATAGTGATTGATCAAAGTTGAATTCAAATATATGATCTAAAATAGTAAAAAGTTCTGTATTAGATGATGTATAAATTTATAATAATTGGTATCATAATTTGTTTTAAACTAAAGTATATAATTAACATTAATTTAACAGTGTCAAATAAATAATAATCTTTTTATATTGAGGAGGGCCTTATGAGCGATACGTCTCTTTGAAAATGATATCTAAACCTATTTTATATAATACTAATAATGATGTAATAAAAAATAGTACTAATTAAAGTTTTTTATAAATAAATAATTATTATAAAATGGAGGTGTCATGAGGCAGATTTACTTTTTATTTACCTTAATTCTTTGCGTTTTCTATCTAACTAATTGTGGTGGTTCTTCCCAAACAAATATTAGTAACATTCCTGAATGGTTTTTAAATACCCCAAATGATCCAAATTATATCTTTGCTCCTGCTCGTGGTCAATCGAAAGATTTACAACTTGCAATTGACAAAGCTACTACAGATGGTAGAGCAGAAGTTGCTAGACAAATTGAAACCAAATTGCAAGGTCTTCAAAAGAAATTTGATGAGGAAGTTGGTGTAGGGGAAGATGCGACACTATTACAGCAATTTACCCAAGCAAATAAAACAGTGGTCTCAACCGTACTGTCGGGAAGTTCAGTAATCAAGAAATCAGTTTTTGAAAAAGGTAGCCTTTATGAAGCATATGTTTTAGTACAATATCCTATTGGTGCAGCAAGTGCTGCTTATATGAATCAACTAAAAAAGGCTGAATCATATACTCGTTTCCGTTCTTCGGAAACTTTTAAAGAACTGGAAGATGAAGTAAAAAAATACGAAGAGTGGAAAGAAAAACAAGGTATGTAAACTAATGGTATTAAGGCTATTTATTTTAATTTGTTTATTAAGTAGCCTTGTTAGTTCTCAGTCTTATCCTTACTGGTTTTTATATCCTTCCAAAGCCAACTGTGGGGATGCCACAGTTGGTTATTCTGTATCCGGATATTATGATGATTCAATAGCAGTAGCTGCTTTGGAAAATGGCTGTGAAAATTACGCTAAAAATAATTTAAGCATAATAAAGGGGGGGCAAGGTTTTTGGTCCACGGAAATGGGGACTTTCTGGATGGGATCGGATATATATATATCCTATGATACTCTCTTAGCAATTTATGCTAAAGAAAAATTAAAGCAAATTGACACCTTTTCCAATGGAAGACTTTCTGCCGTACTAATAGCAGAAACCGAATGTGAATATCCGTCCGATATTATTGATATAACAAAAACATCAAAACCAAACTGGATTGAAGAACTACCTCAGTTTAATGAGTATTTATACTCGGTAGGCTTATCTCAAGGATACTACTACGAAAGTAGCTCATGGAAAAAAGCAGAGGATAATGCCCGGATAGAATTAGCAAGATTATTTTTGACTAAAATATCTGCTTTATCAAAAAAAGATAGTAATGAGGGGCAAGTAATTAAAGAAGAAAATATTGATGTAAAATTAACAAATGTGGGAGTCACTCAAAGATGGGTTGATGTAAGTAATAATATTTTCTATGTCTTAATACGAATGAAATTGTAGGAGTTATGAGATGAGATTAAAAACAATAAAAATATTCATTATGATGCTCTGCGCAGTTTCATTAATATATTCACAAAATGACTATAAAAAGTGGTTAAAAAAAGAACAAGAGAAATTTAACAAATTTCTATCTGAGGAGGACAAAAAGTTCAGTGAGTTTCTTGAAAAGGAATGGAAGCAATATCAATTACATTCTGGTATTAAAAAAGACACAACTCCTAAACCAATAGATGCACCAGTTTACAAATCTTTAAAGGAAGAAACTGGCAAGACTCAAATTGAAATTGAACCGGAAATAAAAAAGCAGCGTATAGAAGTACCACAAAACAATACTCTGAACTTTTTTGAAGAAGAGACAAATAAATTCGAAACTAAATCAGAATCGCGAAAGAATTTAGAATCGTTTAAAGAAATAGAAGAACCTCTTAAAACTGAATCTCCAAGTCCAAGTTTAGGCCAAATTCCTAACCTTGATATTTCTCAATTACCGGTATTAAAAAACATTCCATTTTGTGGAATTAAAAAACAATTTAGGTATCCAAAAGAATTCAATATAAAAATGCAAGAACAATTGGACAATAAATCAGTTGCAGATTATTGGAGGTCAATTAGCAGCAAATATTACCAGGGAATTTTAGAACAAGCCAAATATTACAAAAATGCTATGAATCTGAACGACTGGGGTTATATTCAATTCCTAAAGAAAATTGCAGAAGGGATTTACTCAAATCAAAGAAATGAAAAGCATTTGTTTGTGTGGTTTTTTCTTATTAAAACTGGGTACAACGTTAAAGCCGGAATTATGGGCAATCAAGTATTTATTTTCTTTCCATCAGTTCATAAAATATATGAAATATCATTCTTCAGAACCACTGACAAAGGCTCTGTACATTATATTTTGGACTTGGATAATCTAAAAAATAGCGGGAGCGGATATTTATATACTTATGAACAGAATTATCCTGGAACCGATAAATCATTAGATATGAGAATATTGGAGTTTCCTAATGTAAGTGATAAGTACAATAACAAAAAACTTGCATGGCGGAGTAATCAAGAAAATTATGAAATAAATGTTCAATACAATGATGGTTTTATTGAGTATGTAAAAGAATATCCTTATTCGGATTTGACCATTTATTTTAACTCAACTGCTTCTCCTAAATTTCATTCAACTATACACTCTCAATTGAACAAAATAATTAATGGTAAATCCGAAAAAGAGGCTGTTGATATTCTTTTGGCTTTTGTCCAGAACTCATTCAAGTATAAAACCGACCAGCAGCAGTTTGGACGTGAAAAACCTTTATTCCTCGAAGAAACAGTGCATTATCCTTTTTCCGATTGCGAAGACAGAGCCGCAATATTTTCTTTCTTAATTAAGAATTTGACCGGATTAGAAGTTGTTGGTGTTGATTATCCCGGTCATGTAGCTGTGGCGGTAAAGTTTAGTAATTATTCCGATGGTCGGAAAATTTTATATCAAGGCGATGAATTCACTATATGTGATCCTACTTTTATGTCTGCAACTGCCGGATTTGAAATGCCTGAGTATTATAATGTAAATAAGAATATTATCGAAATAGAATAACCGGAAAATTTATGAAGTACAACGCTACTATTTTTATTCTCTTTATTCTGATCACACCTTTAATTACTGCACAGGAATCTGCATTAAATGCTATAAGAGTTGTAGGCAATGGTGAATTACTAACCGGTGAACTTATTGCTAAAGATATTTTAGATGCAAACGGAGAAGTCTGTGCTGGCTTAATGATTCAGACAGATTTAACCGGTTTAACTTATGATGCTTACGACGGAATTGTTAAAATTAATCCTAACCCTGGTAGTGATCTTTTATTTTTATCCCGTGAAGAAAGGGTAGTAACAATATATAAATCAGGTTATAAACCGTTAAAAATAATATTGATTGATCAAGGTGTGAAATTATTAAGCGGTTCTGTTTACAAAATAGAAGTTACAGGGGATAAGATTTTAGATTTAATTCCTGTAAACATCTTGGTTGAACCGCCGGGAGCAAATATAACTATTGATGGTGAAGATAAAGGCAGTAAAACTTTTTATCAGTTATCTCCGGGCAAACATAGTATTGTAATTAGTAAATCAGGTTACCAAACAAAAACAGTAGAAATTGAGGTCAGTACATCTCAAACACTGTTTAATATAACGCTGGAAAAAGTATCGCTTATACCTGTAACTATTACCTCTACACCAAAAGACGCAACGATATTCTTGAATAATTCGGATAAAGGTCAAACAGATAATCAGTTTTTTGAAATGCCCGGTAATTATGACTTGAAACTCACTAAATCGGGATATCTAAATATTGAAGAAAAGATTACAATAACTAACGAAGGAACTAACACATTAAATTATAAGTTGATTAAAAATTCAGGAACAATAACATTTACAACTACACCTTCAGATGTGGAAATAAGAATTAATACCCGGTTATTTAATACTAAAAACATAGAGCTTGTACCCGGGGAATACCAAATAGAAGTTACTAAAGATGGTTATTTGCCATACTCAGAAACTATAGTACTAAATTTAGGAGATAAATTACAGCGTACAATAGATTTGATGAAAAACTCAGGAATTATTACATTTACTACAACACCTTCCAATGCAGAGATTAGAATAAATACACAATTATATAATTCAAAGAAAATAGAGCTCGTACCTGGAACATATGAAATTGAGGTCAGCAAGGATGGATATTTACCACTGAAAGAAACTATAGCATTGAATTTAGGAGATAGTTTGTACCGTAATATGAACTTAGCTAAAAACAGCTCACAAATTGTATTCAACATTACTCCTTCAGATGCAGAATTTTTGATAAACAAAAAAAGCTATAAAGGATTGAATAATTTTGAACTTGCACCTGGTACCTACCAAGTAGAAATAAATAAAGAAGGTTACTATTCATACGAAGAAATAATAACGGTTTCATTAAATGTCCCAATTAGCAGAACAGTGAATTTAACACCAAAAACCGGTTCACTTCAATTTACAATAAAACCAATTAATGCGAAGGTCAAGCTTTATAAGAATGATAAAGTTATTGAAGAGTGGAGTGGCATCAAACAAATTGAAAATCTGCAAATAGGTAATTACAAACTGGAAGCAAAAACTGATGGATATAAAACTTATTTAAAAAAAATAAACATTAAAGAAAACCAGGTTTACCAGGAAAATGCTTTAATGGAAGAAGGTCCAGATGTCTCTGAAGGCTTTGTTTTTGTTAATGGTGGTGCATTTGAAATGGGATCGTCAAATCGAAAAGTAACAATAGATGATTTTATCATTGGGAAGTTTGAGGTAACGCAAAAACAATGGAAAGAAGTAATGGGCAATAATCCTAGCAATTTCAAAGGCGATAATTTACCTGTTGAGGGGGTAAGCTGGAATGATGTTCAAGAATTTATAAGAAAGTTGAATGAAAAAACAGGCGAAAATTATAGATTGCCTACTGAAGCAGAATGGGGGTTTACAGCAGCAGGTGGAAATAAAAGTAATGGATATGAATATAGTGGAAGTAATGACATTGAAGACGTAGGATTTTACGAATATAATTCTGGAAGAAAAACCCATCCTGTTGGAAAAAAACAACCTAATGAACTGGGGATATATGATATGAGCGGCAATGTATGGGAATGGTGCAGTGATATATATGATTCATTTAGTTCGTCGACAAAGAGTATAAATATTCGTGGTGGTTCATGGAGCAATTATGACGTTGCCTGTCGTGTTAATGTTCGGAATGGGCACGGCCCCGATTTTAGTGACATCAATCTTGGGTTTCGTTTGGCGAAGGATCCGTAGCACAATAAGTAAGAAAATGTAGGGTGCCAAATAATAATAAAATAACTATAGAGAAGATTAAAAATAAATAAGCAGAATGCAAAACTTATTCTATAAATTAATACCGGTATCAATAATATTAGCTGCTAACCTAATAGCCCAATCTGATATAAATAAAATGTATGTAGTGGGCAAGGGTGAATTCATTCCTGGGGAAATGATATCCAAAGACGTTGTAGACGCAAACGGAGAAGTTTGTGCCGGTTTAATAATAAGCACAGACTTAACGAGTTTGGCATTTAGTTCATACAATGGAATTGTTAAAACAAATGAACAGCCTGGTAAATTCTTTCTATTTCTTTCACCATCCGAGAGGGTGGTTGAAGTTTATAAAACAGGTTATAAGTCATTAAAAATAATCTTAAGTGAGCATGGCGTAAAATTGCATTCAGGTAAAGTATGGCAATTAGAGATTGCAGATGATGCACCAAAATCCGAATTACTTCCTGTAAACCTAATTGTTGAAAATACTGAAGATGTAGATGTTACAATAGGTGGAGAATATAAGGGCAATGGAAAAGTATTTCAGCTTTCCCCTGGTAAACATACAATCAGCTTAAGTAAAACTGGATATAAAACAATTACCGAAGAAATAGAAGTTAGCAACTCTCAGATATTGTTCAACTATAGATTAGAGAAAGTATCGTTAGTACCTGTAACGATTACTTCAACTCCAAAAGATGCAAAGATATTCTTGAACAATACTGATAAAGGTCAAACAGATAATCAGTTTTTTGAAATGCCCGGCACTTATGATTTGAAACTCACTAAATCGGGATATCTTAATATTGAAAAAAAGATTACAATCACAATCGGGGGAAGTAATACTTTTAATTATGAATTAGTGAAAAATTCGGGAACAATAACGTTTACAACAACACCTACTGATGCGGAAATAAGAGTTAATACACAGCTATATAATACTAAAAATATTGAGCTTGCACCGGGAGAATATCAAATAGAAGTTACTAGAGATGGTTATTTGCCTCACTCAGAAACTTTAATATTAAAATTAGGTGATAACTTAAAACGAACCGTAAACTTAGTTAAAAACAGCTCACAAATTGTATTCAATATTACGCCTTCAGATGTGGATGTTTTTATAAATAAAAAAAACTATAAACGATTGACTAAATTTGATTTTGCACCTGGTACCTACCATGTAGAAGTAATAAAAGATGGATTTTATTCTTATGAAGAAGTAATAACAGTTTCTCTAAATGTTCCGGTTAATAAAACTATAAATTTAACTCCTAAAGTTGGATTACTTCAGTTTACGATAAAACCAATCACAGCAATAGTTAAACTTTACAAAAATGATAAAGCTGTTGAAGAATGGAACGGTATCAAATTATTAGATAATTTGCATGTTGGTGAATACAAGCTGGAAGCAAAAGCTGATGGTTATAAAACTTATTCTAAGTCAATACACATCAAAGAAAATCAAGTATATCAAGAAAATGCCCTGATGGAAAAGGGTGAAGATATTTTTATGGAAACGGTATTTGTGGAAGGCGGTACCTTTAATATGGGTAGCAATAATGGAGAAATTGATGAAAAACCTGTTCATAGAGTAACGGTAAGTGACTTTTACATAGGTAAATATGAAGTGACCCATGGCGAGTATATAGAATTTCTGAATGCTTTAGGAGTATCGAGTGACGGCAGTTATGATCGCGTAGAATACATAGATATGGATGATTCAGATTGTGCAGTAGGTCATAACGGGAGTAATTTTTATTTTAAAGGCAGTTCATATGCAAATGAGGAAGAAACACCTGTGATAGAGGTAACGTGGTACGGAGCTCAAGCCTATTGTCAATGGAAAGGGGTAAGGTTACCTACAGAAGCGGAATGGGAGTATGCAGCGCGTGGCGGTAGACGGAGGCGTGGCTACAATTACAGCGGTAGTAAAAATCTAAATGAAGTAGGTTGGTATGAGGGAAATTCCGGAGGTAAAACCCATAAGGTTGGAACAAAGCGTCCGAATAAATTAGGCATATATGATATGAGCGGAAATGTGTGGGAATGGTGTAGCGATTGGTATGATAAAGACTACTATAGCAGAAGTTCAAGTAATAATCCCAAAGGACCAAGCAATGGTTCTTTCAAGGTTCTTCACGGCGGTAGTTGTATAAGTAATGATATTAACTGCCGTGTTACAAATCGTTATGGACAGGGTTTTAGCTATAGCGAGAAAAGTAGTGGATTTCGTTTGGCGAAGGATCCGTGAAAAAGATATTTATGAAAACGAGGTTATCAAAAAAATAAAAACAATAATAGAAGAATACTGAATAAATAAATAGAATGAAAATCTTATTATTTTTACAAATACTAACATCAATAATATTCACTATCGACATTACAGCCCAATCAGAAATAAATCAGATGTCTATTTTTGGCGAGGGTGAATTTATTCCCGGAGAAATTATATCTAAAGATGTGGTTGATGCAAACGGAGAAGTATGTGCTGGATTAATGATTCAAACAGATTTAAGCGGTTTATCTTTTACATCATATAATGGCATCGTAAAATTAAACGAAAGGTGAGTATCTTTTATTTCTTCAGGAATCTGAAAGATTAGTAAAAGTATATAAAGACGGATTTGCCCCCCTTGAAATAATTCTAATTAATCACGGAATAAACTTGCAGAGTGGCAGAGTTTGGAAATTACAAATAACCGGTAAAAAGCAATATCAACTAATACCGGTAAGTATAACAGCAAATGTAGAAAATATAAAAGTATACATTGACGGAGAAAACAAAGGTAGCGAACGTATTCATCAACTTACTGAAGGCAAGCACGAAATAAGGGTAGAAAAAGAAGGATACAAAAGCAAAACAAAAACAATAGATGTAAATAGAGATAATGCAGATTTCGATTTTAATCTTGTAGAAATAGAACCGGTATTATTTACAATAAAGTCAATCCCAAAAGATGCAGCTATTTTTATAAATGGTGTAGAAGCGGGCAAAACTGATAAAAGCATTTTCCGTTTCCCCGGTAGATACTCTATAAAATTAACAAAACCCGGTTTCAGTGATTACAAAGGAGAGTTAACTATATCTGATACCGGAGAAAATGAATTCCTTTATACCCTGGAGAAAAACAGTGTAACTTTAACATTAAATATTACGCCAAAAGATTCAAAGCTGTTAATTGATAATGAGGATTATACTAAGCATGTTAGCATTGAGCTTGCACCCGGCATACATAAAATTGAAATAAGCAAACCCGTCTATAAAGAGTTAAGCGAAGCAATTAGTCTGGAAAAAGGAAAACCGATAACAAAGAACTATATACTTGAGGCGATTACCGGGAAGCTTCAATTTACAATTCAGCCTTTAGAAGCCGAATGTAAATTATTACAAAACGGTGAAGAAAAAGAATCATGGATAGGCGCCAAATACTTTTCAAAACTATTAATAGGTGAATACATTTTAGAATGCAGTTATCCGGATCATGAGAAATTAGTAAAAACGATAAACATAAAGGAAGGAGAAACTATAATAGAGGATGTATCATTAGAACAAAGAGTAGCTCAATTAATTACTAAATCTGGTAAAGATAGAGTTAATAAGTCTGGATTATTGGATATGGTACATGTAAAAGGCGGCACATTTAGTATGGGTAGCAATAATGGAAAGCAGGATGAGCAGCCGGTACACCAAGTTCTATTAAATGGTTTTTATATCTCGAAATATGAGATAACTCAAAATGATTATTCGAAGATATTGGGAGAAAATCCTTCTGAACAAAAAGGCAGATTTCTGCCGGTGACAAATGTAAGCTGGTACGATGCCGTTATTTTTTGCAATAAACTTAGTGAAACAGAAGGGCTAGAAAAAATCTACAAAATTTATAACCCTAATCCTACTTATATAGATGTATATGTGAATTGGAATGCAAACGGATATCGATTACCTACAGAAGCTGAATGGGAGTACGCTGCTCGTGGTGGTAATAGTAGCAAAGGGTATGCATATAGTGGAAGTGATGATCCTTTTTTAGTTGCCTGGTTTGAAACTAATAGTCCCGGTCATGGACAAGAGGTTGGAGAAAAACAGCCGAATGAATTGGGCATCTATGATATGAGTGGTAATGTTTTTGAGTGGTGTCATGATTGGTACGGTAAGAATATATATAAAGCATATTCCCTTTTTTTAGTAGAAAGAAATCCCAAAGGTCCGGGTATCGCTCGCCAAAAGGTAAAGCGAGGGGGATCTTTTCAAAATAGCAGGAAAGATTGTCGATCCTCTAGCCGCTATAGCAATTCTCCTAAAACTAAAAATTCTAGTACCGGTTTTAGGGTTGTAAGAAGCACAAAATAAACACTATCTGAAAAAAGTATGATCAAAAAAATTATTTTCTTAAACCTAATATTTATTTGTGTCAATTTTAATTACGCACAAAAGGTAAATCAATTATTTATTGTAGGAAATGGAGAGTATGTAACAGGAGAACTGGTTGCAAAAGAAATAGTAGATGCTAACGGTGAGGTCTGTGCAGGCTTAATAATAAGCACGGACTTAACGGGTATGGCATTTAGTTCATACAATGGAATTGTTAAAACAAATGAACAGCCTGGTAAATTCTTTTTGTTTCTTTCACCATCCGAGAGAGTAGTTGAAGTTTTTAAGACCGGTTATAAACCATTAAAAATAATTTTAAGTGAACATAGCATAAACTTGCAGTCCGGGAAAGTTTGCCAATTAGAAATAACCGGCGAAAAGCAATATGAACAAATTCCGGTAATCATAACAGCTAACGTAGAGAACATAAAAATATACATTGATGGAGAATATAAAGGTAGTGAACGTATTCATCAACTTGCTGAAGGCAAGCACGAAGTAAGGGTAGAAAAAGAAGGATATAAAACAGAAACAAGAACAATAGATGTAAACAGAGATAATGCGGATTTCAATTTTAATCTTGTTGAGATAGAGCCGGTATTATTCACAATAAAGTCAATCCCTAAAGATGCAGTTATTTTTATAAATGGATTAGAAGCGGGCAAAACTGATAAAAGTATTTTCCGTCTTCCCGGTAGATACTCAATAAAATTAATAAAAACCGGTTTCAGTGATTACAAAGGAGAATTAACCATATCTGATACCGGGAAAAATGAATTCGTTTATACTTTAGAGAAAAACAGTGTAACTCTTACACTAAATATTACCCCAAAAGATTCAAAACTGCTAATTGATAACGAAGTTTATTCTAACCGTAAAATTATTGAGCTGGCACCCGGCATACATAAAATTGAAATAAGCAAACCCGCCTACAAAGATTTAAGCGAAATAATTAACCTGGAAAAAGGAAAACCAATAACAAAGAATTATATACTTGAGGCGATTACCGGGAAGCTGCAATTTACAATTCAGCCTTTAGAAGCCGAGTGTAAATTATTGCATAACGGAAAAGTAAAAGAATCATGGATAGGCGCCAAATACTTTTCAAAACTATTAATAGGTGAATACATTTTAGAATGCAGTTATCCGGAACATGAAAAATTTGTAAAAACAATAAAGATAACAGAAAATGAAAGTGTAACAGAAGATATAGTATTAGAAAAAAGCACAACAGCAGAATTAAACACAACCAGTCAACCTGGTAGTCCATCACTCGATCAATCAGCTTTGCCAAAAATGGTGTTTGTTAAAGGCGGATCATTCTATATGGGGAGACAAACCGGATTACGTAATGAAAAACCTTTGCATAAGGTTACATTGCATGATTTCTTTATAGGTAAATATGAAGTAACAGTAGAAGAATTCGAGACATTTATAAATGCAACAGGCTATTTAACAGATGCTGAAAAAAGAGGGAGAAGTTGGATACGGGACAGTAAAGGTTTGAAAGAAAAAAAAGGTGTAACATGGAAGAATGATGCAAAAGGTAAATTAATAAGCCGAAGTGAATATAATCATCCTGTAATTCATGTAAGTTGGAATGATGCAAAAGCATATTGCGAATGGGCAGGAGGCAGACTACCTACTGAAGCCGAGTGGGAATACGCGGCAAAGGGAGGCAATAAAAGTGAGAATTTCAAATACAGCGGGAGTAATGATTTAAGTGAAGTTGGTTGGTACAAGGAAAACAATGGAAATAAAACTTATCCAATAGGACAAAAACTGCCTAATGAATTGGGCATATATGATATGAGCGGCAATGTAAATGAGTGGTGCAATGACTGGTATGATGAAGACTATTATAGTGTAAGTCTAGGTTATAGTCCTAAAGGGCCTGCCATTTCTGCTACCAGGGTTATTCGTGGAGGTTCTTGGGGTAAGGGTGAGCGCCCTTGTCGCGTTACAAGCCGCTACCATCTCGGTCCCAAGTTTAGTAACCTCCATGTGGGGTTTCGTTTGGCGAAGGATTTCACTTCCTCATCTAACCAATCAACTAATCAAACAATCAACCAAATACCATTACCTGAGATGGTATTTGTAAAAGGCGGCACATTTGAGATAGGGATTTATAGTGATAAAATAACCTTAAGCGATTTTTATATAGGCAAATATGAAATAACTCAAAAACAATGGAAAGAAATAATGGATTATAATCCAAGTTATTTCAAAGGAGATGACTTGCCTTTGGAGGGAATATCTTGGTATATGGCACAAGAATTCATACAAAAATTGAATCAATTGACCAAAGGAAACTTTAGACTTCCTAAAGAGGCAGAATGAGATCG
>CAJHYN010000304.1_pt1 | contig 13514 bp, 8 predicted proteins | sample 9198641 | NCBI WGS metagenome assembly CAJHYN01 (sample SAMEA7708370, study PRJEB35096) | sediment metagenome | biome: marine neritic benthic zone biome [ENVO:01000025]; feature: sediment [ENVO:00002007]; material: shallow marine sediment [ENVO:03000034] sea grass bed [ENVO_01000059] ... | reverse complement strand
TCATTTGCATTTAAAAGAATACTACTCTTGAAAATATAGAGAGTGGTTAATTCATAATATAAGACAAATTAAAAAGGAGGCTTTTATGAAAAAGTTAAAATTAAACTTCGATGAATTAAAAGTAGAATCATTCACAACCAATATCGAAAAAATCCCTAAAGGAACAGCTAATGGGGCAGCAATTACAATTGATTTTACCTGCGATCTGGATCCGATTTGCATTGCTGGAGGAACTAGAGAATGTGATACTGCACATCGGCCCGATGGTTGTGATGATAGTTCATGTTGTGATGATGATTAGTTCTGAAAAAAGTTGATTGATTATTTAATCCCCTCGTCAAACTGGCGAGGGTTTTGTTTTTCTATTGTAGAGTGTAAATAATTGTGAGCGAATTTTAATAGCTAAATGCTATCGTACGTAGCAAACAAAATTTAGCTTGGTAAATAATAATTTAGTAACATTAGTGAAGGAAATTTATGCAATTAATTGAATTTATTTCTTCTTTATGTAAGAATATTCAAATTTGATATTAAGTTTTTGCAAATCGTAAATAAATAGCTGCATGACAAGGTTTGCATCTTGATTTAGTGTTAACAGTTTGTTAATATTAATCGGGCTATTTCCAACCAAATTATCTTGTACAAAATGAAAGATGACAGCATATCAGTTGAGGCTTTAAAAAAAGGTGATCCCAAAGCTTTATCGGATTTATACAATAAGTATTGGAAAAAACTTTATTATGCTGCATACAAAAGGCTTGGTTCGCAATGTGAAACAGAGGATATTATTCAAGATTTATTTGTTGACCTTTGGAAAAACAGAGAACGATTAGATATAAAAAAATCATTTGCCGCATATATTTTTACTGCGCTCAAATTCAAAATTTTCAGGTTTATTGACGCAAAAGCAGTAAGAAGAAAATATATGGTAAATCTAAATTCTGAAGAAATTACCAGAGATTTTAACGTAGAAGAATCAGTATTGTTCAACGAACTTTTCGAATTAATTCACGAAAATGTAGAAAAACTCCCTAAAAAGTGCAGAATTGTATTTAAATTAAGCCGTTATAAAAACTATACAGTAAATGAAATTTCGAAAAAACTAAACATCTCGCCAAACACCGCGCAGAACCATATAAGTAAGGCTCTGAAACAGCTTAGATTAGAGCTGAAGAATATTATGCTTTCGATAATTGCGGCTGTCACGGTCTTTTTTCAATAAATCCCTTTAAAAAATCTGCCTCGTCAGTAGTTGTATCTCCTAACTTACCTCACTATATAATTAAGAAGATCATATTATATAATTTTAGTTAAAATAAAAGGGGAAATTTGGATAGAAAAGAAGAATTATTAAGAAAGTTGTTTTCTCGAAAAATCACTAAAGATGAATTGACTGAGTTAAACTCTTGGTACGATTCATTTGACGATCAACAAGAATTGACTATTTTTTTGAACGATGCTAAAAATGAAAAAGAAGTAAAAAATAGGATTCTGCAAAAAATCAAAAATGAAACTACAATACAAAAAACCTTCAATGTAAAATTCAGAAGTTATTCCTCCAACCCTACTACTAGTATTGCAGTAATCGCTGTAGTAGTAATGCTTCTATGCACATATCTATTCCTTAACAGCAACTCAACTCAAAAGTTAAATGTTCCTGTTGAGGTTGAATATGTTGAAAAAAGCAATCCGAAAGGTAAACGCTCAAAATTATCACTTCAAGACGGTACAAAAATATGGCTGAATTCCGAAAGTACAATTAAAATACCGAAACACTTTGAGGACGATAAACGGGAAATAATTCTTGTAGGCGAAGCTTTTTTTGAAGTTAAAAGAGATGAAAAAAGGCCGTTCATTGTCAAAACAGAAAATCTCATAACAAAAGTACTGGGTACATCATTTAACATCCGCGCACATGAAAACGAAGAAGTACAACTAACAGTTGCCAGCGGTAAAGTAAGTGCAAAACAATATTTAATGAATAATCAAGATTCCAAAGAGTACATCTTAGTTAAAGGTGATCAAATTAAGCTCGATACTGAAACTGGCTATGTAAATAAAATTACCGTTAATTCAGGTAATTTTTCAGCATGGAAAGACGGATCAATAATTTTCAATGAAGCAAAATTATCGTATGTAGAAGAAACTCTTGAAAGATGGTATGACGTAGATATAACTATAGCAAACAAGAATCTGAAAAATTGTGAGTTGTTTGGAGAATATCACAATGAAAAACTAAGTAATATTCTTGAATCAATGAAATACGCACTCGATATAACTTATGAGTTCTCTGAAAATAAGGTGTGGATTTACGGTGCCGGTTGTAACTAATTAAACAAAAAAAGAGGAGGATTATGAATACTTGTTACCTTAAACCAAAATAAAATGCAGAAGCACATTTAAGTACTTCTGCATAATCAAACCTATTACCATATAACGGCCAGGTTATATGGATAGGATTTAATTAACCATATTTCAACAACATGGGTGATATAAAATATGGAAAAAACAATAATTAGCAAATTACTTATTATGTCTTTCAAATTTTTTATCAGGCTCTTTTTTGTTTGCTTATTTACACAAACTGCTTTCTCTAGCATTCCTGCACAAAAACTAAGCGACGTTTATATTTCGCTAAAGCTTGAAAACACAACAATAAAAGAAGCAATTGATAAAATAGAGAAATCAACAGGATTTAAGTTTGCGTACAGTAAGAATCTACTTTCATACACAAACAAAGAAATCCAGATAAATGCATTAAACAAAAGCTTAAAAGAGATATTGGAAAATATCTCGCTACAAACCGGATTAACTTTCAGGCAAATTAATAGAACAATATCTGTAAAAACTATTGACGAAGATATTCTGAACGTTCAATATGAATTTCCGGCAAATAATGGCAGAATTATTGGCGTAGTTCTTGATCAAAAGACCAATGAACCTTTGATTGGTGCAAACGTTTTTATCAAAGGTAGTTCTATAGGTACTGCGACAGATATTGAAGGTAAATATGAAATTATTGTTCCAGAATCAATTCCCTTAAATCAAGAAATAGAAATAACAGCTTCATTTGTGGGTTACAAAACCAAAGTTGAAAAGATGTTGACAAGCGATAAAACTGTACAGATCAATTTCGCACTTGAAGAGGATATATTTCAAAGTGAGGAAATTGTTGTTACTGGTATTGCTTCCAAAACTTCAAAATCCGTTGCTGAAGTTGCTGTTTCAAGAGTTAACGCTGAAGAATTAACTCAAAAACAATCATTTCAAGATATTTCACAATTGTTAAGTGGTAAAGTAGCAGGCGTACGTATTGAAAACCAGCAGGGAGGCCCCGGAAGCGGTACTAGATTTAATGTACGGGCCGGTGGTGGGCTTAACGGTGATGGCCAACCGCTAATTATTATAGACGGTATAAGGATGGATAATTTTGAGGTTGGTGCTGATCGATCAACTTTTGGTAGTGATGCTCAAGGTGGAGGTTTTGCAACTTTAGCCGAATTAAACCCTGAAGATATTGAAAAGATGGAGGTTCTTAAAGGCCCTGCCGCAGCAGCATCTTACGGTACTAACGGCTCAAACGGTGTTATACTAATAACAACAAAACGAGGCCAACTTGGTTCGGGTGGTGAAGGTGGAAGCGGAATTAGTGTTAGTTATAAACATGTTAATGGTTGGAATGAAAGGGGTGAAGGATTTGAAAATGTATACCCGTTAACATTTGGTAGAGTACACGACCAATTTAAAAATGGACCAATATTGCAACATTCTTTAGCCATTTCAGGCGGAATACCTGTTTTAAGATATCGTGCTTCATTTGATCAAAGGGACGAAGGTGGTATTTTACCTAACCAATGGTTAGATAAAGAATCATACAGGCTTAATCTTGATGCTCTGCCATCCGACAAAATTAGTTTAAGTTTAAGCTCTGCTTACAGCGTGGCGGAACAAAGAAGGACTGAAACTGATAATAACACAGAAAGTTTGGTTTATAACACAGGTAGGGCACCTGGTGGAGATGCTTCAAATAATTTTGTGGGCGCTCCCTGGAACTGGGCTGCCAGAGAGGCTATACTTGCCCGCGATAATAGAACCACTTCAAATAGGTTTCTCGGATCAATACAGGGAATATACAAACCTTTAGATTTTCTAGAAGCAAGAGCTGTTATTGGACTTGATTTCAGTCAGATTAAAGATTTAGAATACACCCCCCCGGGAATACGTTTAAATCCAGTCGGTACGGGTCTTGAACCAGGAGATAGAGATGTTCGACATAGAAAAAACGTGCAGTTAACATATGATTTTAATCTTACCGGTAATTTTGATTTATTGGATAATTTACAGTTAACTTCGGTTGCCGGAGTTCAATTATTTGACAAAAAATGGGAAACATTCGCCTCTCAAACAGATGAGTTTGCAACCCCTTTAATTTCAGATTTAGATGCGGGTGCAGTCCGTGATAATATTGCTGAAAGTTTTCTTCACCTGAGAAACGGTGGGATATTTACCGAACATACTTTTTCTTATGATGATACTTACCGCCTTTCTTTAATGGTAAGACAGGATTATGCTAGTTCAGTAGGTGCTGATGCTCCTACCATTGTTTATCCAAAAGCAAGTTTTTCAATGAGATTAGATAAATTTGATTTTTTTCCAAAATCAATATTTAGCTTATTTAAAATTAGAGCCGCATATGGAGAAACAGGACAATTACCTGGCAGCAGAGATGCTATAAGACTTTTATTTGAAGCTCAGAGAAATCCTTATGGTGTTGGTTCGCGATTAGATGACTTAGGAAACGTTGAAATTGAACCTGAAAGAATTAAGGAGTTTGAATTAGGATTTGATACAGAATTTTTAAGTAATTATTCATTTGAGTTTACATACTATCGAAGCTTTGCTTCTAATTCAATAATAGGGTTTGAAAATGCACCTTCAACCGGTTTGGGAATTGTAGAAGGTGGATCAACTATCACTAAGCCTATAAATATCGGTGCTGTAGAAGGCTGGGGATTTGAAACATTGCTATCCGGCAGGCCAATTTCAACTCCTAATTTTCAATTAGATTTTACACTTGTTAGCAGTTTCCAGGATAATGAAGTTACAGATCTTGGTGGGGCACAGCCAATATTTGCTGTTGACCGAGGGTTAAATGTAATTAAGGAAGGATTACCTAAACATGCGTTTTTTGCTTTCCGTACTTTGGGTGCAAAATTTGATGAAGATGGTCTTTATGCCGGGCCATTATTAAGTGAGGAGAAGGAATTTTTAGGAACACCTATTCCGACAACAACAGGTAGTTTTTCATTTAATATAACTTTATGGAGGAATTTAAACATATACGCGATGACTGAATGGGCATTAGGGCATTCGGTTATGAACTATACTCAACGCCAGGCAATAAGAGATGGATTGGGGGTAGCAGAAATGAGAGAACTTGCCGACCTGGTTGGAGCTGATCCTACTCAAAGCAGAAATTGGCAATCGCGATATAAAGACTGGTTCCCTGATAGGGATCCATTAACTCCAGGAACTCCTGAATATATAGAAGCTGCAAACAAGCTGGCAAAATTCAATCGAATCAGTAATGGTAAAGGTGGTTATATTGAAGAAGCTGATTTCTTAAGACTAAGAGAAGTTAGTTTAAGCTATGATGTAACTGACCTAATAAAAGAAACTTTAGGAAGTTATATCACCGGATTAACCGTAGGAGTTTCAGCTAGAAATGTTTGGTTTACTTCTAAATATAGCGGAATTGATCCTGAATTAAACTCTACCGGTGTTACCAGCAACGATTATGGAATTGATTTTTATACTACACCTTTGCCAAGAACATATAATTTCTGGTTTAGAGTTATTTTATAATTTTGGTAAAAAAGTTTCTGGAGGAATTTTTTATGAAAAACAAAATGAATATAATTTTAATTATAACATTCGGCTTGGTTCTATCCGCTTGTAATGATTGGATAACTGATACCGATCCGTTAATAGATAACGTGGAAGATGAAATTCTCAACGATGCTGCTCTAATGGATTTTTTAATTCTTGGAGTTCAAGGGCATTTATCAGAAGCTGTTGATAATATGTTTTCCGATGCTGATTTACTAAGTGACCAATTGACTTATTCTGTACCATTAGGTGGAACATTTTCTTCTTATGAAGATATTAGTGGTGGTAATCCACCTTCAGATAGAACAGGTGCCTTTAATGAGATTCATACCTTAAGATTTTTTGCCGAAGATTTAATACGGCGTGCTGAAGAAAATGGAGTAACTAGAAACGATGTGAAATTCGTAGGTAATTTTCATAGTGCAATTGCTTATGAAATGCTTGCATCATATTGGGCTTTGGATGAAAATACTCTTGGCAGCCCGGTAGATGGTGGCCCAATGGTATCTCAATCTGATCTATATGCTACGGCAATTGAAAAATATACCGCATCAATTAATTTCGCCGCTACTGAGTTAGAGAAAAGGCAAGCATATTCATTAATTGCAAGATGTTACCTTTACCTTGGAAATTATGGCCAGGCAAGAACTGCTGCTGCTAATGGTCTAGTCGCGGGCGATCAACCGTTTAGTGTACTCTATGAAGCAGGTAGTAATGGTAATCTTTACTGGTCCGCTTTTGGACCAAGTAGATATCAAGCTGCTGCTGCTGATAGATTTTGGGCAGCTACGACCGCAGATCCTAACGAGGCAAATAGAGTGCAGCTCAAAGAAGTTAAGGATGGTGAAACACTTCTTGGTATTGGTCAAGATAAATATTCTACCGAGGGCTCTCCGATACCTTATATTAGCTGGCAAGAAAACGAATTAATGTTAGCTGAGATAGAATTAAGAGAAGGCGGCGGCGATGCTTTATCCCGTATTAATGCTGTTAGAGCTTCCCATTCAATTGATCCTTTATCTAGTGTTGATATGGACGTTCTTATCGCTGAAAGAGATAAAGAGTTATTTCTTCAAGGCAGAAGGCTTATAGATCAAAGAAGATTTAACATTTGGCATCTAGGTGGTGGAACACAGCAATATTTCCCAATTCCGGAAGACGAGAGAAATGCAAATCCTAACATAGATTAATCGATGTTCATACTTATCGTACTCCTTGTCTGTGGCTGCAGTTATCCACTGCAGCCTTTTTATTGCCTAAATCATAATAGGTGTTTTTTCTTTCAATGTTCATTTGTGAAATTTACGAAACGCACTGCATATCTTTTTATTTAATAATTAGGTTTGAAATATGAACAAAGTAAAGATTGTTCTAATATCTATGATAATCTTATTCTATGGATGTAAAGTATCTGATAACGATCAAGGCAAAGGGACTTTAATTGTCTTGAACAAATCTGAAGCCTCGGTATCAATTATATCACTGGAAACTAACAATGTGATAAATACTATCCCTACTGGAATAGGTCCTCACGAAGCTGCTGTCTCAAGTAATGGAAAAACACTTGTAGTAACTAATTATGGAATCAGAGGAAACCCCGGATCATCACTAACTATAATTAATTTATTAGAACAGAAGCTGATAAAAACCATTCAATTAGGAATTTATGAAAAACCTCACGGTGTATTATTTATAGAAAATGATAAAAAAGTTTTAGTTACCGCTCAATCCCAAAAAGCTTTACTGATTGTGGATTTAGAAAAGGGACAAATACAAGATTCAATTTTGACAAATCAAGAAACAAGCCATATGGTAGCTTATTCACCAAAACATGAATTGGCGTTTGTATCAAATATTCGCTCCGGATCCGTGAATATTATTGATATTGAAAAAGCTGAAAATCTAAAAGTAATCAAAACCGGTGATGGTGCTGAGGGAATTGAAGTAACTCCCGATGAAAAAGAAGTTTGGATTACAAATCGTGCAGAAGACAAGATTAGTATTATGAACATAGAATCATTAAGCATAGTTGATACACTTGAATGTAAGTCATACCCGATTAGGATAAAGTTTACTCCTGACGGCAAAAGAGCATTAATATCAAATGCACGTTCAGGTGATGTTGCTGTTTTCGATGTTGCATCAAGGAAAGAAATAAAAAGAATTGAAATGGAATATAAAGCAGTTGAAATGAAAGATGAAAGGTTATTTAAAGATAGGTTTGGTGAAAGTCCGGTCCCAATCGGAATCCTTGTTCATCCAAATGGAAGAGAAGCATATATCGCGAATACAAATGCTGATATTGTGACAATTATCGATCTAAATAAAAATGAAGTAAAAGGTAGAATAATAGCCGGAAAAGAACCGGACGGATTAGGATTTACACCATTAACATTAACAAAAAAATAATTTCGCAAATATTTTTTTAAGCCTATTTAAAATGGTGATAAAATGAAAGGAAGTATAATAACCAGATTATCCAGTTCAAATTATTTAAGACATTTTGTGTTTAGCCTACTTTGTTTATTCTTAACTCAGACAATCGAAATCATTGGAAAAGTTATAGATGTCAAAGTTAAATCAAAAGAAATAGTATTAGACGGTAAAGAGTTTGGTAAATCAGGTGCTTATGAACTCTTAAAAGGTGATATAATTTTTGCTTTCGATCCTGCTAACCCGTTAAATAAAAAAATAGTCGATTTACAATATGCTCCAAGAAATGGTAATGGATTAGTTGAAGCAACTGCAAATTTTGTAATTCTAAAACCAGTTGATATTGCCAAGGGAAATAAAACTGCTCTCGTCGAAGTTAGTAATCGTGGAGGTAAATTTTCATTAAGATATTTTAATAGAGTTGCTACAAGAGATCTAAAGGTTAATAATCCCGAACATTTTGGTGACGGATTATTGATGAGAATGGGATTAACTGTTGTTTGGGTAGGATGGCAGTTTGACGTAAAAGATGAAGGTGAAGCTTTAAGATTGATAGTCCCAAAAATAAAGGATGTTGACGGCAGCCCAATCTACGGACTTGTCCGTTGTGATTGGACAATTGATGAAACAGTAAATGTTTTGGAAATAAGTCATCGTGGGCATACACCTTATGACGTCGCGGATATAAATGACACAAAAAATATTTTAACTGCACGTGATGGAAGGAACTCGAAAAGAGATACAATCCCAAGAAATTTATGGCATTTTGCAAAAGAGGAAAATCAAAATATTGTAGAAGATTCGAAGCACATCTATTTGGAATCTGGATTTGAAGAAGGTAAAATATACGAACTTGTTTATACGGCAAAAGACCCTTCGATTGTTGGATTGGGATTAGGAGTAATCCGCGATATTATTTCTTATGCAAAATATGACCAAAATTCAATTATACCAGTTAAATATGGAGTTGCTGTAGGAGTTTCGCAAACAGGTCGTTTTCTTCGCAAATATTTATACCAGGGATTTAATACGGATGAAAATGGTAAAAAAGCCTACGACGGACTAATGATTATAACTGCCGGCGCCGGACGTGGAAGTTTCAATCACCGTTTTGCTCAACCTTCACGGGATGCTCATAGATATTCGGCTTTCTTTTATCCCACAGATATATTTCCATTTACCGGTCGAAGCCAGTTGGATTCCCTTACATGGAGAAGTGATGGCTTACTCTTTAGCAATGAATATCCTCTAAATTTACCGAAAATATTTTATATAAATACCGGTTATGAATATTGGGGCAGAGCTTCTTCTTTAATTCATACTGATGTTAATGGTAAAAACGATGTTGAGCCATTACCAAATGAAAGAATATATCATATTGCCAGCGGACAGCATTATGTTGGAAGGTTCCCTCCGGCTGATGAATTAAAAATGGGAATTGAAAATTTATATAGGGGGAATCCTCTCGAGTTCAAAGTTAATTACCGCGCATTGTTAAATGGGTTAGTTGAATGGGTTTCTGAAGATAAGTTGCCTCCTTCAAGCAACTACCCAAGAATTGACAACGAGACATTAGTGCCAATTAACAAACTTAACTTTCCTCAAATAGAAGGATTCGAAATTCCGAAAAATACTCATACTGCTTATCGAGTTGATTACGGTCCAAGATGGGATGAAGGAATAATAGATTACCAGCCCCCAATACTCGGAAAAGAATATCCTATTCTTGTTCCTCAAGTTGATGAGTTTGGAAACGAGTATGGTGGTATAAGAAATGTAGAAATCACCGTGCCTCTTGCAACATATGCCCCTTGGAATTTAAGATTTGGATACAAAGGCGGGAGCAATGAAATAATTAATTTTCTTGGTACTTACATGCCGCTGAGTAAAAACGAACAATCAAGAATTAAAAGTGGGGATTCAAGAATAAGCATAGAAAATTTGTATGCTTCAAAAAAAGAGTATCTTGAAAAAGTTAAAGATGCAGCAGATGAATTAGTGATAGAAAAATTTCTCCTCGCAGAGGATGTTGATTATGTAGTTAATAGATCAAAGCAATATTGGGAGTGGATACTAAAAGAATAGATTTCTCTATCAAATATTAACCTAAAGATTCTTAGGCATTTTAAGTGCAAAAATATAATTAAAAAGAATGTAGTCCTCGGAACGGGATTATGTAAAATTTGATTAACTCGTTTCATTTTGAAAAATAACGGAGCTCAGATGAATTTCTTCAACTCAATAAAAATTATTTTCTTCATCATTATTTTTTCAACTTATAACCATATCTATTCTCAAAATAATTTAGATTATTTTTTACCCAATAATATTACTTATAATAACAGCATACCAACTCCCCAATCATATTTTGGTTTTATGCCTGGTGAGTATCATTTAAGACATGAACAAATTGTGGGATATATTAAACTGCTTTCTGAGACCTCGGACAGAATCATAGTTGAAGAATATGGAAGGACAAATGAAAAGAAACCGCTTTTGCTTTTAACAATATCAACCCCAGATAATCTTAAAAACATTGAAGAAATAAAATCACATCATAAAATTTTATCTGATCCGGGAAAATCATCATCATTAGACATTGAAAAAATGCCGATAGTAGTATGGCTTGGATATTCCGTGCATGGGAACGAAGCAAGCGGCGCAAATTCGGTTCCATTAGTACTATATCATTTAGCCGCAGCTAATGATAAAGAAATTGAAAACTTGCTTTCTAATATGATAATCTTAGTTGACCCTACAATAAACCCCGACGGTTTGGATCGATTTGCAACCTGGGTGAATATGCATAGAGGTGAGATTCTAAATCCTGATCCAACTCATCGAGAACACACTGAGTACTGGCCTTCCGGCCGAGGTAATCATTATTGGGCTGACTTAAACCGGGATTGGTTATTTACGCAACATCCGGAAAGCAAATCGAGGATAGTAAAATTTCACGAATGGATGCCGAACGTATTAACTGATCATCATGAGATGGGTAGGTCCCCGACTTATTTTTTTCAACCCGGTGTGCCGGAAAGAACAAATCCACTAACTCCCAAAGAAAACTATTTCATGACAAAAAAAATTGGCGAATATCATGCAAAAAAATTAGACAGTATTGGAACGCAATATTTTTCAGAAGAAATATATGATGATTATAACTACGGCAAAGGATCAACTTACCCTGACATAAATGGTTGCATAGGTATATTGTTTGAACAAGGCAATGTTCGAGGACACCTTAGAGAATTTGGCGGAGATTTAATTTCTTTTCCATGGGCTATTAGAAACCAATTTACGACCGCTCTGTCAACCATTCAAGCTTCACATGAAATGCGAATTGAATTATTAAACTACCAAAAATCGTTTTATACTGAAGCAATTAAAAAGGCGAAAAAAGATAAAACAAAAGGCTATGTTTTTAGCAATAACTCTGATCCTGTTTTAGCAAATAATTTTATAGAATTACTTAATAGACATTCCATAGATGTTTATAATCTTAAAAAAGAACTTAAACTTAATAACGAGACTTTTAGTCCTGGAAATTCTTTTATTGTCCCTGTTAATCAGCCAAATTACGGTATGGTTAAATCTATGTTTCAAAAGACTACTTCCTTTAAGGATAGCATTTTTTACGATATTTCGGCATGGACATTTCCGTTAGCATTTAACCTTCCTTTTGAAGAATTAGGATCTTCAATATTCGAAAATGAATTGATGGGTAGTAAAATAAAAAGCATAAATCTACCAGCAGGTTATTTAGAAGAAAATAAAAATTCAATCGCTTATGTTTTTAAATGGGACAGTCATTTTTCACCCAACATATTGAATAGAATTTTGGAGCTTGGGATCAAAGCAAAAGTGGCTACAGAATTATTTGAAGCAAAAACTAATAAGGGTGTAATAGAATTTAGTTATGGGACAATATTAATTCCTTTAGCCAAGCAAAATAGAGATAAAAAATATATACAGAATCATTTAAGTAAAATAGCTCAGGACTTTAATACTGTTATATATTCATTAACATCCGGGTTAAATGACAAAGGAATTGATTTAGGAGGCATTGGCTTTGTACCAATCAAAAGACCTAAAGTTATGATGCTTGTAGGACCGGGTATTTCCTCATATGTATCCGGCCAAATATGGCAGCTTCTTGACCAAAGAACCCATATGGCTGTTACCTTAGTAGAAAGCCGGTATTTAGACCGGGTTGATTTGAATAACTATACCTCAATAATTCTTCCTGATGGTGGTTATAATAACATCGATTCAAACAATACTCAAAAGATAATTTCATGGCTAAGGAACGGCGGGAATTTGATTTCTGTCGGGAACGCAAACTATTGGTTAAAGAAAAAAAAATTAGTAAATCTAAATATATCCAATAGAAATTCTGTCAACAAAGACACAATGTATGTTAGGAAAAAATATGCAGATAAAGCAAAGGACAAGGATGCATTGACAATACCGGGATCAATTTTTGAGGCAAATCTTGATATTACACATCCGGTTGGCTATGGATATAACAAAAACAAACTTCATGTTTTTGTTTACGGGAATACTATTATTCAACCTTCAAAAGACTATTATTCAACTCCTCTGCAATATGGAGACAGACCTTTGGTTAGCGGATATGTATCTAACAGGTTAATAAACAAGTACAGAAATACAGCAAGTGTTGTTACCGAAAAGTTGGGGAAAGGCAATATTATTATGTTTACCGAAAGCCCAAACTTTAGGTCATTCTGGTATGCGACTAATAAATTACTTTTAAACAGTATTTTCTTCGGTAGCATAATTAATTAGAGATATGTGAAATTTTATTTAGCTGTTTACAAATAAATAGAAATAATTTTTGCTCTTAATAATTATGAGGCTTTTTATGAAGAACAATATTCAAAAGAAAATCAAAATAAAAAATAGGATAGCAGTTGTATTATTATTGCTGTGTCCTTTCTATTTTAATTCGACTATTAATGCTCAAGAAAAACGCCCAATGACGATAATTGATTTTTTAGAAGTTCCGTCGTTAAGTGATCCACAGCTTTCTCCCAATGGCAAACAAGTAGTCTATACTTTTGCAGAAGCAGATTGGAAAGCCAACAAGATGATCGGCCACATCTGGAAAATCAATGTTGACGGGACAGGCCTAATTCAATTAACAAATGGAGTAAAAGGTGAAAAAAGCC
>CAJHYN010000095.1_pt1 | contig 13596 bp, 13 predicted proteins | sample 9198641 | NCBI WGS metagenome assembly CAJHYN01 (sample SAMEA7708370, study PRJEB35096) | sediment metagenome | biome: marine neritic benthic zone biome [ENVO:01000025]; feature: sediment [ENVO:00002007]; material: shallow marine sediment [ENVO:03000034] sea grass bed [ENVO_01000059] ... | reverse complement strand
GGAATTTCAATGGAAGAAATGATTTTGCCTGTAGTAATAATGGACAGCAAAGTATAACTTGCAGATCAAATTGTTAACAATCTGATCTAATACAATAAACATTCGGTCACTAGTGAATTTCCCGATCAAAAAAATATTAAATGATGAAAATGAAACAGCAGAGTTTTGCAAACAATTTGCTGGTTGTCTAAAAGATGGAGACATAATCGCTCTTATCGGTGATCTTGGAGTTGGAAAAACTTTTTTTGTACAAAAGGTTTGCAAAACTTTTGAAATAAATAATGTTAATAGCCCTACTTTTTCTATTGTCAATGAATACACTGGCCATAAGAAAATTTATCACTTTGATTTTTACAGAATAAAAAAAGTAAATGAACTTTATGATATTGGCATTGAAGAATATTTTAATGATTCGAAGGCCGTTACGTTTATTGAATGGGCGGATATGTTTGAAAATGTGTTGCCAAAAACTAGAATTAATATTGAGATAAATTATATTAATGAAGCAAAGAGAGAAATAACTATAAAGAGATATGAACAATAAAACTCCAATATTATCAATAGAAACAAGTGGAGATGCATGCAGTGTTGCAGTATTATTGAACAAAAAAGAATATTTTGAAAACACAATTCAAAAGAAACACGTACACTCTGAAAAATTATTATTAACGGTTAATGAAATTCTCGAATCCGCTGATGTTACTCTTAAAGATTTAGATCATATTGCAGTATCAATCGGACCAGGCTCTTTTACTGGACTAAGAATTGGTTTATCTGCCGCAAAGGGGATAGCGTTTGGAGCTAAACTACCTATTGTACCTGTTCCCACTTTTGAAGCTTTTGCTTATCAATTAAGCAGCTTGCTAAATGAAAATTCTAAATTCATAATTGCAAATAAAGTTAATAGCGAAGAGATCTATTATGCCAAAGCTAAGGCCACAAAAGATAAACATTATTTTGAAGATGAACTCCAAATTATAAACAAAAATGATTTAGATACATCTAAAATCAGTGAACCTATTTACGGGAATGCTTTTGATAACGAAAGTGGATTTTTATCATCTCCTAGTGCTATATTTGTGGCGAGGTGGTCTTATTTATTTGGCAAAGATTTATTATCTTTTGACATAGATTTTCTGGAGCCACTCTATTTGAAAAACTTTATTCCAAAGGTAAAAAGATGAAAAATATTAAATATTTATTTTTGTCGATCTTTTTAGTGCTTTTTATAAATGCTCAAGATAAATCACCAAAAATTGAAGTAGAAAATGATTCACATGATTTTGGTGAAATTGAAGAAGGAATAGTCGTAACCCATAACTTTGTGATTAAGAATTCAGGCGACTCGGTTCTCGACATCACAAAAGTAAGAGCGTCATGCGGTTGTACTGCGGCAAACCCTTTAAAGAACAAGCTAAACCCGGGGGAATCTACAACAATGGAAGTAGAATTTAATACTTTCAAAAGAGAGGGTAAACAAAAAAAGCATGTTTATATTTTCAGCAACGATCCCAACAATTCGCAATATAGAGTTTCATTTACTGCAACAGTTTTGAAGAATGCAGAAGATCGGGCTGCTAATCAAGAGAAGCCGATACTGAAACTGGAAAAAAAGCAGCATGATTTTGGTGAGGTTGAAGAAGGTAAGGTTGTTTCTTATAACATAAAATTCTCAAATTTAGGAAGCGAAAAATTAAAAATTGAAAGAGTGAAAACCTCTTGCGGATGTACTGCCGCATTAATTAGTGACAATGAAATTGAACCTGGTAATTCAGGTGAAATAAATATTAAACTTGATACCTCCGACCGTTCGGGTAAAATGGCAAGAACAATAACTGTGTTCTCAAACGACCCTGAGAATCCGGAGCAAACAATAATTCTTTTTGTTGACATTCAAAGCGGACAATCGTAATGGCATGGTTTAAAAGATCAAAAGAAAATATTTCTCCGGACAGCATTAAAAGTGATGTCCCCGATGGACAATGGATTAAGTGTAAGAATTGCAACGAAATAATCCATCAGAAACAATTGACTGATAATTTTTATGTTTGTCCTAAATGTAATTATCATTTTAGAGTTGGAAGTACTGAGTACATTGAAATTCTTTTGGATAATAATTCATTTAAAGAGATTGATAAAAAAATTAAGTAGGCTGACTCGCTTGAATTCGTGGATACAAAGAAATATACAGATAGAATTTCTTCCACAATAAAAAAGACTGGTTTAAATGATGCTGTTAAAACAGGTATCGGCAAATTAGATGGCAAGAAAGTAGCCTTTGGATGTATGGACTTCAAATTTATAGGTGGATCGATGGGCTCTGTTGTCGGTGAAAAGATCGCAAGATTAGTTGACAAAGCTTATGAACAAAAAATACCGCTAATTATTATTTCCCAAAGCGGTGGTGCAAGAATGATGGAGGGTGCACTTTCGCTTATGCAAATGGCAAAAACCAGTTCAAGGCTGGCAAGGTTATCAGATGCCAAAATTCCATATATTTCGGTATTAACAGACCCTACCACCGGGGGTACAACAGCTAGCTACGCGATGCTTGGCGATGTTATAATAGCAGAACCCGAAGCATTGATTGGTTTTGCCGGACCGCGTGTAATAAAAGAAACAATCGGACGTGATTTGCCGAAAGGTTTTCAGAGATCTGAATTTTTGCAGGAAAATGGTTTTGTAGATTTCATTGTTGAAAGAGGCGATTTGAAAAATAAGCTTGCTCTGACTATAGAATACCTATCCTAAAAGAAATTCATTTTCTGAATTTTTTCGTCATTTTATCAAGTACTTCCAAAGTATATTGCACTTCTTTAATTGTATTTTGTGGATTGAAAGAAAACCTGATAGTTCCGTTTGCATCCTCTACAGAACGTCCGCTGTTTATAATTACATGAGATGGTTTCAATGTTCCGGAAGTGCAAGCTGCACCATTTGAAGCAGCAACACCGTTTATATCAAGATACATTAACATTGATTCCGAATCATTGTTATAGTAGTTGCTATCAAATGTTAAACTCAGAATGTAAGGGGTAGATTCTTCTTTGCTGTTAATCTTTATATTATCAAAACCATTCAATCCGTTAACAAATTCTCTTTTAATCTCGGTAACTTGTTTTTCGTTTTCATGAAGTTCTGATTTAGCGATTCTTACTGCTTCTGCAAAACCTATTATGCCTGCTACGTTTTCTGTCCCGCCTCTCCTGTTTCTTTCTTGCGATCCTCCAAATAAAATAGGAGATAGAGGGGTTCCGCTTTTGGCAAATAAAATTCCAATTCCTTTTGGGCCGTAAAATTTGTGGCCTGAGGCACTAAGTGAGTCTATCTTAATTTTTCTTACATCAATTTTTGTTTTGCCAAAACTTTGTACAGCATCGCAGTGAAAAAAACATCCTTTGGAAGAAGCAATTTCTCCAACTGATTCAATGTCATTAATGGCTCCGATCTCATTATTGATATGCATAATTGACACAAGTGATGAGGTATTATTTATAGTGGATTTTAACAAATCTTCATTTAATGAAGAATCATTTTTTGCAGGAATAAACTCTGTTTCAAATCCATCTTTCTGAAGATACTCATAAGTATCAATCACACAATGATGTTCTGTGTTTGATGTAATAATGTTATTTCTTTTTGATTCTTCAAACTCGGTTCTTGCTATTCCCTGGATCGCAAAATTATTTGATTCCGTTCCGCTGCTTACAAAATAAATTTCACCTGGATCAGCATTAATAAAGTCTGCAACTGTCTCCCGCGCTTCTTCAACAGCGACTCTAACTTTTCTTCCAAAAGAATGAATTGAAGATGGGTTACCGAAGTTTTCAGACAAATAAGGAATCATACTTTCCATCACTTTAGGATGCATCGGTGTAGTAGCTGCATTATCAAAATATACTTTCATCACACTCTTAAACTAATATCTCCAAAATGTATCGTCTCAATTCTATTACCGGTATTTAACAATAAATAACCTTCTTTGCTGATGTTTTCAAATACGCCGTGAATTACATTTTCGTTGTCCACTACTTTGACTTTTTCTCCAAGCAGTTTGCATCTTGATTTCCAATCAGACAAAACTTTTTGAGGAGCTTTTTTAACAATTTCAAAATTTTCTTCAAATATATTCAAAGTTTCGCTCAGAAGTCTTTCCCTGCTTACTTCCTTCTTAAATTCTTTTCTCACTGATGTTGGTTGCAGATCAAATTTACCGCTGAAATTCGGCTGGTTTACATTTATTCCAAATCCAAGAGCAACAAATTCAATTTTGTTTGATTTTGAGCTTGAGTCCAACAAAATTCCCGAAATCTTTTTATTGCCTATTAAAACATCATTAGGCCATTTTAAGTTTACTTTTAACTGGTAAAGGTTTTCTATAGCTTGAGCAACACTTAAAGAGGCAGCAAGATTAATAACATTTATATTTTTAAATTTAACAGCTTTTGATAATAGTATTGAGAAAGTGAGATTTTGGCCCTTATTGCTAACCCAGCTTCTATTTCTTCGCCCTCTTCCATTTTTTTGGAATTCAGAAAGAATTACTGTACCGTGTTGAAGGCTTTCTTTTGAATTCATTAAATAGCTGTTGGTAGAGTCAATTTCTTCACAATAGACGAAATTCCTACCTATTATTTCGGTATCAAGCTTGATATCAAATTCTTCGATATTGAAATATTTCACATTGATTTTGTTAAGTTTTTCCATTTCAGTATGCTATTTTGTTATAGTTATGACAATTATAACCAATTTACGCCTATATGACATAGATGTGAAAAAATGGCGTAAGAGGTGTCAAGGGCAATTAATTGGCTAAATATTTATAAAAAAACAAGTTACGGCAACAAAGTTTGTGGCATATTGATTGCACACGAAAAACGAATATTATGTAAGACAATTTCTTAAATAATTTATGAAAACAATTTACGCTATTTTAATGAAAATATAAAAGGAGAAATTAAATGAGTAAGATAATTGGTATCGATTTAGGAACAACGAATTCTTGTGTTTCAGTGATGGAAGGAAATGAGCCTGTTGTAATTCCAAATTCCGAAGGGGGAAGAACCACACCTTCAGTGGTTGCATTCACTAAAAACGGAGAAAGACTTATTGGTCAGCCTGCCAAAAGACAGGCAGTAACTAATCCAAAAAATACTGTTTTTTCCGTAAAAAGATTTATGGGTAGAAGGATAGATGAAGTAAATTCTGAAATTGCAGAAGTACCTTATGCTGTAGTTGAAGGTGATAATCATACAGCGCGTGTACAGATCGATGATAGAAAATACTCACCGCCGGAAATCAGTGCAATGACTCTTCAAAAAATGAAAAAAACTGCAGAAGATTATTTGGGACAGGAAGTTACTGAGGCCGTAATCACAGTGCCTGCTTATTTTAACGATTCGCAAAGGCAAGCTACAAAAGATGCAGGCGAAATTGCTGGACTAACTGTTAAAAGAATTATTAACGAGCCAACCGCTGCTTCGCTTGCGTATGGATTAGATAAGAAGACTAAAGATCAAACTATTGCTGTTTATGATTTTGGTGGTGGTACTTTTGATATTTCTGTTTTGCAATTGGGAGATGGTGTATTCGAAGTTAAGTCTACAAACGGTGATACTCATTTAGGTGGTGATGATTTAGACCAAGTGCTTATTGACTTTTTAGCTGATGAATTTAAATCACAAGAAGGCATCGATTTAAGAAATGATCCAATGGCATTACAGAGATTAAAAGAAGCTGCAGAAAAAGCAAAGATTGAATTATCTTCTTCTATGCAGACAGATGTTAATTTACCGTTTATCACTGCAACTCAGGAAGGTCCGAAACACCTTAATATAAATTTATCCAGGTCAAAATTTGAACAATTAATCGACTCTTTGATTGAAAGAACTAAAGAGCCTTGTATTCAGGCAATCAAAGATGCTGGTGTTACCGCTTCACAAATTGACGAGGTAATTTTGGTTGGCGGCTCTACAAGGGTTCCGAAAGTTCAGGAAGTTGTAAAAGAATTATTTGGAAAAGATCCTCACAGGGGAGTTAATCCTGATGAAGTTGTTGCCATTGGTGCAGCTATTCAGGGCGGTGTTTTGTCAGGAGATGTAAAAGACGTATTGTTGCTGGATGTTACTCCTTTATCATTAGGAATTGAGACTCTCGGAGGAGTAATGACCAAACTGATTGATGCGAATACCACAATTCCGACAAAGAAAAGTGAGATATTCTCAACTGCAGCAGATAATCAGCCTTCTGTAGAAATTCACGTTTTGCAAGGTGAGAGACCTATGGCCAATGATAACAGAACTCTTGGTAAATTTCACCTTGACGGGATTCCTCCGGCGCCACGTGGAGTGCCTCAGGTAGAAGTTATTTTTGATATCGATGCAAACGGTATTCTTCACGTTACTGCAAAAGACAAAGCTACAAACAAAGAACAAAGTATTAGAATTACATCTTCAAGTGGTTTATCTGATGAAGAAGTTGAAAAAATGAAAAATGCAGCAAAGGAACATGCCGCTGAAGATAAAAAGAAAAAAGAAGAAATCGATGTAAGAAACCAGGCAGATAATTTAGTATTCCAAACGAAGAAACAAATCGAAGAAATGAAAGATAAGATTGATGAAGAAGATAAAACTAAACTTGAAGCTGAAATTACAAAGGTAGAAGATGCACTTAAAACAAATAGCACTGAGCAAATAAAGGCTGCTACAGAAAGCTTAACCAAAGTGTGGAACGACATTGCACAAAAATTATATCAGCAGCAAGGTGCACAAGGTCAGCCGGGCCAAGACCCTAATGCAGGTCAACAGGAAGCGGAACAGCAAACTGGGCAAGGTGAACAGAAGGAACAGAAAGAACAGAAGAAAGATTCCGGTGATGATAAAGAAGTTGAAGATGCATCTTATGAAGTAGTTGACGACAAATAATTTGGAGATATCACGAAATGACAGAAAATAAAGAAAGGGTTCATGACAGCAATCAAAAAAGCTGGGACGAAGCTTTGGAGAATGAATCCTGGATTAATCCTGTAGTTGATATTTACGAGACTGGAGAAGAATTCTGTTTAACAGCCCAAATGCCAGGTGTTGAAAAAAATAATATGAAGATAAAATTAGAAGACGGTAACTTAATTGTTATGGGCAGAATAGATTACGAAGAAGTAATAAACAGAAAATTTACTTTGAAGGAATCTGAAATAGGAAATTATTTCAGAAAATTCAAATTATCCGATTCAGTTGATCATTCAAAAATAAATGCAAATTATGAAAACGGTTTGCTAACCATTAAACTTCCAAAACTGGAAAATAAAAAGCCTATTGATATAGAAATAAAATAATAGGGAAGATTAAAGTAGTGTAATGCTGCATAGAATTTACTGTGCAGCATTTTTATGCAAATATATTACAACTGCTAATTTTTCTTTTAATCATAATTATAATTTCTAATTTCAGATGTGCCAAAAACATAAAAGTCAAAAAAGCCTTTATAGTAAGTCATCCTTGGGAAAAATATATTGTGCCCCCCGAATAAAACAGATCTAGCATTATATCCTAAAATGCTGAGATATGCGGTAGCTTTTGCACTCAAGTGACCGCTGAAACTGTAAATTAAAATTGGCCTATCATTTGGGAAAGTTTGTAAAAAACTAATACTTTTAAGATTAGATCTGTCAGGAGGTATGGCGAGATAGAATACAGTTCCTGGTGTATGACCTTTTTGTTCAGGGTCAACATTTGGAGTTAGTCCATAAAGACTTTCACCACCGAAACAAACGAGATACCTATTATCAAATTCAAATTGCTTATCAAAATCTATAGTTTTAGAGGTAATCCCGCCCAAGATATTATCGTTAAATCCTTCTTCAATCAACGATTGGACTCTTATTTTGAGAATTTCTTCCGTTGATAATGATGCATCAATCCCAGTTAAGTTTGGAAGTTGTGAGTAATCATTCTTGGGATACTGAATATTATTAAATTCAAAACCTTCATCATCAACATCAAGTTTATTTTCTGCGTTATTAATCCATGTGCTTGAAAAATCAATATTCCAAACAGCAATACCAAAACGTAATGCAAAAATATTTTCAATGCCATATACACGAAACAAAGTGGTATAATAAGAAGCAGCCTGACCGGTTTGGCTGACAAGGATTATCTGCTGATCTTTTCTTTGATCAACAAAATCAAAAAGCTCTTCATTATTTATGTTAACAGATCCAGGAATGTGTCCACTATTAAATTCATCATCACTTCTTACATCAATTACTAAGTAAGATTGAAGATTTGCTTGTAAATCATCGGCACTGATTAACGCAGGGTATTCATTTGATGAGATATAATTACCGTTTGCTTCAACGTGTTGTAATAGTTTTTCTGTTATTGTAACACTCGCGGTTTCATTGCCAATGATAGTTTCATCAATGCAGCTATTTGAAGAGATAATGGTTAGAATGAGGTATATAATTAAGTATCTTTTTCTTATGACCATGGTTCTTTAAAGTTTAGTTAGAAAGTATTGAGCAATCAATAAAAATATTTTTGATAAATAATTTCATTTGTGATTTTTTTAGATCAATACAAATTATCCATTTGTTAAGTTTGGATGAATTAATTCCTCTCATAATTGAAATTTCTTAGTTCTGATGTAAAAAAAACACTGAATTGAAAATCAACATCAATTGTATCCATCAAAGAATTAAAGATATTATGAGCACCAAACAAAATAGACCTTGCATCATATCCTATTGTACTGAGATATGCGCTCAGCATAGCACTAATTTGACCGCTGTAACTATAAATGAAAATTTGTCTATCCGTAGGAAGCGTTTGTAAAAAACTGATGCTCTTAAAATTAGATCTATTTGGAGGCAATGTAATGTAAAAAGTGCTTCCTTCAAGATGGCCTACACCGTTCATATTATACAAGCTTATGTCTCCGCTACATATCACATAACTGTTTGGGATATTAAAGAGTCCGTCAAGATCAACGGTTTTTTCAGTTAAAACTCCCATTTGATTATCGTTAAAGCCTTGTTGCATTAAAAATTTTATCCTTTCTTTTAATACTTCTCTTGAATCACTACTTAAATCATCATTCAAAAGAGTTGGAAGATCAGTTAGCGGATTTTTAGGAGGTTCTTCATTAGTGATTTGGCTGTTATAAGTAATGAATTTATCAGCGGCATTGTTTAACCATACATCTGAAAAATCAGTATTCCAAACAGCAAAACCAAAACGCAAGGCATAGATATTTTCGATTCCGTAAATTCTAAATAGTGAAGTATAATAAGATGCTTCCTGACCGGTCAGGCTAACTAGAACTATTTGTTGATCTTTTCTTTCATCAACATATTCAAAAAGCTGATCGTTTTTTATATTTACCGAACCCTGAATATGTCCGTTGCTATATTCGGCTTCGCTTCTTACATCAATCACAATATAAGATCGCAAATTTGATATTAGATCGTCTGCAGTTATTAATGCGGGAAAATCTTCCGACGAAATGTAATTGTCGTTAGTTTCAATACGCTGCAAAACTTTTTCCGTTATTGATGCTTCAGCAGTTTCTGTCTCAATAACATTGTTCTCTAAACAACCAGCAAGTAAAATTGTTAGTAAAACAAGAAAAAATATTGAGAAAATTCTGGGCTTGTTCATTTGTTTTTTTTGCTATGGTTTGATTAATGAACTTTTCGAATAACCGATAAATAACCCTATTACATTTTCACCAACTATATTCCAGTTAACTTTGCCATTACTTTGTGAAAAAGCATCTGTAATGGATTTGCTGTTCCCAAATGTCTTAAAGAAATCTTCAAACTGCTTATCAAAAGTATAAACTCTTAGGAATGTTTGTTCCTTAAAACTAGAACTTAAATACTGTTCGTCTATAGTCTGGGTTCTAATAACAACCTCAGGAGAAACATCTTCACTTGAGACAACTGAATGAAAATCTTGACTCTCAACAGGATTTCTTGACGCTTTAACTACCCATGTAGCAGCATAAGCTTCATTGAATTTAGCTCGTATTTGAGCGCTTAGATAGTTTTCGCTCTCGTAAGTAACATTTCTAATAACAGGATCGTTTGGTACACTTGTTTTCGCGTAGTAGCTCTTGTCATCTATTTCAACAAGCAACTCATAAGTGCTTCCTCCTTTTATGAAAAGGAAATGCTCAGGTAAAGGCATATATATTCCGTTATCATTGTAATGCAAAGGAATTACCTGTCCTTCATTAATCTTTAATATTGCGATTGCGTCTTTTACTTCTGAGTTCTGAATATTATAAGACTCTCCAAGTGGAATGGTCTTTGCAATGGAAACACCTGCGAATAAGCTATCTTTTATAAGCTCTGATTCAATAACTATGCTTTGCTCAAATTCAATATCAATATCTGTACTTTCAGTGACGTCGCAGCTAGCGAGATAAACGCAAATAGATGCTATTATAATTGTTTTGATAAGTTTCATATTTTCTCAAAAGTTTATTTTTATACCAGCTGTTGGAATGAACGGAAATAGGGTCAACTTTTTCATAGTCGGAGTTAATGACTTATTTCCTTCATTATCTATTGATTCTTCTAATTCTATAAACTGAGCGAACGTATTAGCTCTGTTATAAACATTATGCAGATTTACGTAAAATTCTGATTCTTTGCTTCCCAAAGGAAATTTATAACTGAGGTTTAAATCTAACTTATGATAATCTTCTAATTTAAAACCGTTTCTTTCAGTGTTATCCAAAAATATGCCTTTTTGTCCACCTACTAAATTACCTGAAAATCGAAATTGTCCGAGAGGTAATGTGAATCCCTGCCCGGTAGCATAAACCCATGTTAATCCCAACGAGAGTTTATCTGTAACATTATAAGCAAGGACAAATGAAACGTCATGCCTTCTGTCATACCTCGGATGAAAAATTCTATTATTGTTAATATTGTCGAATAACCTTCTTGTCCATGATAAAGTATAGCCTACCCATCCTGTCAATTTCCCGGCTCTTTTATTTATAAAAAATTCAGCTCCGTAGGCTTCACCTTCACCTTTTGTTAATTGTTCGTCGATTGCTCTCCCTAACTCCAGATCATTATCTTCCTTAAATTCATAAAGATTTTGCATGTCACGGTAATAACCTTCCAAAGAAACCAGGTAATTACGGTTAATAGAGCTCCACTCAATACCGCCTACAACTTGTTGAGAACTACTAGGTTCCAGGTTCTTTGTTGATGGATACCATAAATCTGTAGGCAAAGCTTTATCTTCTCTTGAAAACAAGTGCAGGAATTGATGGGCTAGTGAATAAGCACCTTTTAATGAAACATTTTCCATTAAGTTATAAGAGAATGAAACTCTCGGTTCAAATTTCGGTTTTTTGCTTTCACTGAAATAATAAACTCTTAATCCGATATTTGTTTTAAGATTTTCTCCAAGTTCCGATTCGTTTTGGAGAAAGAAAGCAGCCTCCCTTGAAGAGAGATCTTCTCTTAAATCGGAATCTAACTCAAGAACCGGATCATAAAAATTACTGGCAATTAAATTATAATTATGAAAAGTAAACTCAAGGCCAACCTTAGCAGTATGTTTCTCATGCCAGTATAAGTCAAAATTCTTCTTTAAGATAATGTCCAAAAGTTTTGAATGAGAAAAATAATCTGTTGACGATACAGATGCTAAGTTGCTGTTCAATATAGATTTGAATTCATAATTAACAAAGCTAATGGTAGTGTTAGTAAAATATGATTTTTCAGAAGCTTGATACCAGTTCAAATTAACAGCTCCGTTCTGCCAATCGATATCGTAGCTTAGATTTTCAACATTGTCCGGGTTGTAAAGATTGTCTTTACTTAAATAGGCGCTTATAGAGAGAATATCCGAATCAGTCATTTCGTAAGTGAATTTTCCATTTATATCATAATAGTTATACAAAGGAACATTGCTGTCTTTGTTAATACTTTTTCTTAAAATATCATAGTACATTATCCTGCCGGCGAGCATGAAAGATGAGTTCTTTTCCAAAGGTCCTTCCAAATTTATAAATGAATTAACTGTGCCAAGTCCTATTGATCCTGTCTCTTTTTCCCTGGTACCGCTTCTTAATTTAATATCAACAACGCTTGATAACCTGCCGCCGTATTCTGCCGGTAAAGCTCCTTTAATTAACCTGATATCTTGTGAAGCATTGGAGTTAAACGTGCTTGTAAAATTACCAAGGTGTGATGCGTTATATAGAACCATCCCGTCAACAAGCGTTAGCGTTTGGTCGGGTGAACCTCCTCTTATGTAAAGCCCTGTTGAAAGTTCAGATGCAACCTGGATGCCCGGCAGCATTTGAAGTGATTTGAAAATATCAACTTCTCCGCTTAATGAGGGCAGTTGTTTAAGTGTTTCAGTTGGTATATCAATTTTGCTGATTAATACCTCGCCTTCTCTTTCGCCCTTAATTACAATTTCTTCAAGCTCAACATCCTCCGGTACAAGTTTAATATTGTTTTGAAGTGTACCTTCCGAGATTGTAACATTTAATTCTGCAGCTAAAGCTTTGTAACCTATATTACGGGCAATGAGAATGTATTTACCCTTTAAAATTTTTGGAAAAGCATAATACCCGTACCTATTACTGCTTGTACCTCTGAAAGGCGGGTTATCCGTATCTACTTTATCCTTGTAAAGTAAAAGATTTGTACCGATTAATGCTTCGCCTGTTGTTGCATCGGTTATGAAACCGGAGATGGTTACGTTTGCTTCCTGGGAGGTATTAAGAACTGATAAAATAATAAATATGACAAACATGATTTTGGGGGATTTCAATTTTGCCTCAAGAAATGGTAGTATTAATTACAATACTATTGAAGTTGAAATGAACTTACAATGACATAAATGGGTCATTTTGAAATTTGCTACTGTCCTAATTCCAGCATAGTGTCATTCCGTACTTGATACGGAATCTATTTTGTAAAGATTCTGAAACCTGCCTGCCGGCAAGGCAGGTAAATTCAGAATGGCAATTTTTATTATTAGTATTTTTTTTTGAAATTAAGACAGTACATGAAATTTTGCTATTTGATATGCTTAATTCTTATAAGTAATTTAATTTTATGAAAAATCTTTTATTAGGAATTCTTTTAATATTATTCGCGGGTTTATCTTTTCTTGTAAGGCCAACAGATATTATCTATAATCAGTCTTTAGACAATCATGAAAGCTACACGAATGGATTACTAAAATCTGAGCTGAATAATATTAATAATGTAGCAAACTATGATATTTATGTAGAATATAATGATAAAAACAAGTCTATCGAAGTGAAAGAATCCATTATCTGGATCAATAAAACTGAATTCTCAACAGATGAATTATTTTTTCATTTATATGCTAACGGTTATGATAACAAGAATACAGAATTCTTAAAAGGGGAGCCGGTTAATAGTGAAAATTTAACACGTTTCGAAATAGACTATGTCAGAGCAGAAGGCAAAAATAGAGATTTAGAATATGTATACCCTTATGGTAATATTCATGATAAGACTGTTGCAAAAATATCACTTGATGAAGAAGCTTTACCGGGAGATACGGTAGAAGTTGAATTTGAATACTTATT
>CAJHYN010000611.1_pt1 | contig 13622 bp, 16 predicted proteins | sample 9198641 | NCBI WGS metagenome assembly CAJHYN01 (sample SAMEA7708370, study PRJEB35096) | sediment metagenome | biome: marine neritic benthic zone biome [ENVO:01000025]; feature: sediment [ENVO:00002007]; material: shallow marine sediment [ENVO:03000034] sea grass bed [ENVO_01000059] ... | reverse complement strand
TATGCATTAGCACAACATAATTTTCAGTAACATATTTATTTATAAGCAGTTACAAATCTTTTTCTTTTAACCATTTCCTAATGCAAAGCAATAGAATAACTGGTTGCAATAAAATGGATTAACGGTTTCTGCACTATCCTAATGCATAATTCGGGTTAAACAAAGAATTGATACCATCTTTGTTATTCTTAATTTTTACAGAAAATGTGTAATGATTTTCGTCAAAGCTACCTAATCGCTTAGCAAGCTTGATTCAAAAAGAGTCTAACTGGAGTTTACAAATAAGTAAACTCCATTCTAAAGAAAACCGACCGTTTTGATAGACTCATATCTCTAAATAGGTGTAGTCTAAAAAATAGCAACTTTTTACATAAAATTATAAGGAAACTAGTTATGTATACAGAACAAGAAATAAAAAATATGGAAACAATTAAAGGAATTCTCAATTGTTTTGTTTCAGGTGATACTGAGCCTTTAGATGGTCTTGTCCACGACAGTTTTATCAATCACCATGCACCTCAAGGCATGCAAGACAAAGCTGGCTTTTTCAATATTGTTAGTAACATAAATGGTATGTTTTCTTCCTTCAGAGTTGAAGCTACACATTTATTTGCAAAGGATAACTATGTTAGTATGATGGACACGAGTTACGGGAAACTTGGGCAAGGTGAGTACTCACATGTTGATTTTCATGTTTTTATTATGAAAGATGGAAAAATGTATGAGCATTGGAATTCATACGGGTTACCCTGTGCCCGAGATATGATGACGGCGTTCGTAGAAGAAAATAGTTAAACATTTATAAGTAACTCCAAATTTTATGGATAGTCGCCTTCAACTTGGTGACTATCTATAATTCTTGTTATAATGATCGATGGCATCTTTGGTAAGTGATAAATTATCAATAATTTATACCCTTTACAAAGAGGATGTTGTTGAATAAAGAATTTATATCATCTTCTAAGCGTTTGTGGTTAGAGGGTTTTGAATTATAGCTCCATCTTTTTTGATTTATTCCATAGCCGAATTTTTTCCATTCTTTTTCTTTGTTGTAAATATTTATCCACGAAGACCCTTCTTTGTAAGATGCAATAACAAAACCCTTTTCATAATTTAGCTTAACCATTTTTTTGTAACCAAAGTAAACAGAATCAAAGGAAAGAAGCAGAGTAAGCTTATCGACTAAATTTTGATTTGATAATTTCCAGTACAAATGTTTGCAGATTCTTCTGACATCTTTTTTGTTAAAAACATTTCTTTTTTTAGCAAAATTCTCACAAGTACACTCCAGGTGGAAAAGGTTTTGGCTGTATTCGCCTGAATAATATATTCTGTCTGTAGACTCGGGAAGGCTTATCACATTATGAACGTAATTAAAGTCGATATCAATATTATTAAGTGCGGAGTCAAATCCGTTAAAGTATTTTTCAAGATCTCTTAAATCTCTAAATACGGGCTGAAAATCAAGGTCGTATTTGCTTGTTATCTTCTTTTTGACACTCTTATTATTATTGGCACTTTCCATAATTTTACTTTGTTTGAATCTTTCACAATTGGTCTTACGCTTGGGTTGTAACTTATCAGTACAACTTTTGACGGATCTTCTTCATCGATTGCCAGCTCTTTGAGAGCACCTTTTGTTTCATCCCATCTCGCAGCAACCCAATCTCCGTTTTGAGGTTTTTCATAATAACTGATAATACAAATATCACCAGGCCCGATAAACGGCATCATCGAGTAACCAAATTCCTCGTCAATTTTCAGCATTCCGTGAGTCTTCGGATCAAAGTCAAAATCATAATATTCGAATCTTTCATAATCAACAATTTCAGCAATTCCGGCTGGAATACTACCTAAAATCGGAAATGATAAAGTTGGAGGTACGAAATTTTGCTCTGCTTCATCAATTGTAATGTATGAAGGTTCAATATTCGGAATGTAACTTTCATCTGTTTCCGATACATTTGTCAAGAGCCAGTTAATATCACACCCGATTTTAGCAAGTTTTGAAAGTATTTCCGCTCCAGGCTTTCTCTGGTTGGTTAAATACTTGTGCAAACTTTGAATGCTCATGCTAATAATTTTCGCAAACTCAGTTTGATTCTTAAAATTTTTTTCAATGAAAATTCTGAGATTTTCGCCAATATTTACTGTGTGCATAAAAATTTGTCACATTTGTATAATAAATAATTTGAAAAACTTAGACAAATGTACTATATTCTAAACCCAATTTCAAGTTTATTCTAAAAAATAAAGATTGGTAAAGTTATTGTAGCTTATTTTTAAATGTGATTGAATATTAGCTGTTCGTTCGTTATTTGAAATTTATAATAAAAAAACAAAAAAATAAAGGTCAAGAATTAAAGATAATTAGTGAAATAAAAAAGTTCTTCTATACAGATATCAAATATTGGAGTAATTATGGAAAACTGTCCAAGATGTAACTCGCCACTAAGAAAAGATCAAAAATCAATTAGATGCAGTAATACAGATTGCATGTATCATCTAAGTAAAGAGGAGAAAGCAGAATTTTTAAAGGCAAGAGCGAAAAAGATAAGAGGCGCTAACAATTCGAAAAAAGAAAACCTAACACAAAGCGAAAGAGCAAAAAGATATTATTACAGAAAAAAAGGTCTTCAAATGGGATACCTCACAATTCAAGAAGCAGCAAAATTAAAAGGCGTAACAGTAGAAATCATTTTAAAGAACATTCATCTCTTTAGTGTAATGAAGAATCCGGTGAGATTAAAATATGATTTTGTTTTATTGAACTGTAATCTTCGCAACAGGAAAAAGAAATTGCGCTAATATGTTATTAAATGTTAATAGAAAAATGAAACATTACAAGATATCTGTCAGTCATGTTGAGCTTGTCGAAACATGTTTATTGGAATCAACGAGCTTCGATGGGATTAGCATGACAGCAGTAAAATTTTGAACAGTCTTCAACTTTTCAACACGTAATTAAAAATAACAAAATAACTTACAATCCGATTTTCTCACTTCTGTCCCCTAAAATTTTAATTCGCTTTAACCGCACATATCTTTGTACCAGAATTTGAAATTATGTTTGAGTCAGTAATGACTGAATTAACAAAGGTATTCAACATAAAATAAGGTATAAAATGTCGACGCCACAGAAAATTGATCAAGAAATAATTACTGCAATAATCAATCGGATACAAGCTATCAATAGTATTAGCGGCGAGTATTATTACGACTACGCCAATGTCTTCGATCATCACCCAGCAACATTTACAGTGGGCGAGTTGCCCGCGGTGAACTTAAGGGAAGTGAAAGAAGAACTTGCTAAAGAATTAGAAGCCAATAATGCTATTCACGAATGCGGTTTACTGATTGATATCGATTTAATTATCGATGATCCTCTAAATGTAAACATCAGGGAAATGAAAGCTGATATACTTAAATCAATTTCGGATGATTTAACATGGGGAGGATTAGCACACACAACAAAATATATCAGCAATGTTCGCGACAAAGAAGATTCACAAGGAAATAAAATTGCTGATTCCACAATTCGTGTAAAAATAATTTACCGCAAAAATGCGTGGAGCAAAAATTAACATAATCAACAATCAATTTATTCAATAACTAAATGAGAGAGTAAAATGGAAGATTTAAGAAGTTTGGTATTAGTAAAAACCGAAGATACATATGGAACAGTCCCAACTCCTGAACCTGATGCTTCGGCTAATGCTATTATTACGCTTGGTCAGCCAACGTTTGAAGTTACAACCAAACAACTAGAAAGAAATGTACCTTTGGCACACTTCGGGCAGGTAGCGCCAACAGTAATCGGCGAATCACTGAAATTGAATTTTCAAGTAGAACTCAAAGGTTCACCAACTGCAGGTGCTGCACCTGTAATAGCACCTCTATTTAAATGTGCAAATTTTACTGAAACCCCACTTACTATGCCTGACAGAATTCAATATACCCTTAACAGTACTTATGAAGGTTCTTCGGCTACATTTTATTTTTACGTGAGCGGTTCTTTGCATAAAATTACTGGTGCGGTCTGTAATCTTAAAATTCCATTGCAGGCAGGCGAAAGAGTAGTAATGGATGTCGAAGCTACGGGACTTTATTCTGGTCCTGATATTCCTACAGAAAATGAGGCCTTTCCAAACGCATTGTTCTCAAATATTCCTCCTCTAGTTTGGGAATCTGCAGCATTTAAAATTGACGGCAGTAATTCTTATGTCTGCAATAAACTTAATGTTGATTTAGGAAATGAAATTTCCAAAAGGACCGATGTAAATGCTGCTTCGGGTATTTCAAGATACTTTGTTAAAAACAGAAATGTCAAATCCGATTTTCAAATTGAGAAGGTGAAATTATCAACTTTTAATCCTTGGGATAAGCACAAAACTCAGGCATCAATAGATTTAGTTACAGATGTTACTTCTGGTTCTGCAGGTAATAAAATAAAGATTGAAGTTAATGATTTATACCTTGATCCACCTAAATATGCTGAACTTGAGGAAGTAAGAATGTGGGATTTAGCAGGAACTGCTAGACCGTCTTTAACACAAGGAGACCAAGAAGTAAAAATAACATTCAGTTAATAGTAAATAACTAATTAATAATGAAAAAAAAGAGTGAAGATAATGTTCGACCTAAAATCAAGCGATAACAACTTAATGGTAATTAAAGACCAATGCTCTAACACTGCAATCGGGCTGAAGTACAGAACACCAACTACTGATGAGAGAATTGAATTCAAATCCGTAATGATTGACCTGGTGGTTAAGAAAAAGGATATCAAAGAGATCGTGAAAACAAAGCTGAGGTTTGCAAAAAATCTTGTGAAGGGTGTCCGCGACGGAGATTTAGGATATGACGGCAAATCTATCTCAACTGAATCCGGTAGGCCCGATTACCGCGCTGATTGGTATGAACTGCTTGCGGAACATGGATCGCATATTCTTGAAAAATTTGTTGAAACAATACTTGGTGATTATTCAGCCCAGGTAGTGGAGGAGACCCGGCGCCCTTTCGTGAAATAATTAAAAAATATTACGGGCAGAAACAAAAGCCGGATTACAATGAACTATTAAAACAATTCGGCGGCAATGCACAAGCTGCCGATATGGTCTGGGAAGAATATGAAAGAGATGAAGAAAATAAAGAATACATATACGATCCGAGGTTTGAACACACAATGTTCCTATTGGAACTGCAGAAAGCAGGTTATCCATTCAAAGGCAATCAACTTACGCTTGACGAATGGCTATGGATAACAGAATTAAAAACAGCAATTGAAGAATTTCAAATAGAAAAGGTGACAAAAAATGTCAATTAAAGGAATTCAAGAAGACCCTATAACCAAGTTACTAAAAACGATCTTTGGTGATCCCCAAGTGCAAAGGGAACTAGCCGAGCGTGCTGCTAGGGAAATTGAACGTGGAAACTATTCATACTTAGCACAGTATCTCAAGGATTGGTCCGAGACAACATACGTTGATGAAATTACGGCAATGATGACAACGACTCTTGGTAAAGTAAAATATAAACAACTTAACAGTGAGGAAATTCAGTTCCCACTTCCAAGTGTTAAGATTATCGGATTTGATGAAAAGGATATAACAGGATTAGATTCGAAAGACTTATTTGGTGTAGAAAAAAAGATTCTTTCAAATGAAGAGTTTGAACTGCTAAAATCATTCAAGCAGGGTGGAAACATATTCCCATTACCGCCGAATTTAGATTCAAACTACGAAACGTTTAGTCGACAAAGGATTAAAGATTCGGTGAGTGAAGGATTTGCGTTAGATCAACAAATTAATGAGGGGCTTTTCAGCGAATTTGACAATCAACTAATAAAAAGTCAGACCCCTCAAATTTATACAAGTACATCACCTGAAGTTGGAGTGTTTGGAGAAAAATATCCAGAACCTGAACCATTAGGCTTTGATTCGCCTAGCTTGATACCGGACACAATTGAGCAAATGGATACAAGAGCTCTTGATGAATACTACGAGCATTGGGATGGCGTTAGAAATGAAAACATTGACAAAGAAACATTGTCATTTGAACAAATTCTTGGAATAACTCACTCGGCTTTTGGCGGGATGGCAAGTATTATGGGGAGTTTCTACGAATTAAGCGGCTCTCAAAGCAAAGAGCTATTTGCACTTAATAAAGCATTCTCAATTGGACAAGCAGTAATTAATACTTATGAAGGTGCTACTAAGGCTATTGCTCAAGGCGGAATCTTAGGACCTATTATGGCAGCTTCAGTTATTGCAGCAGGTCTAGCAAATGTTGCAAAAATTGCATCAACTCAGCCCGGCAGTAAAAGCAGCGGTGGAAGTAGCGTAGGTAAAATTACTAAACCTTCTTTACCTTCGCTTAACTCTGTTTCTTCGCCTCAAACATCAGCAGGTAATGCTACTACCAATAACAACAACCAGAAAACCATTAACGTAACAATAACCGGTGATGTTGTTTCTCCGCAAAAGTATGTACGTGAAGTTTTGGGGCCTGAATTACGTAAGGCTGTTGGAGACGGCGCAATAGAGTTCAATTTCAATTAACAGAAAAATCAAAGAGAAAAATGAATCCAATAATTTTATATAACGGTTATATCAGCAATAATGATATCTCTGTCACTACGTTGACCAATCAGTCTATTGGCAATGTTATTGATGGTAATGTTCATTCCTCTTGGGAATCCGGTGACACTTCTTCTTATATAATGAGGCTGGAATTTGAGTCTAGCCGGGAAGTTGATTCTCTACTTATTGGCAACCATAATCTTGGGACAAAAAGTGCAGAAGTAGAAGTTTATAAATACGAAAACCCGAATGAAATTTTGAGTAAACTTATTTATAACGACAATACTACGTTATTCAAAATGCCTGCGCCTTCAACATATCATAAATTTGATATTGAAGTAGACAGTGATAATGATAATCATAAAATAGGATTTTTATACCTGGGGAAATCAATTGAATTCCCTTATCCGCCTGATGCCCCATTGCTGCCTTTTAGTGAAGGTATAAGTCCGAAATTTGAAATACCTCAATCGGGAAACCTTTTAAGCTCGGAAAAGCGATTTAATCCAATATCAATCTCACACTCGTTCTCAAATATTTCCAAGCAATGGATTGATGATAATTATATGCCGTTCTGGAATAACTGGGCAAAACGTGGAATGCCGTTTGTATACGCATGGGATTTGGATAATAGACCGGACGATATATTCAAAGTTTGGTTTTCGGGGGAACACATTCATGCATTACCCGTGACTCATTCAAACTATGTCGAAAACTTAACACTTAATATGACAGGTATCAGGTAAACGAATAACAAAAAGGAAATTGATAAAATGAATCCGATAATTTTATATGATAATATAATCCCTAAAGCTGTAAAGTTCACTGCTTACAGCAAAAATATATATGGATACAGAAATATATTTGACTATCGCCCATACACATATTGGGAAGCATCTTCACATGCGCTGATAGTTCGGTTTAGACAAAATATGCAAATAGATACAATAGGTATTAGCAAACATAATCTTTTTTCTCATGGTGCTAAAGTCAAAGTTGGCTATATAGATATTTACACACCAAAGGTCGTAAAAGAGTTTATGCCTCAGAATGATGGAAATATTTTAATCAAACTTGAAAGTGAATTAAGCTCCAGGGAATTTTCTCTGTATTTCTTTGACGCAGAAAATAAGCCTGTTAAACCTACTATAGGAGTAGTGTTTTTTGGTAAAAGGATGGAATTCCCATACACTCCTGATGCTCCTTTTATATCTTTAAATGAAAGTATTATGTCCGAAACATTAGTGTCAAAGTCCGGCAGGTTATTAGGAGTTAATCATAGATTTAATCCAATAAATGTTTCCCACAGGTTTTCAAACCTTGAAAGAAGCTGGATTGAAAACGAATATCGCCCTTTCTGGAATAATCACGGAAAATTCTTAAAGCCATTCTTTTATGCACCCGATCTTGACAATTTACCTAATGATGTATATTACTGCAGGTTTTCTGAGGAAAGCCTGTATGCAACTCAATTAAGTAATCTTAATTATGCCGACTCACTTCAACTAAATCTAGTAGGTTCAAAATGAGTTTAACTGATTTGAATAAAACAATGGTTACAATGGTAAAGATTAAGCTGGACTATTGCGAGCATACTTTTAATACAGGCAAATGCTTATTCTACCCCGATCCAGTTCCTTCAACAAGATGTTACAATACATTTAGCACTTGTGTTAACAAAGATGCTTATAGCAAAATTATCAAGGAATATAAATTTGTTGATTATGATGTGTCCAATTCTTTCACAGAAGCACATCCGTATTTATTAAGTGTAGATTATGCTCCCACGGAAATACAAGATGATAGAACAGTCAATGCCCGTGCAACTTTAACTTTTAGGGACGAAAGAGATTATGACGTAGGAATAGACCCTTACCTTGATAAAAGGAATCCCGGAAACTTAAACGTCGAGGGTTATTTCTTCAAAAAATTTATTGTCCGCAACCCAAATTATAAAGGAAGAATAGTTGAAATCTGGGAAGGGACTGCAGATGAGCAAGAGGAGGAATTTCAATTAAAAGATACGCTTCAAATTGATAACATAACAGTAAATGGTGATAGAGTAAAAATTGAATGTGTTGACATCTTGAAAAGATTGGATGAAGTACAATACCCTGTTCAGATTGACTCTAAATTAGATGAAGATGTTGGTGCATTATACGAAGTTAAGTCTGAAGAGGATATGCTTAAGCTTAATGTTGAAAAAGGAGATTATGCCTTAAGATCAGATTTTCTAAAACTGAAAGGACTAAAATACGAATTTAAAGAACTTAAAGACATCGGAAAGCTTCCAAAAGGCTTTTATAAATACACTGTAGTAGCTTTTAAGGGGTCAAAAATTCCTGTTGCTAGAGCTTCAACAAGAAAATTTGCTCTTGAAAATGTTGAAGTTGACGGAAGAATAGTAGTACACACCAATGCAATATTATTGACCTGGGAGTCGTTTACTGATGCATCTAGATATAAAATATTTTATGAATATGAAAAGAATGCTACGCTGATCAAAGGAGTAATCAATCTGGGAAGAGCAACTTCTTACATGCATGAAAAATTATCTGCTACTCCTATTTCAGAAAAATTACCCCCAAATTCTACCCCAGCCGGTGCAAACAGCTTTGTTTATGAAACTAATGATGTCCCTCAAGACGATGGAGAGGATAGTGATCCTTTAAAATCTGATAGAATATTTGAATTTACAGGCGGTAAACCAGATAGCTTATCTAATTGGATTGAAATAACAGGTCAAGATCCCGAATTCAAGATAATAAATCCAAGTGCATTAGATAGTAACGGCTATTTGCAAATCAACAAAGAAATAGTGCAATATTATGTTTCCGGAAGTTCAATTAAAATTCCTAAAAGAAATCTGTTTGGTACCAAGCCTACAAGGCATTATAAGCATACAAGTGTGAATAAAGTTTATCAAAAATATCCTACCAATCCGTTTAGTTTATTGTTGGAAATGTTAAAAGATGCAGGTATTCCTGAAGAACATATTGATATGTTGACTTTTACTCCTCTCAAAGATGGCTGGAATGGTATCAAATTTTCGACAAAACCCATCACAAAGCAAACAAAACTTTCAAAGCTTTATTTCGATCTTGTGAATGTTCTGGATGGGCAAAGTTGGAGAAATGAACAAGGTAAAATAACAATTCGACTTCATGATAAAGATGAGGCTGCTGTTAAAACAATAACTGATGCTGAAAATATTATACTTAATTCAACATCGATTGACAGAAACGAAGAAGAACGTTTTACACAGGTATCTCTCTACTGGGATAGAGATGATGTTGCCAAATCATTGTCCGACAAAGATAATTATAATAGAACTAATATTAATATTGATTCGGATGCGGAATCTGAAGAGGAATACGGGGAAAGGCTAAAGAAAGAGTTAACTACAACTTGGATTAATATTGCCTACGGTCAAACTTACAATACAATTTTATCAAACTATATAAAAACGCTTCTGAAAGATAAACTTCAGAGATTCCGCAACACCCGGCCAGAATTAACTTTTGATGTTGAAGGTAAGGATTCAACAATCCTCTTGGGAAGTATAGTTTCGTTGGAGACGGATGAATTTAATGACGTAAACGGAAAAGATTTTAGCGGACAAAGATTTCAGATAATTAAAAAAGAAAATAAAGGCAGCAGGGTAACACTTACTGCCAAACTATACGAAAACTTTACAACGGCTTTTATTTCAAATCCTCAAGAATCTACAAGGGCAAATAATAATCAAAATCCGGTTATAAGTGAGGATATAGATAAAGAGATAGAAGTATTTGGGCTTCAGTATAAGGCCTCTACAGGATTTTGGTATAGTAAAGTATACGGTGGAATAACTGATGTATACGACAGAATAAAACTAAGATGGAACAACATGTACAAATCAACAGAAAAGAATTTAAAGTTGATTGACGGCAGCAGCTACACCTTAGACAATACTGAAAACTGGAAGAAAGTATACCAGTATAAAATTTACATGTTTACAGCCGATGTTGATTCAGAAGAAAAAGTATCTGAAAAAGGTTACCCGGGTTTGGAAGACTCTAACGGCAACTGGAAGCTTATTGCTACTGTGCAGGATACAAAAGAAAAAGATCCAAAATATAAATATGAATTCAGTTACACCTTGCCCATTCAGTTAATTGGGGCTTTTTTGAATTTCTATGTAAGCGTGACCACTAAAGTAAAAACACAAACACCAGAACTGGAGGTAGAAGTATGAGTGGATTTTTGGGAACATTTTTTGTTTCAAGAGCCGGTTCGGAAACTTTTCAAACTGGTATGATAAATGGTGCGGGGCTAGCTGCAATTGCCGAACGCGATGAGTTTAACAATGTCGGCGTTGGGTTTGAGGCAGATTTTTTTAGAGCACGGCGGGGGGGAGCTTTTACAAATGAACTTTTGCCGGGCACGCAAGGAGTTGGCGGACTCATGTTTGTTTCACCTGTCGGGCAGATTGATAGAATATTAGTGCCGCAGCATAGTGATGAAGGGCCGCCACCTTTTTCTGAACCATAGAGACTTGATTCATCTAGTCTTGCAAAGAAAGCATTATAGAATGCAGGATAAAATTAAAAAATAGGAGATAAAAATTATGGCTTTAGTAGTTGGCAATGTTCAGGAAACAAATTTGCTGAACCTTCTTTTGAAGCAGAATAATCAGTTTATACGTTTGTACACTAATGATTACACTCCGGATAACACAAGTGTTGCTGCTAGCTTCACCGAGATGACTACACACGGTTATCAGCAAAAAGAAATAATTACAACCGATTGGACAATTACGAACACAGCATCGGGAAGTACGGCGCAGAATCTTACTCAGACGTGGACATTCACCGAAGAACCGCAAATTTCTGTTTACGGATATTTTCTCGTGGATACAATAAGTGGTGATCTTGTTTACGCAGAAAGATTTCCGTCAGCACAAATAATTGTTAATCAAGATGATCAAATAGTCATTACACCCAAAATAACAATTGAATAGTGGATGGAATAAAGCAGATAGTAGTCAGTAGAAATTTGATTCATCAAATCAATCAAAAAATGTAGGGAGTTGATTCATCAAGTCCGGTAGGAGATTATTGAAGCAAGTTTTGTGAATAGTTGGTAATGACAAAAAAAGATAATACACGATTACAAGGAGAGTAAGATGAAGATTATGATTAAGAGTAAGATTAAGAATGAAGATACAAGACATGAAAAATAATAATCAATATTCAATAAAGAATAGACAATTAAAAAACTTGGAGATAGAAAATGCCTTTAATTTTAGTTAATTCAAGAGAGGTTGATTTACTGACAGACCTTTTGAAGCAGAATGACCAGTCGCTGCGGTTGTATGTAAATGATTACACGCCCGCTGCCACTTCCGTAATTGGTGACTTTACCGAAATGTCAACCCACGGCTATGTACAGAAAACAATAACTGCCTTAAACTGGACAATAGTAACTTCGGTAATTGGCGCTACAGCCCAGAATATTGAGCAGACATGGACTTTCACGTCAGAACCTGCTGTAACTGTTTACGGTTATTATATGGTAGACACAGTAAGCGGAAACTTAATTTACGCTGAGAGATTTCCCAATCCTCAAACTGTGCAGAATGCCGGGGACTCAATTAAGATTACACCAAAAGTAGCAATTGAAAATAATTTGCAGAGCCTTGAAGAATTGATTATCCCGACAGGAACAATAATGGATTATGCGGCAATCATGCCTCCAACTGGCTGGCTTTTGTGTGACGGTACGGAAATCACTCAAACTGAATATGTAAAATTGTTTGATACCATTGGATCAGCTTTCAACAAAGGGGATGAACAACCAGGTAATTTTAGGCTGCCGGATTTTAGAGGACGTGTCCCTATTGGCGCCGGATTGGGAGAAGGTTTAATATTAAGAAACATAGCCGATAAGGGCGGCGGAGAGACACACCAATTGGTCGAAGCTGAATTGCCTTCTCATAATCATATAGCAAGTGTTAAACCAAAAGCAAGAGAAGGTTTTACAAACAGAGGTGTTTACCCAGCAGATAGATATATGGCATCAACAAATGCACTTGATATATACGCAACGACAGGTACAGAAGTAGAAATGGGAGAATCTCCTGTAACTGTTAGTAATACAGGCAATGATCAAGCATTCAGCCTAATGCAGCCTTATTTAGTGGTCAATAAAATTATAAAACATTAGGAAATAAAAACGTAGAGGCAAGCTATAGCGTGTCTAAAGACTATGCATAAATGGAAAAAGAATACAGTAGGGACTTGCTTCACCAAGTCCGGTAAGAGATTATTGAGGTATGTTACGCGAATAGTTAGTAATCACAAAGGATAGACGATATTCAATTGAAGGGAGAGTAAGATAAAGATTATCATTATGAATAAGAATAAGAGTTACAATGAAATGAGAAATAATAATCAATAGACAATAATAAATATTCAATTAAAAAAGGGTTTTAAAAATGGCAGAGAAATTTAAAGACAGGTCGCTTGGAATTTTACAAAGCGGGATAGATGCTTTGACAACAACACTTACATTGCAAGTTGGTCAGGGTGTTAAATTTCCGGATCCGTCGGTAGACGGAGAATTCCACGCACAAATATTTGATACAGATTACGGCACACCCGCATTAGACCCTTATGCTGAATGGGTAAAAGTAACTGCAGTAAACGGTGATGTATTAACAATAACACGCGCACAAAAGGGAGACATAGCACAAGATCATAACGGCCCCGGCAAAACATATATGCTAATGGCTGGACCTGATGCCGCTTTGATGAATCATACATCTTTACTTACCAGTGCTGTTACTGCTTTGGAAAATGGAAGAGTCGGTATCGGCACAAACACTCCAACTGCCCAGCTTCACACAAAAGGAAGTCTATCTTCGGTATTAACGGGCGTAGTCTCAGTAACTGCCGCAACAGACACAGTAACCGGAACCGGAACAGCATTTACAACCGAGCTAACAGTTGGTGATGCAATTAAAATTGCAGATGAAATTTTTACAGTCTCAACAATTAC